>Ga0114963_10000548_pt1 | contig 25031 bp, 30 predicted proteins | sample C_131016_EF_Meta_FD_87019 | JGI IMG/M metagenome (GOLD analysis project Ga0114963, IMG submission 87019) | Freshwater microbial communities from Lake Croche, Canada to study carbon cycling - C_131016_EF_MetaG | ecosystem: Environmental > Aquatic > Freshwater > Lake | place: Lake Croche, Canada... | reverse complement strand
GCACAAATTCTCTCCCTACTAAATTTTATGTCACCCTACGTGACCGTTTGGGGCTGGTTGTGAATCTCAGCGAAGCATCTGCGACCGGCGACCGCACCGTCATTTTGCGTACTCTGCGTGACATTCTCGCGGCCCGCCTAGACGACCCTGACACCAAAGACATTCCGGCCACGGCGCGTGAGCTGCGGGCGGTGCTTGCTGAATTGGCTGAGGGGCCAGCGGAAGAGGCTGATTTCATTGACGAGTTACGCGCGAGGCGTGCAACTGCCACGAGTGGAAAGCGTGCCGCCAAGCGTTGAGACATGGGGTCAAGACGCTATTGACTTGGCGGCTTCGGTTGGGTTGGTTCTTGACCCTTGGCAGTGTCACGTTTTGAAGCAAATGCTGAGCCGCCGTGAAGATGGCTTGTGGTCGGCGTTTGAGGTCGGGCTGGTTGTTCCTCGACAAAACGGCAAGGGCGCTGTTCTTGAGGCTAGGGTCTTGGCCGGCCTGTTCCTGTTTGAGGGCGAATCTTTGACCCTCTGGTCAGCACACCAATTTAAAACTTGTCGAGAAGCGTTTCGTCGAGTTGTCGGGTACATCGAAAACAACTCTGAACTGAAGTCACGAGTGAAGACGATCCGAACCTCGCACGGCGAAGAGGGCATCGAACTTAAGACTGGCCAGCGGTTGCAATTCGTGGCGAGGTCGAGAACCTCGGGCCGTGGCTTCACTGGCGATGTTGCGATTTTGGATGAGTGCCAGGTGCTTGACGCTGAAGACATCGCAGCTCTGCTGCCTACGCTCTCAACTCGACCAAACCCTCAGGTGATCTACACGGGAACGGTTGACGATGCCGCTACTCAATTGCGTGGTCTTCGCGAGCGCGCGCTTGCTGGCGGCGATCCTTCCTTGGCTTACATGGAATGGTCAGCTCCTGACGACGCTGACCCGTCTGACCCGCAGGCGTGGGCGCAGGCGAACCCTGCGCTAGGTATTCGCATTTCGCAGGAGTTTATTGCGCGTGAATACGCCGCGATGAGCAACGATCTTGACTGGTTCAAGCAAGAGCGTTTGAGCATTTGGCCGAAACGCCAGGCTGAGAGCGTGTTTGCTGAGCCTGCTTGGCTGGCGTGTGTTGATGAATCTTCGACGATGACTGACCCTGTGTGCTTCGGTATTGACGTTTCACCTGATCGCACATGGGCAGCAATCGGCGCGGCTGGCACTCGGCCCGATGGTGCTAAGCATGTGGAGCTTGTTGAGTTCCGTCGTGGCACGGGTTGGGTTGTCGATCGAGTCACCGAACTGGTGAATAAATGGCGACCTTCGGCGATCGTGGTTGATGCTGGCGGCCCTGCGGGTTCTCTGCTCGCTGACCTTGAGGCCGCACGAATTGAGGTCACGTTGACTTCGACCCGCGATTACGCGCAAGCGTGCGGCATGTTTTTTGATGCTGTCGATGGCGGTTTCGTGCATCACTTGGGTCAACCTGAATTGAATGATGCGGCGTTGATCGCTAAGCGCCGGCCGTTGGGTGATGCCTGGGCATGGTCTCGCAAATCGTCCACTGATGTACATATTTCGCCGCTCGTTGCGGTCACCTTGGCCCATTGGGCTTGTCGTTCAACTGGCGCACCGGCTGAGCCGTCCGTCTACGTGATCTAGGAGGTTCGCCATGTGGTTGTCGTTGTTGCTCACGATCGTCGGTGGTGCGCTTGCCGTCGCTGGTGTGGCACTGGTGTCTGTCCCTGCCGCGTTGATCGTGGGAGGCGTTGGGCTTATTGCCTACGGCCTATTTGTGGATTCGGATGTGTTTGGTAAATGAGTCGTTTGTTTGATCGAATCCGCACGGGTGGCTCTGACCGTTCTCTGCTGCCTGATCCTGAGCTTGTCGCGTTCATGTCGCAGACGTGGGGCGGCACGAAGTCTGAACAAATTTTGCGCACGTACCGCGACTATTCGGCGCTGGGTTACTCGTCAAATTCGGTTGTGTTTTCGTGTGTGCTTGCTCGACTTCAGATGATCGCGCAAGCCGAGTTCAAGTTTCAGGATTTGGCTACGGGCAAACTGTATGACGATCCTGAGCTGGAAATTCTGCGAAACCCGTGGCCAGGTGGCACGACGGGTGACTTGCTGGCTCGCGCGGAACAGCACAACTCGATCTCGGGTAACTTCTTTGTGCGCCGAGAAAATGACACGCTCGTGTGGATGCGGCCCGACTGGGTTGAGATCGTTTCATCGCAGGGCTTGAATGGTCGCCATGATGTGCTGGGCATCTTGTATTCCGAGGGTGGCTTAGGCGAATCTGATGGCACGTTTTACAACGTTGAGGACATTGCGCACTGGGCACCGATCCCTGACCCGCTGGGCCGTCACCGTGGGATGTCGTGGCTAACGCCCGTGTTGCGCGAAGTGAACGCCGATGTGGCAATGACGCGGCACCGGCAAGTGTTTTTCGACAATGCGGCCACGCCTAATCTGATGCTCAAGTATCAGCAGAAGCTGAACAACGAAACGCTCACGTCAATCAAGGAACGTTGGCAGGCGCGTTACGGCGGCCCTGCTGGAGCTGGTGGCACTGTCGTACTTGATGAGGGCGCTGACTTGAGCATCGTTGGGTCAAGTTTTAAAGACATGGATTACGACGCGGTGCAATCGGCCGGCGAGGCGCGTATTGCTTCAGCGGCTGGTGTGCCTGCGATCGTTGCCGGTTTATCTCGCGGCTTGGATGCTGCTACCTACTCCAACTATGAGCAGGCGCTGAAAGCATTTGGCAATGGCACGATGGCGTTCTTGTGGCAGTCGATCTGTTCGGCTTTGACGCCGCTGGTGAATGTGCCTGACGGTTCGCGTTTGTGGTATGACGTGAGCGGTATTCCTGCGCTGCGCGATGGTGAGAATGAGCGCGCGCTCACGATGCAGATTCTTGCCCAGACGGCTTCAACATTGTTGACGGCCGGCTATGAATCGTCGTCAATCGTTGATGCGTTGACCGCTGGCGATATGACTTTGCTGAAGCACACCGGCCTTGTGTCGGTGCAGTTGTACAAGGCAGCCGCTGCCCATGATGCAGCGCAACCGATTGACAAGATTCCTGTTCTTCCGGCCAACCATTTCAGGCCACCAACTTTGCCAGGCGCGTAATGGGGCCAACACACAAGGAGATAACTACATGATGGCTCTGTCGCGCTCTTTCACGACTGACCTTGAGGTTCGCGCCGATGGTGATGGCCGAACCATTCAAGGCATCGTGGTGCCTTACGGTCAGAACGCCAAAGTCTCTGATGGTGGCCCGCACTATCAAGAACGCTTTCAGCGTGGTGCATTCTCCAAGTACTTGAGCGAGAAGCCCGTTGATCGTTTTGCGTTGCGCCTGCTGTCTCAGCATGACGCGCACAAGCCATTGGGCCGCGCCGTTGACATGGTGGAAACGGAAGCGGGCCTGATGGGTTCTTTCCGCGTATCCGATACCGCCTATGGCCGCGACCAGCTCGAGCTGGTGCGCGATGGCGTACTCGGCGCGTTCTCTGTTGGTTTCATGCCCATCAAATCTAAGCGCGACGGCAGCACGACCGTGCGCACCGAGGTCGCACTACGAGAGGTAAGTCTTGTGACATTCCCAGCCTATGAGGGCGCTGTTGTGACTGGCCTGCGCCAGTTGGCTCCCGATGAGCAGATGCTCGCTCAGCAGTTGCTTACCTGCCTTGCTGTTGCCGACGTGAAACTTGACCCGATCATTGACGCGCTCGCGTGTGCCGATGGTGCACTGGACATGGCGCAAGCGGTCGTTTCTCAGATTCTTGGAATGCCTAACCCGAACATGGATGACGAAGAAGCCGAGGGCGGCTACATGGCCGACATGGCTGGCATGGGCGCCGACATGGGCGACATGACGCCGGTTCAAATGTCATCCCAACTCACTTCCTTCGCGCGCCGCCTCGATCAGGCGATCGCTGCGAGGGCCACCACTCCAACCGGAGCCGGTGCCGATGGGCCGCGTATGCACCCAGGTCGGTTAGTTATTGCCCGCAACGTTCTGCGGGCATCACTCATCGAAAGAGGAATAAAATGAGCAAGCGTGTTGAGGAGTTGTCGGCTAACGTCGATGCGCTCCGCACCGAAATGCTCGCGCTGGCCGACATCGAGTCGCCCAGTGACGAGCAGGCAACCCGATCAACTGAGATCGTTGCCGAGTATGACGCGGCCGTGACCAGCTTGGCCACCGCGCGCGAATTAGAGGAGAAGGCGACGGCAATTCGTACCGCCGCTGCTGATCCTGCAAACCGCGAATCAGGCTTCGGCGCTCCCGAGGTCATCATCAAGCGCAGCCCGTTTGAAGGTGTTGAGCCTGGTGTTGTCAACCGTATGGATGCGGCTGAAGTTTCAGCTCGTGCCCTCACGGCGATTGAATCAGCCACCGGCTACGTCAGTGACTGGCAAGAGCGCGCCACCCGCCTCATTGAGAACAATGCTGAAGTTCACGTAACGACTCCCACTGAGGTTGCTCGTCACGCGCTTCTCACTGGCTCACCGGCCTACCATCGTGCATTCCTCAAGGTCATGCAGTACCCGATGGACTTCCACTCAATGTTGGAGCCTGAAGAGGCTGCCGCTTTCCGTGCTGCCTTGTCAACCACTGCCGCCAATGGTGGTTACGCGATCCCGTTCCTGCTTGACCCAACGGTCATCTTAAGCAACTCGGGTGCTGCTAACCCGTTCCGTCAGATCAGCCGGATTGAGACTGGTGTGTCGAACAAGTGGAACGGCATTTCATCTGCTGGTGTGTCTGCCGAATGGAAGACGGAAAACGCGGCCGCTGCCGACGCTTCGCCGACTCTCGCTCAGCCTTCCATCACCGCTTACCTTGCTGACGCTTTCGTTGCAGCATCGTTTGAAATCTTGGAAGATACCGCGCTTGCTAACTCGTTGCCGGCCCTCTTTACTGATGCGAAGGATCGTTTGGAAGATGCAGCGTTCGCCACGGGTTCTGGTTCAAGCCAGCCCAAGGGCATCGTGACTGCGGTCACCGCTGTCACCACGTCGCGTGTTTCGCCCACCACGGGTGGAACGTTCACGACCGCTTCACGCGCCGACGTTGACGCCGTGATTGAGGCCGTGCCGCCGCGCTTCCGTAGCAAGTCCTCGTGGATTGCAAACTACTCAACCTACGGCATTATTCGCCGCATGGATCAGTACGGCGGCTCTTCGTTCTGGGCAAACCTCGGAGCAAACCAGCCGAACGAGTTGTTGGGTCGCCCCCAGTACGAGGCGTACTCAATGGCGTCAACCATCACCACGGGCAGCAACATCCTGCTTGCCGGTGACTTCTCGCAGTACCTCATCTTCGACCGCATCGGGTCAACGATGGAGTACATCCCTAACACGTTTGACACCACCTCGGGTCGCCCGTTGGGTCAGCGTGGATGGTTCTTTAACTGGCGCGTTGGCGCGGATGCTCTGGTGCCTGGCGCCTTCCGCGTTCTCAAGCTCTAGCAGATTCACACTCGTTGAGGGTCGGCCACCTGGTCGGCCCTCAACGAGTTCTGTTGACAATTCAAAAAGGTAGGGGCGCATGCAGATCGTTAAAGACACTGTTGCCGTGGGCTATTGCTACGGCCAAGAAGTTGCATCAGGTTTCTGCAATTCACTAGCGGGTTTGATCGCTCACGAGTTAACGGCCGGTGCGCATTTGCGCACGTTGCTGCCGGTCTATTCGGGTGTGAACATCTCTTCAGGCCGCAACGAGATCGTTGAGCAGTTTCTCGCCGGCGATGCTGAATGGCTGCTTATGCTCGATGCCGATATGACCTTTGATCGGTTCATCGTTGAGCAACTCGTTGAAGCCGCTGACGCTGAGACTGCGCCGATCGTGGGCGCTCTTGCATTTGGCGTATCTGACGGCGAACTGTTCCCAACCTTGTATTCAATGGTTGAAGAGGACGGCGGGCCGCAGACGATCCGTTTCCTAGATTTTCCTGAGAATGAAATGTTCCAGGTTGTTGGCACTGGTGCTGCATGTGTGCTGATTCATCGCCGCGTGTTGCGCGCCATTGCTGATAAAGAGTTTTCACACGCTTACCCGTGGTTCCAAGAGGGCGAGATTCGTGGCTCGCGCGTATCGGAAGACATGACGTTTATGTTGCGAGCCGGTCAGCTCGGCTTCCCTGTGTTTGTCCATACCGGCATCTCGGTTGGTCATCAAAAGTCTTACGTCTTGACCGCTGACATGTACCGGTCGCAGCGTTCATTCCAGTTGGCCATGCGGGCCGCTGAAGCCACGATTGAAGAGGGCACTAATGAATCCTGAAACAACAACGTTCATCATTGAGGCCACTGCCGATGCAGAGGTCATCAAAGCCGAAAATACTGAGGAGTCCTGATGGCTGTCGGCACTAGCACATATTTGGCAAATGCGTGGCTCAACGTGATTCGTGGCAACGCTGCCGGCACGACGTACACGGCGCCTTCAGCGATCTACATGCAACTTCACACTAATGGCGGTTCTAACCTAGGCCCCGGCAGTGCTGGCACGTCCAACGTTTCCGGCTATGGAACTCGCAAGGCTGCTACGTTTAGCGCCTCAACAACTGGCGTGTTGTCTTTGACCAGCACGGTCGTTTTTGATACGTGGCCTAGTGGCGCTACGGGTGAAACCATTGCTCACGTTGCATTTTTTGACGCTGCAACGGGCGGCAATTTTCTCTGGTCTGCAACGCTTTCCGCATCCAAAACCATGAGCACAAGCGACACGTTGAACGTAACGGGCGCATCGCTGACTATCACACCTGCTTCCTAGTCATGGGAGCGATTCTGTCGCAAGCCCTTGGCTCTAACGCGCTGCTTGTTTCTAGTCATTCTGAAAACAAGGTTTTCTCATATCAAGCCGACACTTGGTCATCAGTTGACATTGACAACGCGCGAGGGCTTGCCATAGGCCAGCAGTACGTAGTTGTTGCGTCACATACTGGCCTGTACTACTACAACAAGGCCACGGGCAACCGCGTAGCCGTCCTCGACGTGCCGAACACTGACAGCCACGAAATCGGTTTCGCTGCTGATGATTCCGTGATCGCCTGCGCCTCATACCAGTCGGCGTTGACTCGTCACGCTTTCGGCGTGAATGAAATCATTTGGACGGTGCCAGGCGTGACCGCTGGAACGTCAGATGCGCGCTCATGGGTTAACGGCGTTGCCACAATTAACGGTGCACCTAAATACGTCACCGCGCTGGGCATCTCCGATGTTTCACAAGGTTGGCGTGATGAGGCTAAGGCCGAGCGTGGCGCACTGATTGACGTGCAAACCAATCAGGTTGTGTTGCATAACTTGCTGTTTCCGCATTCGCCCACTGTCGTCGGCGACTCGGTTTACTTCGCAAACTCGGGCCACGGCCAGTTATGCAAGTGGACGGCCGACGATACTGCGGCCACCGTTGTGGCCACCCTGTCGGGCTGGACTCGCGGTATTACGCAGCTCGGCGATTACCTACTTGTTGGTATTTCACAGGGCCGCATGACTGCGTTTCCTGAGATCACGACCGACGCGCTCGCACAGCCCGGCATCGCAGTCATTGAATTAGCGACCGGCACTCAGGTTGAGTTTGTGCCAATGGATGTGCAAGAAATTTTCGATATCAAAATGGCGGCCGAAAGGTTGAAGTGATGAGCGCAGCACAAAACATGGCTGACGCTCTGAATGCCGCTGGTGATCCGCACACGTTCCGCGTTGGCTCAGTGTTGGCGACTGTTGGCGGGTTTAGTGCTAACGACAACATTTTGACCGTTGAGCAAGTGTCTGCCACGTTCGCCGGTGATCCTGTTGCCGTTGATGCGCCGTACACGTTTGTGAACGTTCCGGCAATGCCCGACCCGTTAGAAACTGCGCACCTGATAATTGCTGATTCTGTGCGCTACAACGGTGGCGTGCTGTGAGTACGACAACAATTTATGCGACCACTAATGCGGGTTATTCGCTTGTTGGTTTTGCGTCGTGGAGTTCGCCGAGTTCGTTAGCCGATTATTTGACTAGCAGTGGTTCAAGTAATTTCGATGTTGGCTGTGACAACAACGGCAAACGACAAATTTTGAATCAATCATTTTTCACTGCTGACGCATCATCGCTGGCAGGTAATACGGTTTCGGCTTCAACGTTTTACTTGACGGTTGGTGCGGGTGGCGTAACGAACACAACATCAATTTCAGCAATCAAGTACGGCTGGACTGACGGCTCATCGACCATACGCAAAGGCAACTGGCGCTCACCGTCACAATTGAGTGCGTTGTCGTCTTATGCAAGTGGCAGCATTGCCGACGGCAGTTCTGGCGATTTTGCCATGACTGGCTCATCAACGTTGAACACTGATCTTGCTGGCAACGTCATTAAATTTGCCATCGTTTCGGCTGACAACATTTCGGGTGCGTCTTACTCCAATAAGCACGCAAACTTCTATCTGCCAGCGTCAGTTAACACGTTTTCGCAATACCCTCGCGTTTTCGTTACTTACTCGGCTGGCGGCGGCGGCACCACACAAACCTCTACTACTGATGCCGTAACTAATTCGCCGAGTACTGCGTCAACTGCACTACGCACAGCTGTTACCTCAGCCACGACCGTAACGACCTCGCCAAGTGTGGCCGCAGCCGCCAACGCAGTATTTAACGCAAGCGCCGCGACGACGACCAGCCCAACCCCGGCCGCCTCGGCAACGGTGGTGCGGGCCGTTGATGCAGCCGTTACTACTAGCCCAACCTCAACGGCCAGCGGCTCGGCTACGTGCTCAGCCTCGGCAAGTGTCACAACAACGCCGACAAGTGACGCCACAGCCACACAGACGACCGCCGCCAAGACAGTTGACGCGGCCCTAACAATTAGCCCAACCACGGCCGCTACTGGCGTGCGCGTCGTTACGGCCAGCGCCACCAATGTGACCGTTTCGCCAACGACGACAAGCGCAGCGGTTCGGGTCGTCCTAGCCGATTCATTCACGACGATCACGCCAAGCAGTAGCGGGCAAAGCGCAGCCACGCACAACGCCATTGCGGCCTACGCGCTCACCCCGTCAACGGCGGCAACCGTCACGGTAACGCGCACGGTTTCAGCCACGGGCGTAACGGTCACGACGGTTACGGCGACCCTCGCTGTAATCGCCGATCGTCGAGGGCAGATGTTGGCTGCCACTAAGGCAACTGCCTCAATAGCGCCCGCCACAGCGGCAAGCGCGTCTATGACTGCCACCACTAAAGCAACAGCAACGATGACGGGAGCCTGACCAATGGCCTACGACCTCGGCGACATTGTTGGCCTAGCCGTCACTGTCAAAGATGCGACCGGCACCGCAGCGAATGCCACGGCCGTAACCTGCACGATCACGTTGCCGGACGGCACCACGGCCACGCCTAGCGTTACTAACGCCACCACTGGCTCGTACACCGTGGACTATTCGCCAACGCTTGTAGGCCGTCACCTGGTGCGTTGGGTAGCGACTGGTAGCAATGCCAGCGCGTACACGGATTCATTTGAAGTCAACGATCCAACTGAAACGTTTATTGTCAGCCTCAGCGACGTCAAGCGATACCTGAACATCACAAGCACGGCTAGCGATGACGAGTTGCGCCAGTTCATCCTTGAAGCTACCGATATCGCTGAACCTTTGGTAAATCAGAAGCTGCGCCGTGATTCGTTTAGCGAAAAATACACGGCAACTGAAGACAGCATCATGCTAATAAAGCAGCCCGTCGTGTCTGTCACCAGCCTCGTTGAGAACGGTGTCACGCTTACCGAGAACGTTGACTTTTACGTCAATTATCGCGCTGGCCTTGTTTACCGCGGTGATACGACAATGCGCCGGTTTTGGCGGTCAGGTCAGAACAACATCACGGTCAACTATGTGGCCGGCAAGACCGACCCGTCACCTGTTGAACAGTTGCTGATCAAAGAGATTGTTCGGCACTTGTGGCGCACTCAGCGCGGCGCTTCGCCGATGTCGATGGGCAGCGGAGATTCTGATTACATTCCGGGCGGCTCAAACATTGTGACCTACCGAATCCAAGAACTTGCCAACCTAATCAGCGTGCCAGGCTTCGCATGACAACCTCGTCACGTTTCGCGGCCGTGTATGACGCGGTTCTGACCACGTTGCGTGCCGATACCAACCTCGCCACGCTCACCGTTTCTGATGGTCTACCGATCACACAGGAACGCTATGACGATCTCGTCATCATCGGCAATAGCGGCGACCCTGAACAACCCGAGGCGGGCCGCATCTCGCAGGCGTATCACGACCTCGCGGGAACATCCTCAACGCGCGACGAAACCGTCACGTTGAACTGTTGCGTAATGAGTCAGACCGGCGATGTTGATATCTCAACGACCCGCACGCGCGCGTTTGAAGTGCTCGGCTGGGTCGAGTCAGCGATCCGCGCCAACTACGGCCTTGGGCTGACCAACGTCATCGCTGTAGAGATCACCGATATCAGCTGCATCATCGACCAGTTCGCCGACGGCACCTCAGTTCGGCTTCCCTTCACTATCCAAGCCACGTCAATTATCTAGGAGAAACTCGCATGCCTCAGTTTCGGAATGTCACCGATGACACCCTTTGGGTCGTCACTGATCGCGGCTTAGAAAAGGTTGAGGCCGACGCCATCCTGCCGGTCTCTGAGGAGTTCGCCGCAATGGTCTACTTCCAGACCGGCGACACCGGCGAAACGGCTCTATGGGCCGCCGTGTCGGCTCCAGCCGCCAAGAAGGCCGCGGCACCCGTTGAAACTTCCACCCCCGATCCGGCCGCTGAGCCGACCAACTAAGGAGATACAACAATGGCAATTGGCTCAGGTCTCGGCTCGTCCTTTGGGTTCAGTTCGGAAAGCGCCTACGGCACGTATGTTGCGCCCACCAAATTTGTGCGCCACAAGTCAGCATCGTTGCAGAAGACGGCAACGCGCGTGCAAGGCGATGGCATCATCTCGGGTACATATGGTGAGTACCTCAATCAGTTTGTGGAAACGACGACGGGCGGCATGGCCACTGTCGGATTCGACATTCAGTCGAAGAACATGGGCTTGCTGTTCCAGACGCTCATGGGCACCACTGTGACGCCCGTGCAGCAAGGCGCAACAACGGCTTACTTGCACACTCACGCTCTTGCCGATCCGTTTGGCAAGTCGCTGACAATGCAGGTTGGTTTGCCGCAGCGCGGCGGCACCGTGACGCCCGCAACCCTTAAGGGCTGCAAGGTTTCCAAGATTGACCTGTCGTGTGGTATTGACACGGTGCTATCGGCCACGGCCACGATTGACGCGCAGGCGTATGAAAATTCAACCAGCCTAGCAACGCCGTCGTACACGTCTAACGTGAACGTGTTTCATGGTGGACAGTTGACCGTGAAGCTCGGCACTTACACTTCAGAAGCGGCCGTATCTGGCGTTAAGAATGTTGCACTCAGCATTGAGCGCGCAATGGACACCAGCGGCTACTACGCGGGCGCTACCGTTGCTGGCACTAAGTCTGAGCCGGTGCTGAACGGTGTGGCTAAGGTCAGCGGTTCAGTGACAGTTGACATGATCAACCTGACGGACTTTCACAATCGCGCCGTTAATAACAGCAACACGTCACTTGTCTGCACATGGGTTGGCCCGCTGATCGCCTCGACCTACTACGAAACGTTTACGGTCACCATCCCGGCCGTGGTCTTCCCAGCGCCGACCTCGTTTGATATTGCCGACCGTGGAGTCCTCAACAACGCGTTTGCGTTTGAGGCACGAAACGATGGTACAAATGCGCTTGCCACCGTTTCAATCATTTCGGCTGAATCTGCCCTGTGAGTGCTGATCTAAAGATTCAGGTTGACCCTGACCTGAAAAACGTGCGCAACGCACTAGCGGCTTTAGATAGCGATAACAAAAGCAAAGGCAGTAAAACTAAACTGCTAGCCGCATTGAACAAAGAGCTGCGCGACAACATCGGCAAGAAAGTTGTACAAGCCGAAAAAGATTCGATCATGTCAACGCAGATCAAAGGCGAAAAGCAGTCAGGGGCATTGCGTCATAAGCGAGGCACACAAAAATCAACTGGTTTCCGGCGACGTATTGCTGCCTCGTTTGAGTACAAGAACCAATTGAGCAATAAGAAAGAAGCCGGAATCATTATCCGCGCATCAACGGGCAAGTTGGCCCGTAGTGGGTTGTCACCTAAGACGGCGCGGCAAGCGAACACGGGTTCAATTCGTCACCCGCTGTTCGGCGATCGTGAGCACTGGTACAACACAAAATTTGTGCCAAGTGGTTTCTGGGAAAAGACACGGCGCGATATGACGCCGTATGTCAATCGCCAGATTGAAGAGATTACGAAGAAGTTTGAGCGCGTCGTAATTCTTGAAGCAATGAAAGGCAAAGAAACTTCTATCTAAGGGGCAGCTGTGAAGATCGTTATGAGCATTGAAGAGCAAGAGCGCAAACTGGATTTGTCCACGATGCCGATTAAGGACGCCGCGGAATGTGAGCGCCTAACAGGTTTGACTTGGACGGAGTGGCGTGAGCAGTTGGCGCAAGACCGCGCGTCGGCGATCGCCTTCGCATGGTTCTTGGCTGGTAAGCGCGACGGGCTTGAAACAGTCAAGTTCTCAGAAATCGACCTTGACCTCGCCAAGTTGCGTTGGTCGGTTGAGTTGACCGACGAGGAGCAAGCCCTCATCGACGGACAATCAGCGGCCGAGGAGGACGCTGACGCTGCCCTCCCTATTGGGCAAGACCAGGTGGAGACCCTAGTCGAGTAGACCCCATCACACAGGCCCGCGTTTATGGGCCTGTGTTTCTTCATTTGTACGGCGTTGACGAGGAAGACGTAATCGCTACGTGGTCTATGGAGCGGTTCGAACGGTATCGAGTTGCAGCCGATCAACTATTGGAAATGAAAGCGAGGTAGCACCGTGGCCGGTTCATCACAACTCCAATGGATCATCGGTGCTACAGATAACGCTTCCAAAGTTTTGGCCGGCATCGGCAAAGAGTTAGACAAGACGACCACGAAAACTGATCGACTGCGCCAAGCCTCACAACTGCTAGGTGGGGTGGCTCTTCTCGGTTTCGCTGCAACGTCGATCAAAGCTTACGCCGACGCTGAACAATCGCAAATGAAACTGCAAGAGGCGTATCGGAAGTTCCCGAAAATCGCTGATGTCAGCATTCAATCGTTCCAAGAGTTGAATCAGGCGCTGCAAGATAAGGCTGGCGCTGATGCTGACGACTTAGCGGCCGGCGAAGCCAAACTGGCCATGTTTGATTTGACTGGCAACCAGATCAAGCAACTCATTCCGCTTGTCAACGATCTCGCAATCAACCAGGGTATTGGGCTGACTGAAGCATCTGAGTTAGTTGGTAAGGCCATGCTGGGCAACGCCAAAGCCCTCAAGTCGTTGGGCATTGAGTTCAAGGCTACGGGCGACAAGGCCAAGGATTACGCAACAATCAGTGATCTTTTGGCAGAAAAAGTGGGCGGCACTGGCGTGGCGTTTGATAAAACCGCCCAAGGCGCAATGCTTAAGGCGCAGCGTACATTTGGGGACTTGCAGGAAGAGGTCGGTAAGCAGCTTGTTCCGGCATTGTCTGCGGTCGCTAATGCAGTGTTGCCAGTGTTGCGGGCGTTCAATGGCTTGTCGGACAGTCTCAAAGGCCCAATAGTTTGGATCGCTGCGGCCAGTGCTGCGGCCCTTGTGCTTGGCCCTCGGCTATTAAGCATGGGCGCTAATCTTCGTCTAATTTTTCCTGACGGAATTAGGGCAGCTCTTGGATTAAAGGCGGTATCCGCCGCCGAAGATGAGGTGGCATCCAAGTCTCATAAGGCAAGTGGCCAAATGGGTGGCTTGGGGCGCGCAATGAAAGGGTTGGGCGTTGCTGGGGCTGCGCTTGCGGTTGGCCTGCCCTTGGTTGGGCAGCTCACCGATGCAATTGGTAAGTCAATGTTTGGCGCTGCACCATCTGCCGAAGATTTAAGCAAAGCAATAAACGGCATTACCCAAGGTGCTGACGCTAACAAGATTGGAAACTTTGGCGTTCAGTTGCACGGTTTGGGCGCAGAACTAGAACACCTTGACAATCCCGGCCTGATGCAACGCATTGAAGATTTTTTCTCGTTCTTCAATGGTGGCGGTCAAGGCCGTAAGCAAGTGTTGCGCGATTTGGCTCTGATCAACGATGCGATTGCCACAATGGCTTCAAGTGGAGACATTGTTGGTGCGCGTAGGGCACTGGATGCTTTAGAAAAAGCGGCGCTGGATGCTGGCACAAGTGCTGGAGCAGTAGCAGAAGATTTTAAAGTGGCCGAAGATGCCATTTCTGCCGCTAACAGGGCATCTAGTGCTACCGCTGGTGGGTTAGATGATTTGTCGGCATCTGCCGATGGCGCTTCTGGTTCAGCAAAAACGTTTGCCGATCGCATGACCGAAGTTGTCCACGGTATGCATGACTGGTACGCGGGCGGCAATCTTGTTGCTGCGACTGAGAAGCGTTTAGCGGCTGAGACTGCGGCGCACACTGCGGCCGTAGCGCATCAGGCACATGTTGCCGCCGCCGCCCATGCTGCACAGGTGGCAGCCGCTAACGCTGCGCTGACGACGTGGAACGAAAGCATTACCGCATATACAAATGCGAAAGATGCGCTTACGGCGCTTACCGATGCGCGCGCTCAAGAGGTCAAAGCCATCGGCGACCAACTCACCGCCAGCGGACACCTCAATAGCGTGTTTGATACCAACGCCTACACGGCCGCAACTGATCGCGCTAAGACTGCGCGCCTCGGGTTGGCTGATGCCGAGAAGGCTGTGCGCGATGCTCGCAACGATGTTGGCAAGGCGAAGACACCCGAAGAACTTAACGGCGCTATTAACGCTGAAGCACAAGCCAATAAGGCATTGGCCGCGTCAAGGGCCGAGGTGGCGGCAGCAGATAAGGCGAAGGCCGCAGCGGCGCTTACGCCTGGCAACCTGCTTGCAGGTATCAAGTCGAAACTGTCAAACATCAAGAGTTTCTATAACGACCTCGTGGCCTTGCGTAAACGCAAACTGCCAATGTCTCTGATTAAACAACTCATTGACGCTGGCCCCATTGAGGGCGACCAGTTGGCGAAGGCTTTACTGTCAGCCACGCCTAGCGATTTCAACGCGATCATTAACGCGGAAGCGCAGCTTGACCGAGTGGGCCGCGACATTGGCACTATGGTCGGCGATTATGACTACAACGGACTCATTACCCGACAGACTGGCGTAGTCAACAACGCGCGTGCTAATGCCATAGCGGCCGGCAATCAGGTGGCCCAATTCCGGCTTTACTTGGATGGGCGGGAAGTGGCAGTCGCGTTGAAGGCGTATCGCGCTTCCGTTGGCGGCACGCCGTTAGGGCTTGGCTGATGGCAATCAACATAAACAATGTGACTGTTGAAGTTGGGCTAAATCAAAGCCCGTCCACAGCTGCAGCTTCTCTCACATGGACAGACATTACCAGCTCGGTGATTCTTTCTGAAGGCATCAACTACACCACCGGCAAGAGTTTCGCTGACCGTGTTGCTCGACCTGGCACTATGACGTTGACGCTAGACAATTCGGCGCAGAAAGGCACCGCTGGCCGTTTTACTGTTGGCGGCCCAAACTGTTTGAGCGGATTCAATCTGCGTATTCCAATTCGTATCTACTACGACGATGGAACAAACACGGCCGATTTATGGTACGGCTTCATTGACTTGTTGTCTTCGCGCTGGCAGAACGGTGTTCGGCCAGTTGTGCAGGTGACGGCTTCTGATCGCCTGTCGCGCCTTGCTCGCATCAACATTGGTAATCGCTACACTGACGAAATTTTGAGCGATAGCCCGGCCGGTTATTGGCCGCTGGACGATCAGGGCGGCGAGATCAGTCTGAATCGCGGCTCGTATCCGTTTGGTGCAATGCGTAAATTTGCTTACAGGTATTTCACCGATGGCGACGGCTCAATCCTGTTGGGCGTTGATCCTGCAACCAAAATGGGTGCAGATTCGCCGAAAGTTGCCTACGCGGCAACTAGCCCATCTGGAAATGGTAAATACTTGAGTGCTTCAGCACCCGACCCTTGGGATTCGTCGGGGCACTTTACGGAAACGTTTGAGGTCATGGTCAACCCATCAAAAACTGATGGGGGATTGTTTACTGTCGGTGGCGCGCGCGATCAACATTTAGCATCTGTTTCGGCCTACATGGTCGGCGGCGCTTTAAGAATGTCTGTTGTTGTCTTTCCTGGTGCCTATTCCGCTAGTGCGCAGCAGTTCAACGTGACAAGCGCGCAATCAGTGTTTACTGCTGATAAATGGCATCACGTTGCGATCACTCAGACCTCAACAACTGGCCCAAACAGCACAACGCTTAACGGCTACGTCAACGGCGTGCAAGTATGCACTTTGACTTTCTCGTTGACTGGTTACGCTTCGCCCACTCAGTTCATGTCAAGCAATGGGGTTTTAGTCGTTGGTGGATATGTCGAACCAGTAAGTACTGGTGGCGCTTATGAGCTGCTGATTCAGCAACTGTTCAACGGCTACATTTCTAACTTTGCCTACTACACCAGTGTGCTATCTGATACGCGCATCGCTGAACATGCCAAACTGATTAACGGTTTCTCCAATGAATCCTCATCTGCGCGGTTTAATCGCTTGTGCAAATTTGCTGGCTTGCCGTCAGGCTACTACGCATCAGTAGGTAGGCTAACGCCAACGAGTGTTGGCACGGCGCGAGCATCAAGCACCATGTCAGCTCAACCATTATTGGATAACGGAACGGGCCGCAACTTCCTTAGTCTCATTCAGGAGGTTGCCGATTCTGAACAGGGCGACATCTTTAGTTACAACAATTCTTTAATTTTCGTTACACGCAATGGACGGTATAACCCAACCACAAGCTGGAGCGTTCCGGCGCAAGCCATCAACGCTGATAACGGTTTCGACTACGATCACACCGACATTGTGAACACGGCCCGACTGACTAATGGCGATGGCACCGTAGTCACGTCAAGCGATGCAACCAGCGTTAGCAATTACGACGTGCAGTCGATCGACACAAACTGCTACGTCAATACGACTGGGCAACTGGAGGCGATAGCCTACGGGTTAGCACACAGGTCATCAAGCCCACAGCCGCGCCTAAGAAACATCACAGTTGATTTCGTCACTTGGCCTAGCACGGCCTCATCAACGCCCCTGACCGTAATGCAAAGTTACATTACTTCAGTGTTTGAAGTGACCGGCTTGCCCAGTTCCACCTCACCAACATCGACGTTGCGCCTATTCATTGAAGGTTTCTCAGATCGAATTACCGAGTCAACATGGCAACGCACGTTTACCGCTAGTCCAGTAACGGCCGCATTTGATCCCGTATGGAACTTGGGCACATCGGTTTTGGGTACTTCAACGATTTTGGCAATGTGAGGTAGTTATGGCTTGGAGTACTCCAAAAACATGGAGCAACGGCACAGCAGAAACTAACGTAACGTTTAACACTGAAATTCGAGACAATCTCAACGCGATCGTTTCGCCGCCATATGCCTATGTCAAAAATCTGAGTTCTCAGCATTTTTCAGGCTCATCGCTTGCGACATATTCGCCCGTTTATCTGACCAGTGTTGTTGAAGATACCAACGGCATGATCAGTTCACGGCCCAGCGGTAACTACACGCGACTGACGGCACAAACGGCTGGCGTGTACCTGCTTATTGGCGGATTAAGCATTCAGAATTTAACCAGTGACAAGCAAGCAAGTATTCGTTTCTCAGTCAATAGTTCACTTATTCCGCACACGGGCAAGTCTGTCACCTGTGGAAGTAGCACTCAAACACCTTCCATCTCCGCATCGTGTGAGTATCAACTCGCTGTTGGCGATTACGTAGAGTTGCGCGTCCAATGCAATATGCCCCAGTCATATGGGTCAACAATTGCCGATTTCTACACCGAAGCAAGCGATGGTGCTTACGCATTTATGCAAGCCCGCTGGCTTGGCCCGTAATGAGAACAACTAGGAAGGTGAGGGCATAGTGGCTTGGACATCTCCACGCAGTTGGGTTGCGGGTGAAACTGTAACATCAACGGTGATGAATACGCATGTGCGCGACAACCTGAATGCGATCGTGTCACCGCCATATGCATATATTCGCGCCACCACGGCAACCAGTGTTGGCGGTTCGGGTTACGCCAACATTAGTTTTAACACTGAAGTATTTGATACAAACGGTTTGTACACGTCAGCATCGCCAACTCGACTTACCATCGCAACGGCTGGCCTTTACATGTTGGCCGGTGGCTACTCGTTGGCCCTTACTGCTGGAACATTGGCGACGGCTCACTTTTCAGTTAATGGTGGATTGTTACCCCACTCGGGCACTAGCGTAATTTGTGGGGCAACTGCACAAAATGCTGCACTTTCTCTTACCTGTCTCTATCGTTTGTCGGTTGGCGATTACGTTGAACTGGCAAGTTATTCAACTCGCACGGCAGTAAATAGCCTTACGTCAAGTGGTGACATGGCGTTTATGCAAGCCCGATGGATGGGGCCGTGATGACTGAGAGCAGCGATCACTCCCTGCTGGTCACCATCGCCCAGGGCTTGGCCCGGGTTGAGGCTGGCATTAACTCGCTCAATGGCCGCATTGACCGGCTTGACCGCACCATTGACGATCACGAAGACCGCTTGCGCGTCGTCGAGCGCAGCGAGTTAGTCACCACTGACGACCTCGGAGAGCGTGACATGAGGGCCGCACAATCTCGCCGCTGGTTGGTCACGCTGATCTGCACCAACGTTGTGGTTCTACTTGCCGCCATTTTGTCTTACGTTTCGACCCATTGACCCAACCTGATCCGTGGCGCTGCGCACTCTGCGAGCGCCTATTCGCCGTGCCCGTATTGGCTCGCGACTGCGAGCGACAACACCTAGAAGAATGCGAGTGACCCGTGAACGGTTTCCTTGACAAACTGCCCCCAGCCCTTCGCCACGCCGTTCTAGTTGCGGCCGGCATTTGCGTCACCGCTCTCATTCAATGGGTACAAACCGACTACACCAACTGGGGCCTGCCACCTCAGATTGTCGCCCTCCTCGGCTTTGCAATCCCTATGGCGCTTAACTACCTGACCCCGTGGCTGACCACTCAATACGGCGTCGGTTCAAATTCACCGGACGCGCCCGTGCTTGTTGATCCAAATTCAGGACTCTAAACATGAACGACGTATCACTAAACGGTTGGCCCGTCCTCGACGACGGCGACCCGCGCATCGCTACTGGCATCATTCCTAGCGTCGGTCGGCCTGTGACGTGCGCCCGTGCTGCGCTGCCCGTGTTCCTGCATTTCTACGCCGCTTGGCAAAAAGAAATGGGGCCGCGCATGTCAATCAAGACTGGCCCTATTGACGGCCATGAGGTGCGTCAAAGTCGTGCCGCTAAGGGCTACTCAAATCACGCTTCGGGAACGGCCGTTGATGTTTTGTACAACACGGTTCTGCCGGCCGATGGTGAGCCACACATGACGGCCGCCGAGAAAGCCAACCTTGACAAGATTCTCAGCCGCTACGTCACGACCGATGGCCACCGCATTCTTGCTAACGGCGAATGGTGGAGGTCGCCTCACTGCGACGGTATGCACACCGAAAATTCTCAAAGCTGGGACAGGGGAGCTTTGCGCAACACGACGGCCGCCGATGTCGCCAACGTCATCAAGCGCCTTGGCATCAAGCCCGATGGCACAACCTCAATCATTGCCAAAATCATTGCGCCCATCATGCCCAAGCCCAAGCCACCTGTAACTAAAGGCGCTGCATGGTGTTCTGCATTCTTAACCGCTCAAGGTTTAACCGGCGCAACACATCGGATCGTGTGGACTTTGGCGGGCCGTGAGTCAGGCTGGGATGCCAGCATGGTTTACCCCGCCGGTAAGCACGATTGGGCAAGTGAACAACCACCATTCGATGTCGGTTTTCTTCAGTGCAACTCAACGCACTTGCCCGAAATTCGCACCATGTTTGGCCCATCAGCGAACATGAAGGCAATGCTCGACGCTGGCAACTGTTTTCGGTACTCCGCAAAATTGTCAAACAATTGGACAAACTTTACGGCGTGGGGAATTGGTGGCGTTAATGCTGACGGCACTGTGCGTTTCGACTGGGCGCAGTATCCGCAAGCGTGGCTCAATAAGCAAGTTGCACCTGGTGTTACTCAGCAGCAGGAATCCGAGCAAGCATTTCTAGCAATTTGGAAACAGTACGTCGCACCCAATGCAAAGCCAACGCCCGCACCTAAGCCCGTACCTGCACCTAAGCCAAAACCCTCAGTAAGCCTTGCCGCGCTTCTCAAGCATGACGTAACCGCCGTCAAATCTGTGCAAGCCGCTCTTAACAAAGTTGTCGGCACCACGTTGACGGTTGACGGATTGTGGGGGCCAAAAACGCAAGCGGCTTATGACAAGTTCCGCAGTTCGTCGATGGGCTTGTCTGGTAACGCTGCAAACGGCACGCCAGGTGTTCAGTCGTTAACCGCATTGGGTAAGGCCGGCGGCTTTTTGGTCGTCAAATGATTATTCAAATTATCGGGTTGCCGGGTGCGGGCAAGACAACACTTGCCCGCGCCTTGGCACATCGAGTCAATGGCATTGTATGGAACGCCGACGAGGTGCGCCAAAACTTACACGTTGATCTCGGCTTCACTGTCGCTGATCGTGTCGAACATGCACGGCGCATGCGTTGGACTGCGCGTACATTGTCAGCGCAAGGCGTCACGGTCATTGTCGATTTCATCTGCCCTACACCGGACACACGCGCCGCGTTCGGTAAACCTGATGTGCTGATTTGGGTTGATCGCGCACCCGTGCGTGACTTCCAAGACACGTCGCTTCTGTGGGTTGATCCGACCGAATATGACGTGCGTATCCCTGACGGTCTCACCGTTGATGAGGAACTAGAGGCCGTGTTTTCTGCCACTAATTTAGTGGATTGGCGCGCACCTCACGCTCTTGTACTTGGACGGTTCCAGCCGTGGCACGAAGGCCATGAATGGCTATATCAGGAAGCAGCCACACGCACCGGCAACGTTGTCGTGGGAGTGCGAAACACAACGGGCCTAGATAAAGACCCGTTGACGTTTGACGAGTTGCGCGACTACATGCCAGCCGGTCGAACGGTGATGCAACTACCCAACATCACTCATGTTGTGTACGGGCGCGATGTTGGTTACTGCATTGACCAGGTCACACCGCCGGAAAAAATCGGCCAAGTGTCAGCAACTAAGAAACGGCAAGAACTTGGAATTTAACGATATCGCCGTTGGCTTCATGTTTGCCGGCCTAGCGATCGGCGGCGCATTCATCGGCCGCGCAATCTACAAACAACTATCTAAACCTGATCGGTTCGACATTTTCTAGATGATCGAAGGGGCAACCGTGAAGTTGAAAGATGCGCTCATACAGGAATCGTCTAAACAGAGTCTGCCGGGGCCGCGCTGCACGGTTGGGCAACTATTGGGCAGGCTTGATGCTGAGGACGCTGACGCGCTACGAGCTGCGATTGACTCCGACATGCTGTTAGAACACATCGCGGCTGCCATTCGCGCTACCGGCGTGCAGATGAGCGCCATGACGGTTTCTCGTCATCGTCGAGGCCGGTGCTTGTGCGATGGGTGATTTGGCGCGCAACCTAAAAAAAGCAGCCCCGCGAATCTTGACGATTGACTTGGAGCGCCTACCTGGTGAAGTCACAATGGACGTGTGGGAGCCGCGTGACTTCAAGCGCGTCAACTATGTGCATCCTGATCGCTGGGATGTGCTGCCCCGCACACTCTGCGCCAGTGGGCATTTCATGGGTGAAAAGATGTACAAGTTTGTGGCCGCATGGGATCAGCCCGAAGACCCGTGGCACGTAGCCCGCACCGTCTGGGATTGGATGAATGAGGCAGATTACGTAGTCGGCTTCAACTCCAAAGCGGCCGATGAAAAATGGCTCAGGTCGGACTGGGCAATGGCCGGAAATTTGCCCCTGCCGGCGCCATACCGTTCGGTAGACCTGTATTTAATCGCCCGTCAACAGTTTTCGTTTGAGTCAAAGTCGCTGCGCCACCTCTGCGATCGCCTCGGCATCGAAAACAAGGACGGTCACTACAACGCGGCCGAGGCTAAAGCCGCAATGGGTGGCGATGTCAAAGCACAGGCCCGCCTGCGCCGATACAACCGCCAAGACGTAAAGGTCACGGAGTTAGCGTTTGAGCGTCTTCGGCCCTACTTGGGCAACGCGCTGAACTGGGGCCTAGTCGTGGGCGATGACGTTCGCTGTTGTGTGGTCTGCGGCTGCGAACAGTTGGAGTCGGCAGGTTTTGCCACTACTGCCGTGACCCGATACCCCGCGTACCGATGCACTGAGTGTGGCGCGATCCAGCGCGGCAAGAGTCGATCAGCAGCCGTCGAAATGCGAGGGGTCAGGTAATGGACTACATCGACAAGACGCTTTTGGAGGAAGCCGCCAGCCTCGTTGAGGGAGACCGCGGCGCGCATTACGGGCCGCCTACTGCTGACTTTGACGCCATCGGTTTAGCCTGGTCGGCCGTGCTCTCGCCGCTACTCAGAGACGACGTTCTGATTGACGGCGAACACGTCGCTCTGTGCATGGCTGCCCTCAAGCTTGTGCGCCAGTCGGTTGGCAAGCCAGCAAGAGACAATTTGTGCGACGCAATTGGATACCTTCTGTGTCTCGACCACGTTGAGCGGTCAAGATGAGCAGCCTCGACAACCACATCGCCGAAGCGATCGCCAACGATCTTGAAGGCTCAGTCATGATGACCCGCTGGATAGTCGTCGCTGAGGTCATTGAAAGCGCCACGGGCGAGATGTCGTTGCACACTCTGCGCGATAGCACTACGCCATATTGGACAGCGCGAGGAATGCTTGACGAATGCCGCCTTGATGAGGAATGGGCCGAGATTGACGACGACGAATAGCCCAACCCTTTAACTGCCCCCACCACGGTCTGCCCCTGCCGTGGTGGGGGCGCTTTTTTGTGTCACAAGCGTGCCGTTATCGGTACGGTTGCGCCGCTTAACTCAGTAGCCGATGGGCTTGTCGATTTCGGTAAACGAAATCACAGTCGTGTTCATGTCAAAAATCGGCAGATTCAATTTCACGCCAATTGGCGGCTGCGGATTGTTGGTATCCCACCCGATAACAGCCCACACCAAAATGCGGTTAGCGCCCATCGCGTAAGCCTTACGCATTACCGCACCCACGGCGTCGCCTGACGATCGCGGAATGTAGCCGACGCGCGGGCCGTGCATGTAAACGGCGATCGCGTTTGGGTCAAATTCGTTGGTTGGTTCAAACACCAGATCGGCCATCTTGTAAATCTCGCCCTCTTCGCGCTCATCTGGTGTCGAATTCCTGATGTGCCCCATCAACCCATCGCGGCAATACGATTCGCCGACAACATCGAACATGAATTTGCTTTGGATTTCTGGAACGTCCAAGTAGGCAATTGTCCATTGTTGTTGTGGTTCGGTCATGCTTTCCCCTAGTTATGTAATTAAGCCGTCAGCAGTTCAACGGCAGCCCGTGGCGCATTCTGAGAAACTAAGACATAACCCAGAGTGCTTGAAACGTCTTGATGCCTGAGAAGTTGCTGGGTCAAAAGTAGCGAGTTGCCCGAGGCTTTGTAGACCCGAGTGCCGAAAGTGTGCCGGCACATGTGGAACGTGTAACCAGGGCCAAGCACTTTTTGGATCGCAATGCTGCAATCCATCGACACTCGATGAGCGTTGCGGTACGGAAAGATTGGCCCAAGGGTATGACGCGAATTGACTAACTCAATGATCGCCGGGTGAGCCGGAACGGTTAGCCGCGTGCCACCTTTGCCATGCAAAAGCACCTCATAGCCGTTAGCCCCGCCTACTAGGTGCTGACCCTCAAACGCATAAACCTCCATCGCCCGTGCGCCGGTCAATAAGGCGAACTGGACGGCTGAGCGATGAGGTTCGGGCAGTTCAGCCATGAGCCGGTCAACCTGATCGTCGGCAAATGGACGCGGCAGGTATTTCGGGTGGCGCAGTTTGGGCAGCTGCAAATACACGTCGTTGTCAATTGCACCGACTTTGTTGAGCAGTTCAAACACGCTACGCAATCGTTTGGCATACGTGGCGCGAGTCCCTCGATGTTGCGACCGCAGGACAACCGCCTCAAGGTGCGCAAGCGTGGCCTCTTGTGGTGGCACGCCGATCGCGCGTAGCACGAAAGCGTCAAGTTTGCTGGTTTCTTTAGAACCTCCAGCGACCTCGCGCGCGTGTGCGGCAATAGTAATGGCCTCAGCCGTGGTTAGAACCTTCATCCCCGATCCCCGATTACCCCGACCTCTTAGCCGCGTGAACTGCTCAGTATGGACAGGTTTAGGGCAAATCTCGTGTCGAATACGGGAATAGATGTATTTCTCAGCGCCAAAACAAGAAATTTGGCGTGTCGCCCGAATTTGGCCCCCATTTGCAGTAGTTGATGGTGTAGAACTTTGCTCACAAGGAACTCCCCAAGTTATTGAACATTGGTGGGTGTGGAGCAGCGCCTTTAGTTATCACGGGATAACTCAAGGCAAATCTTAACTGCTTCAGCCCACCTTCAAACCTACATTGAAGGGGCACGCAGTGAATAGACCACGCAAGAGTGAACCCGCCTTACGCCTTACTCATCGCGGATATTTGGTTTTTGGCATCCTCTGGGGCGCTTCATTTGTGGCCGCAATGGTCACCGCAAACATCGGCCTACCGGGGTGGGGCCAGTGAGTACCCAGACGTACCTCAATACAAGCATTGTTTTGAGCGAAACCGACCGCTGGACGTTTGAGACGACCTCGGGCGGCCTTGGCGGCCCTTCGGTCATCTTTCACATCAGCAACTCCTGCAATATCTATAGCGATATACCCGCAACCGAAGCCTTCATTGAGAAGCTGACTCTGGCACTTGACGAGGCCAAGGAAACGCTGCGACGTCGCAAGGCCGCCGAGCTGCGCGAAGCGGCGGGCCTGTGATGGCCGAG
>Ga0114963_10000545_pt1 | contig 25145 bp, 39 predicted proteins | sample C_131016_EF_Meta_FD_87019 | JGI IMG/M metagenome (GOLD analysis project Ga0114963, IMG submission 87019) | Freshwater microbial communities from Lake Croche, Canada to study carbon cycling - C_131016_EF_MetaG | ecosystem: Environmental > Aquatic > Freshwater > Lake | place: Lake Croche, Canada... | reverse complement strand
GATTATATAACGATGTCAGACTTAATAAGCATAGTGCAAACGGTGGTATGTAGGAATTAGAAGAACATGGGAGAGTAGATATGCCATACTATCCATGGCTGCACTAACATGCCCCCCTTTTGGTTTTAGGAATTAGGCGGGGGGTCTCGCACGAATTGCTGATAGCTAGAATGAGCCTAGCAGCTAGGATTGCTTTACATAAAGCCGTTGCAAGTATAGCCATAGTAAATCTGACAGTATAAACTATTCTATACTTACTTTGTGCTATTCTATACTTGATCTATACTATGTCTCATTTGACATAGACTGTATAAGTATGGTATATATACATATCAAGTGAGTTATTAGTATGTGTTTACTTAATGCAGTTGAGCCATGTGTTTAACGCATATCAGCCATTCCTAACTAGCACTGGTTCCAGTCTCGGGCTGTGCTATCTTCCAATTGTCAGAACGACGCAACGCAACAAAGGGATTAGACAAATGAAGTATAAAATTTCCTACCGCTATGAAGGGTCTAATATGTGGCTGCATGATGCATTCAGCACAATGGAAGCGCTGCAACGCTTTATTGCGGCTTACAAGCCCGCTGAATGGCATCTAGGCTAACCATTCCCATAACGCATGGCAGATATGCAAAATATCTGCTACTGCGCTGTGGCAATGGCTAGTAGGCTATTGATGCTGCAATGATGCAGCATAGGCAAAAGGGAATTATGTTATGGCTACTGTTAGCAACAATTGGAATGAACGTATCCGTAAGGGAGCGAAAGATGCAATGCGCGAAGAACGCAAAGGCTACGGCTCTATCGCCAAGTATATGGCGAAAGAGGTAGCGCCATATATTGGCATGCGCGTGGCAGAAAATGCCATGGCATGGCGCGCGGATAGTGATGAATGCATCAAAGACGTGACGCGTGATTTATTGGAAGCTGCGGAAGTCGCGTCAATCAAAGGTATGTCCGATGATGATGCTGCGGAAACTCGCAACATGCAAGGGTTTATCCGCCGCGCGGTAAACCTATATCGCGCTTGCACACTGCTAGCCGAAAAGCATGGCGTAAGTATGCAGATTGTGGACAATAATGTGACATTCCCTGTTGCATGGTTTGTGCCAGATGGACGTATCCGCATTGTGCGCAGTAAATCGCCAGTCATGCTTCCGATGTCTGGGCGCGAAAAGATGATTATGAAGCTTGAGACTGAGACCGATGATGATGAACGCTATGCGTTTACTATCAGTGAAGCTTCTATCATTGCTGCATCGCGCCCAAAAACAAAGCGCGACGCGTCGCAAACTGAGACTTCCAATGGCGCGAACGCTGCCACGCTAGTTGAAGCGTTGCCGCTTGTATCCAGCATGATGGCCGCAGCGGACTATAACGTATCAGGTGAAGCGTTCGATACGTTCGAAAGCATCATTGAAGCGTATGCTGCGGCTTCACCTAGTAACTTGGCAGTGCTTGCCGGTATCGTGCAGAAGCTGCAAGCATTGCAGCCCGATGCGGATAGCGTTGCAGCCTAGTCATTCAGGGAATAGCGTGGCATTGTCCATGCTATTCCTTCAATGCCTAGCAATGGTGCAAGGGTATTGGACAAAGGGAATAGAACCATGCTTAACGCAACCGATGCGCGCATCTTGTATGATGCAATAAAAGAATATCAGCGCAAATTGCTGCTAGATAGCAGCGCCACGCAAGATGCGTTGCGCAAATGCGCGCTTGCACTCATTGCAGCGGAAGCAGTGCTGCATGATGCAATGCGGCATAATCCGTAAACAAATTTGCTTTAGATAAAGCAAAAACAACAGAAGGATTAGACCAATGACTAACATGACAATATCCCATGACGCCACCATTGCAGCCATTCAGGCATTGCGTGAATGGCTTGCGCTTAATCCCAATGCAGATGCTTTGCATAAAGCAAATGTGTTAGACATGATGGACGTGTTAGGCATTGCAACGCATGTCACCATTGCGCGCAAGTATAGCGTGCCGCATGGTTGGGATAGCGTGGAAGTGTGATGCAATGCGTTAGCACTAGTGCAATGCGCGCCTAGCACACAATTAACGTCGCTCCTGCGTCGCCCCGCTCATTCATTTGAGCGGGGTTTTTTCATGTCCATAAGCAATGCAATAAGCGCAACGCACCTATGCAAATTTGACATAACACTATTTATATGCTATATTCATTACATAATCAGCAAAGGGAAAAGCCAATGAGTTTAAAGCAGCGTTATCTAAAGCACAATCTGCACCTAATCATGGACGTATCGCTTAATGATGGCAGCATGGCACAAGCACAGTGCTACATATCAGCAACGCATAAGACTGTTGCATATGCCAGCATGGCAGCAGCAATAAAACAATACGCATTGCAGCATGGCATTGAGCCGCAAAGCGTTCGCTATAGTGCTGAATGGTTTGACGGTGAGGATGGCAAAGCACCATCCACCTAGAACACAGCAAAGCAACATGAAAATGCTAGGCTAACTGCGGCCTACAGCATGACACATTCACACTATTGGGGTGTGCTTTGTGTAATACATTAGTGGCAGCAAGGTGCTCAATCATATGAGACAAAGAATTAAACTAGTGCTTGATGCATTTGATTGGTGGCTTATTCAATACAATGGCACCACACTTCAAGCATTTAGATCAGCGAGTGAGTGCAGGCAATGGCTTGCAGACACTTACAGTATTAGAATGCTTTACGGCATCAAGTAAACATCTACACAACACAACAAGGGAACAAGACAATGCGTGCAATGACAATAGAACAAGCTCGTGAACATGGTTGGAAAGAACCACACGATGCGCTCTTTACTGCATGGTTTAACACTATGGATAAACTGTGCATTAAGAAACTAGGTCTAAGCCTATTGGACTTTCCAGATTGGAACTTTGCTGATGCCTACGAGGGTGGCACGACACCAGAAGATGCATTCGCTGAATTTGCAGAAGAACAGTTGAACGATATGGGTTTTGATGCAGAGGACTTTGACATATGACCGAACCAGCAAAAGACAAAGCTGAGTTGCTGGAGCGGCTGGCAAAAGAGGTGCTGTGCGACGGCATTATCATCTGCCACCACCAAAAGTCGTGCGTGGGGTGCTTTGCCAAAGCAGACGCCGCCATTGCCGCAATCCGCAAGGCAGGGTGGGCTGTGGTGCCGGTTGAGCCGACGGAGGAAATGCTAGACGGCTTTAGCGAGCAGAATGGTTACATCTGCTCGCTAGACTGGGAAAACATACTGGCTGCCTCGCCTATCCCGCCGGGGGTGAAGCCATGAGCACGCACCTGTAACATGCTAATCTTTTGTATGTTAATCACTGCACCATGGGCAGACACACCGCCATGGTGCACACATGATAGACAAGCGTGCATTGTGCGTGCTGCTATATACAATCACGCTAGTCTAGATAGGTCTAGGGCTAGGTGCATTATACAAAGAGGATAGTCATGTGACTAGAGCATCATTCCAGCGCAAACATGCACGCATTATAGCGGAGGCATTGCTTAAAGAAAAACCATTGCCTAATTGGGATGCCAACAAACACGCGCAGTGGTTGCAGATGTGCAATGCTATAGGCAATGCAATCTCAGTGAACATGCTGCACTTTGACCGTGATAAATGGGACAAAGCATGTGGCATTGCTGAGTAATTTGACACAAGCATAGCATTGTGTTATAATGCTTACACAATCAGAACAGGGATGACACTGATTGCATCGCTTACCAATCACTCGCACATCATTGCTTTATCTAAAGCGCAGTGGTGGTGCCTGGCTTGTGTGGTTGCATGGTACACCTGACCTATTGCATCACACTTACCTCATACTCTATGACAATGGCCGCATCGAGCGTGTCATAGAGTCACCTGAGAAACTCGATGTATTCATTATAAAGGATGACTGACATGACGCCTACCGATACGCTCCGTTTCGAGCACTCGCTTCGTGCATACATTGTCGAGGCTAAGGCACGGCTAGACCGTATCCTTATGGATGGTGGTGACGATCACGTATCTACACCAGAAATCAGGTTTATTCTTGATGGCATCGAACCTTCATGGAAGGTGCATCACTACCGTTGGGAAAGTGCTACTGCACAAGGTGCTCAACTGCTTGAGGTAGTTGCCGTGTGGGGTGAGCGCTACCGCCAGCAGTATGGCCTCAGCCGTCTGCCTGCTTTGCTTACTGCACCCAGCGACGACACGACAATCTTCTAATACACAAAGGACAATACCATGAGCGGACAAGCCACTGACCATATCAATCTTATGATTGAGCGAGTCAATAGCACTCCAGAAGACATGCCTCGTTCCAATAGCGAGGCTGACCGTGTATGGCAGGAGTTTGCTATTGCATCTGCTGTCAACACAGCCGCGACTAAGCGCTACAAGATTGCCAAAGAAGCAATCATGGCACGCTTGCCTGATGATCTAGGCGATCACGTTGTGCATACATCCAGCCTTGTGACTGCTGTATGCAAGAACATCTTGTATTCACAGCCTCTCAATGCTACGTCTGTCACCAAGGCAATGCTTGACCATGGCATCAAGGCTGATGTCATTGCCACAATCATTGACCTCGCTAGGCACGAGCCAACTGTGCAGAAGCGTCCATCAGCCACGTTGCGGAGGTAGTCACATGCCAATGGAACAAGAGCTTAAAGCAAAGTGGATCGCTGCATTACGTAGTGGTGAGTATCCACAAGACAAGGCATTCCTACGCTCAGAAAAAGGATACTGTTGTCTTGGTGTGCTATGCGATGTCGCTGGCGAGCATCAATACACTGATATACTAGCTGAGTATCGTATGATGGACCCGCAAGTAGAGATCAAGCTAGGGCTTGCAGAAAGCACAGGCGATCTTTACATACTCTCTGCTACACTAGCAGGTATGAATGATGGTGATCCTGAATCAGATAGACCACCTGCGTCATTCTTAGAAATTGCAGATTGGATCGAAGCCAACCTGTAATACAGATTACGCCTGCAAGGTTATCCCCTTTTCCTGTGCCAGTATAATCCCCCGACTGCTGTGGCTAATGCAGGCCAGCGGACGGTTTATATAAAAGGAAATACATCATGGAAACAAAGATGGACCCCGTAATCAAAGATGAATGGTTGAACCGACTTGCACGTGGTAAGTATATCCATTGCAAGCATAACCTAATCGGTGAGAGTAATAAGCCTGGCTCCATTGGTGCCAAGGCTAATTGCTGTCTCGGTGTGTTAGAAGAAATGTATGTAGAGAAGTATGGCTCACAACTAGTTGAGCATGTGGATGATGAGACTGGCAAAAGGATCATGAAGCTATCCACACGTTCTCTCGCATACTTGGATGAAGAAGAATACCTAAGCAGTGACGTGCTAAATTGGGCAGGTATTAGTGACAACACACAACGCCTTCTTGCTGATCTTAATGATCGCAGGGGCACAATCAACTACATTCCTGCAATCATCTACATCGTGAATGAACTATGACTATGACAGTATTTGATGACCAGAAGAAGTTTATGATCGCATGTGGTCAGACACAGCTAACGCCTAATGCAGATCAAGCAGGCATGTATCTTACGCTTATCGACGAAGAACGTGCTGAGTTACGTGAAGCAATTACGCAACAGGATATTGTAGGGGTGGCTGATGCAGTCATCGACATTCTTGTTGTGACTATTGGACTAGGACAATCGTTTGCATTGCCTATGCAAGATCTATGGAACGAAGTGATGCGTTCTAACTTTGCTAAGATCAATGCAGATGGCACAGTGACACGGCGTGAGGACGGCAAGATCCTAAAGCCAGAAGGCTGGACACCACCTGATCTACGTAATGTATTGCTTAAGTATAACCATCCGTTGCTAAAGGACTGATGCCGTGGGCGTAGAATACAGAAGCATGAATCATGTGATGGATAGGCAAGAGAAGTTGCCACTAGATGTGGATGACTTCACATGGCTGCGTCACACATTCGGACTAGCTTCTGGTTCATTAGTGCCACAACACAAGATGGCCGCAGTCATCATAGCACCAGGATGCGAGCGTGCTATACGTAAGACAAACATAGTAGGGGATCACTATGTACAGAAGCGATGGAGGCCACTGACTACACATGTCCACGCAGAAATCAACTGTCTCATTGCATCCACACCTAAATCCTTACTCGATGGAACTATTTACGTGGCGAGGTATAGACGTAATGGCACCGCATCGTGCTCCTACCCATGTACTGAATGTACCTCAGCATTACTTAGTACAAAGCTACGATACCTCGTGTGCTATGACGCAACCGACACACCTACGAAAGTTGACTTACGGACAGTAAAGTGATATGATGTCAATCATCAAGAGAACGGAGGCAATGCAGTGTGACTGCTACTATCCTGACGCTACCACCCAAAGTTATTATACGTAAATACGGTAAGATCAAGACAGAGATTAAGTTTGTCAAGCATGTGAACAAGTGGACTTACATGGTGGAGATGCCGATGGACCCATACCGTCAAGCCGGTGAGGCTGATACAGAAGCACAAGCACAAGAGCGTGTGGATGCTTTAGTTAAATCATTGCGTAGGTGACAATGGACACACCAATACATCGTAAGCTGTTCATTGAGATGACTGTCAAAGAACAGGATGAGTTACTCAATGGCATACGTGAGCGCAGACTAGCACCTGTGCAGCGGTATCAAGAACTGGTCGGCATTCGTAAGAAGGCTAAAGATCAGAAGACACTAGATCAGATAGAGCGTCTGTGTAATCTTATTGACAAGGCCATTGCTGCTGTCGATACTAAGATTGACGTGCTTGAGAAGAACATAATCAAACTTCATGGCATGAAGTTATTGATGGAGATAGACGATGGCCCTTCTACGTAGTAAGATTGCAGACATCAGGCTGCAAGGCATTGAGCGTGTCAACGATCCACGCTTCATTGCTATCATGGAAGAGATGAACGAGCAGATGCAAGCATTCCGCAAGACATTCGGTGAAGTAGTCATGCAGATGAATGAGATTGCTGACTTGATCGGATCACAGCAGACTGTGCTTGAGCACATGAAGCCTGTGATGCGTCGTGCTAAGGAACTAGGTATTGCTGTAGGCAGCGATCCTAGCATCACTGGTGAGCATGACGAATGAAAGTATCTATGCGACTAGCTACTAAGGAAGATGCACATCTACCTTCATTTGACTTCACTAAGCTCAGTGCTATTAACACATGCCCTATGTGGGGCATTGTGCGTTATACAAAGCACAAGACCATGCATAGTGGTGGTCGTGCTATGGCTCTAGAAGCAGGCAAGCTAATGCATGAATGCTTTAGTGCTGTGCGCTTATACCAACTAGGCTATGCACAAGGCATGATGGATCACATGCATGTAGCAGGCAACAAGTTGTTTAGCAAAGCACGCTGGGATACCATGCTTGCATCTGCCAAGGGTGGTGGTGACACACGTTCGCAGCAACGCAACATGGCATTAGAGTGTCTTGCTACTGGTAACTATGTAGAAGATCCAGATGACAAGAAACGCACTTATCTAAACATGGAGTCATCGCTTGCATACTACGTGGATCGTTGGGATAATGCTAGATACCCAGTTTGGATACGCAATGCAAACGATTGCAACAGCGATGTAGGCATCGAGATTGGGTTTGATGTAGTCATCCACGTCTATGATGCTGAGAGTGTTTATGACAAGACCTTCCGGCTAGTAGGTCGCATCGACGGATTGCATGTAGAACGTAATGGTGATCTAGTTGCACAAGAGAACAAGACTAGTGGCAGGCTAGACCGTGCATGGCGTGAGTCATACCACATGTCACATCAGGTAACTGGTTACAACGTGGCGGCTGGTGTGTTTGCTAATACAATAGTAGACCGCGGCTTAGTCATTGGCCTAACGCTGCCGTTGCCTAGATCCATCACTGATGGCATAGCATACGTGCCTACCATACGGCCACAGTTTATGAAGGATCAGTGGCTCAAGTGGGTGCTGCACACTATTGACCTGCATGACACATACATAGATGATCCTATGTCTGCACCTAAATATACACACAGCTGCAATCGTTATTTTAGACCATGCAGTTTCATTCCACTATGCGCTAGTGATCCAGAAGATCGCAAGCTCATATACAATGACATGCCATCGGACGAGTGGAGTCCGCTGCATGAACAGGCAACAGGAGATTAAACATGTCTGATGACTTGCTTATGCCACAGATGGTGCCTACGTTTGTACGCAAATACTCTAAGACAAGTGAGGCTGATGACATCATTAGCCGCCTAAGCGTGCTAAAGCCTGGTGAGGGATACGTAATCCCTAACTCCGCAGACAAGATCAGGGTGAGTAACTTTCTTAAACCAGTCAATCTATACAGCGAGCGCATTTATCGTTGTAAGAAGATTGGTGAAGCGCTATGGGTGTATCGTGAGCGATGAGGCTAGGTGCAATTGAGGTACAGTCGCAGTCTGCTAAGACAGAACAGTTGACTATGCTGCTATGGGGCAAGCCTGCATGTGGCAAGACAGTCCTAGCATCTACTGCACCAGGCAAAAAGCTATGGCTACTGTTCGATCCTAATGGCACTGCATCACTGCCTAAGCGTGATGACATTCTTGTTGCTGACTTCTCTACATACAACACAAAGAAGATGGCAGACTTCAAACAAGGTGGCAGCATCGAGCGTGACTTACTTGATCTATTCAAGCAGGATAAGATTGACACTGTTATCATCGACAGTGTGACTAGCTTCACACAACTTGCAATGCGTTATGCTATTGAGCACAAAGACAGTAGCAATAACTCATTCAAGTCATCTATCGAGTCGCCAGGGCTACGTGCGTATGGCACTCGTACTGCATTGACTGTTGACTTCTTGCTCATGGTAGAGATGGTAAGTCGATCTAATGGCTGTCACTTCATCATTATTGCACATGACATGGAGACATACGACAGCAAGCAAGAGATTGAGTCCATCACTATGTCACTTAAAGGTGGTGCTGCTGATGCAATACCACCACGCATCAGTGAGATATGGCGCGTAGAAGATACAGGACGTGAGCGTTTAGTTTACGTTCGTAATCATGGTTTGCATAAACCAATGCGCACTAGAATGTTCATCACTCCTGATGGACAAAGTAGGTTCAAGTGGACCTACGATCAACAGAAAGGAACAGGTCATGGTATCGAAGACTACTACAAATCGTGGAAAGACGCCGGATACAACAAAGTCAACCTCCCTGTGTGATGATGTATTTGACAATGCCAATGCACACATTCAGCAAGGCATTGAGTTGCTTCACAAAGCACGTACTCAGTTTGCACTAGCGTACGAACTAGCAGCACCTACATACCGTGAAGCTGATTATGGTGTGATGATGCGTGTAGTAGATGGACACATCAAAGTGTACGAATGCACCGCCATGCTTAACAAGCTGTTCGGTGAGACACAGATTGACCAGGACACAGCACGGCCATTCAACCCGTAGTGTCTGGTCCACCAGATCGCATACCACATGTAGTGGTTGACATGGTGTGCGTACTAGCCTACAACCATTTTGTTGCAACAAGAGACAGGAATGCCTAAATGACTGATGAAAATATGCCTAGCGTGTTTGAGTTTAGCACTGACATTAACGATGCTAAACCCCCTAGCCCTCTGCCTGTAGGTGAGTATCGTGGTTCCGTCATCACAGCAGTTGGTCAGAAGTCTAAGAACAGCGGTAATCGTATGGGTGTGTTTACTCATCGCATTACTCCTGACCAGTATCCTGTAGATTTCGCTGATGGCGATCCAGAGGGCGTGTCACTCATCACCTACCGTGTGATGGAGAATGCACCTAAGTACCTGTATATGGTAAAGCAGATGTGCGCTGACTATGGCGTGCCCATTCGCCGCACCCCAGATGGTGGCTCGAAGATTGAGCTGTCTGACTTCATCGGGCAGGACGTGCTCATCACGGTTGAGCATGAGGAATACCAGGGCCAGGTTCGCGCCAAGGCATCCCGTGTCCGCCCGGTCTAAATCAAAGAAAACCACTAAGCCGGTCGATTCTGTATTGACAGAACTACCGGCTACCCCCTATATTCCACCTACGGCAACGACGCCGAACATGACAAGGATTCTACCCATGGCCAAGGCCCCAAACGCTGATGCAGTTGCTCTTGACACTGCCCCCAAGGTTGCTTATGTAGTGCTAGACGCAAGCTGTGATGCTGGGGCCGTGCGCTCACTCATCAAGGGTGTTACGCTAAACCGTAACGAAATCCTTTCGTTCGCGTTCGATGAAGCTGGTGACGGCGAGATGCCAAAGGTGCTCAAGTTTGAGCTAAAAGCTGGCAAGCCACGCACCAAAAAGGCTGTGGACGCTGCCCCAGCGGCCTAAGCCCATAGGGTAGTACGCTCTGGCCCGGTTACCGGGACACCGTTCCAGCAGTGGCAGTAGGTGCCACGCTACCCTCCTAGAAAGGCCCATGTCGATCCCCCGGCATGGGCCTTTTTTAGGTCCAGTGATGTGCTACAATAATCAGAGGGCATACATGGCAGTTATGAAGATACTCGTGCCGGTGCCTGAGAAGGCTCCACGCGGTAGAGGACTTCAAGGTTATCATCACAAGAGTGGTGCTAAATCAGTACGCTTTCACTTCGATGATCTAGACCTGATCGAAGAAGAAGCAGAAGCATTGAACATGTTACCAAGTGCGTTGATTAGATGGTTCACTTTGCATTGTGTAAAGCAGCTGCATCTAGTACGTACAGGCGAAGACAAGGACATTAGCCCCTAAATGAAGATCATTGACATATCTCAGTTAGATGAGAAGCAGGTTGAGGCAATCAATCGCTGTCTCGATACTACTAAGCGATGCGTAGGTGTTACTGGGCCAGCAGGTTCAGGTAAGACTACGATCATTCGCTTTGCATATGAGAAGCTAGTCGAGGCAGGCTATTCAGTGCGTGTTGCCGCGCCGACTGGTAAGGCTGCTAAGCGCATTCGTGAAGCAACTGACCTACCAGCAAGCACTATTCACTTACTGCTAGAGTTTACTTCACCTAGCGAAGAGGATCCAAAGACTGGTAAGCCATATGGTGACACGTTCCCTAGGCGTACCAAAGAAAATCCACTAGACCTAGATGTAATCATTGTCGATGAGTATGCGATGGTGCATCGTGATCTACACAGCGATTTAGTTAATGCAATGAAGCATGGATCACGTCTGCTAGTGTTCGGTGACAACCAACAGTTGCCTCCTATTGAGACTAACGAGCGCAACAAGGCACTGCCTACTGCGTTCAACATGATCCTAGACAAGTTTGATGGCATTTATCTAAAGACTGTGCATCGCACACAAGAAGGCAGTCATGTATTCATGAATGCTAAGCGCATTCTTGACGGCCTGATGCCACAGAACAAAGACACATTCCGTCTAGTGCCTGCTAATGACATTATCAGCGCACTACTAGAGCACGTGCAGGATGCTGACTTCACTAAACTCAGCAATCAGATCATTACTCCTGGCAACATTAGCTGGGTAGGTGTGCATAAACTGAATGCAGCACTGCAAACATTCTTTTGGGCCGACAAAGATCGGCACATGTACAAGCCTATGCGATGGAAAAACAAGACTACAGGTAAGGGTGATGATCCCATCGAAGTAGGTATTGGTGAGAAGGTAATCATCACTCGCAACATGTACGATGTCATTGGCAATGATGGCACTACAGGTGCGTTCAATGGTGAGAGCGGCATCATCAGTGACATTAACTTCGAGAGTGAAGAAATCACCATTGACTTTGGTGAGCGTCAAGTAGTCATACCATCTATGATGCAGAACGTCATGGAGAACAAGGTGTATGTCAATTATCCACAGCGTGACATTGCATTAGCATATGCAGTCACAACTCACAAGGCACAGGGCAGTGAGTTTGAGAATGTGATCTATGTCATAGGTCGCAGTCTGTACCGAATGCTTAACCGTCGTAACCTATACACAGCCGTCACACGTGCCCGTCAGTCTGTCAAGATCATCTATGACAAAGACTCACTATCACGGTCTGTAATGCAGAAGGAACCAATGTGATGATTAGATTCACCTTAGCCAGCAATGGTGAACTTGTTTACGTAAGCATTGATAAGATCGTTTGCATACGTGACTCACCACAAGGTTGTGTAGTTTACCTATCACCTGACTGGTATCTATGCGTAGAGCAGTCATTTGATGAAGTAGTCAGCAACCTTACGGAGGCTTGACAATGACGCATTCACTTATTCTATTCAATGGTCCACCAGGATCAGGCAAGGACGAATGCGCACGGCACATGTACAAGCGCACTACTGTGCATTGGTTCAGGTACAGCCAGCCCATCAAGGATGGCATTCGTGCTATGTTCGCACTGACAGAAGCAGAGTACGCTGATGCAGAGAAGAAGAAGGACGAGCCATCAAAGATGTTCTTTGGTAAGACCTTCCGTGAAGTGCAGATTAGCTTCTCTGAGCAGTGGGCTAAAGTGTTCTTTAGTAACCAGATCTTTGGTCATCTAGCACTACGGCGTGTGAAGAAGTCTATCTCCACAGTCTTTGTGTGTAGTGACTCAGGCTTTGCTACTGAGGTAGAACCATTCTTCCAACACTTCCACAAGGATGATGTGCTACTAATCAAGCTACATCGTCCAGGTAAATCATTCTCTGCTGACAGTCGCAACTACATCGACCTGCCAGGTGTGATGACTATCAAACTCAACAACGATGCGTCGCTCAACACACTGTTTGAGAATGTAGACATGATCGTAACACCGTGGCTTGATAGGTATAAGGACAAGCAGGCATGACTCTGGCTAGAATGTGGATGCCATCAGAAGATAAGTATCTTTGTGACAACTGGCAGAGTATGACCCGCGAAGACATGGGTAAGCACTTGAACCGCTCTAAGGATGCAGTCACTAAGCGTGGCCGCACAATGCTTGGTTTAGGTAATGCACCAAGGAAGCCAAGCAAGCTCACACAAGGAGCACCGATTAAGTGACTTATGCATCTGTCAGCGCACTGAACACTGAGCTTAAGAACAAGATCAAGCTGGCAGGCATGGAGTGGGACTGCCTCGCAGATGGTGACATCAACAGTCAAGTTGTAATCATTAGTGAGGCACCAGGCAACCGTGAGAGGGAGATGAAACTTCCTCTAGTTGGTGGCTCTGGCAAGTTCTTGTGGGAAGTGTTGTCTAAGCATGGTATGCGCAGACAACACTGCTACATAACTAATGTATGCAAGCGTCAATTGATCTTGGAAGAAGGCAATGACAAGAAAGGCATTGCCACAGCTGAGCTGTCTCATTGGAAGGGCATACTTGAATGGGAATTATCACAGTTACCTAATGCAAAGTACATCGTGCTACTCGGTGGCACCGCTCTCGAAGCACTCACAGGTCACACTGGCATCGAGAAGTGGAGAGGATCTGTCATACCTCACGAGGGAAGATTCTTTGTCATTGCTTATAACCCTGCCAATCTGTTACGCAAGCCAAACCTGTCACCAATCTTCTCACTCGACATGGCAAAGCTGGATCAATGCATCCGCGGAGTGTGGCGTCCTCATGTCATTAGTCCGATAATCAATCCTTCACCTAAGGAAGCGATTGAGTGGTGTGACAAGATGATACAAGAAAAGATGCCTGTATCATTCGACATCGAGACTAAGGGTGAGGGCCGTGAGGGCGAGACTGCATGCATAGGCTTTGCTAACAACGCACACACTGGTATGTGTATTAACTACCGCAGTCTTGCAGACAACAGATACACACTGTCTGAGGAGATTGCGGTACGTAGAGCAGTGCAGCGTGTGCTCAGGCACAATGATGTCAAACTGATTGCACAGAATGGTGCATTCGACTGTGCATGGCTATGGTACAAGGACAGAATCAAGACCAAGCCTTTGTTCATAGACACTCTACTAGCACACCATGCACTGTTCCCTACATGGCCGCATAATCTAGGCTTCCTCACTGCACAGTACACAACGCATCCTTACTACAAGGATGAGAAGAGTGCATGGAAGGAGGGCGGCAACATCAATGAGTATTGGGAGTACAATGTCAAGGACTGCTGCATCACATGGGAAGTAGCACGTCGCATTGAGCCTGAGCTACATCACCGTGGCATGGGTAAACTGTTCTTCAATCATGTGATGAAGCTACAGCCACACCTTGTTGCTGCTACTGTGTTAGGTAATCGTGTAGACCTACAGATGAAGGCTGCACTAGAGGCACAATACAGCGCGCAGATCGAAGACTTGCTTGCTAAATTCAAAGCACAGGCCAAGATCGCAGTCGATGACGAGGATTATGATGTCAATCCTAACTCACCAAAGCAGTTAGGTGAGCTGCTATACCGTAAACTCAAGCTGCATGGTAAGACTGTATCCACTGATGAGGCTAATCGTAATGTTATGATTGCATCATCACGCACACCGCCTGCTGCCAAGGACATGCTCATCACACTAAACACATACAAAGAGCAGCACAAGCTGTACTCTACGTACATCACGTCACGCACTGATGAAGACGGCAGAATGCGCTCTGACTACAAGCAATTTGGTACACAGTTTGTGCCAGGCAGGTTGTCTAGTAGCAGCACATTGTGGGACTCAGGCATGAACCTACAGAATCAGCCTGAAATGTTGCGTGGTATGTTCATTGCTGATCCTAAATATGTCTATGTATACTTCGATGGCGCACAAGCAGAGGCACGCATCGTAGCATACGAAGCTAACATTGCCAAATGGAAGGAGCAATTCGAACGTGCTAGACTCAACCCAGGAAGTTACGACGCACACATTGCGCTGGCCTCTGAAATGTACAACGTGCCATACGACAGCGTGCCTAAGCATGACTACAACGATGACGGATCACTCACGCTCAGGGCCATTGCTAAACGCTGCCGCCATGGCCTTAATTACAGAATGCAGCCAGCAAGATTGGCACAGACAACAGGACTGTCTATTGCGGCAGCGACAGATGCGTTTAACATATACCACAACACCAATCCAGAACTCGCAAGATGGTGGGATGAAGTAATCCATGAATGCAAAACGGCCCGCGTTCTCTGGACGTGTAAAGGCAGATCAATGCCATTCTTTGGTTCTTCTATCGACGAGTCCCTTTTTGATTCGGTTATTGCTTTTAAGCCGCAATCCACGTTGGGAGACCACGTATGTGAAGTGCAGTGGCGGTCACAGGAAGATTCAGAGTGGCCGCGTTCGGCACGCATTCCATTCAACAACCATGACTCACTTACGGCCATGTGTTACGCACATGACGCAGAGCGAGTAGCAAGTATTATGAAGAAGTACATGGAGCAGCCACTCATCATCAAAGGTGATGCATTGATTATTCCATCAGACTTCAAGGTGAGTTACGCGGATGAGCAGGGTGTGCATCGGTGGTCCAACATGAAGAAGTTGAAACTGTAGATGTACAAAGATGCGATAAAGTCTGGCACCTTCCTGCACAACTATCTAGCGCACATGTCTGCGCTAGAGACGCCAGTAAGCTATGACTTCTGGTGTGGAGTATGGATACTAGGATCACTGGTCGGACGCAAGATGGTAATCAACCGTCCACAAGCACCAGTATTCCTTAATCCTTACCTAGTCCTGTGCGCTGATGCAGGACTAACACGCAAGTCTACAGCAGTGCGGCTTGCATCACAGCTATTCAATCGTGCTGGACTGGCTGATGACTGTCATCTAGTGACTGCATCAGATACAGTATCTAATATCAATATGAACCTAGCACAACTAAATGAGGAAGGTCACGATGCTAACTGCCGAATCGTTGTCTCAGAGCTTGTTACTCTGCTCGGAAAAGAAGGGCACAGCATGTCCTTGCCTGGATACCTTACGGATATGTACGACTGTCCTAGATCCACTACCTACGGAAGATCGGGTGAGGGACGCACTTCTACAATCAGTAACGCGCACTTCACAATGCTCTCTGCATCAACACCAAGCTGGCTTGTGCGTGCTATCAACCCAGACGTTATCGAAGGCGGCTTTACTAGCCGGTGCTTATTTATCATTGAGGACAAACCAAAGCGCCTTGTCGCTTGGCCTGAGTCATCCGTTGATGAAGCGCTCAGAATCGGAACACTCAGCACACAGCTGGGAGTCATTCGCACAGAAGTCACCAAGTGGTCAACTAGCGGCATCACACTCACAGCAACAGCGCTCACAAAATTCAAGGACTGGTATGCATCACGCTCTCTGGAATCGAATGATTCATTTATTCAATCGTTTGAGGCTAGAGAGGATCACCATATTCTACGCCTTGCTGGTATTCTGGCTGTTAACGACCGTTCCTATGTTATTGATGCCTTCCACATTGGGCATGCTATTAGGATTATTACAGACTGTAAGCGTCGTGCTGCTGGTATCTTTGGCATACAAAAGTCTAACAAGAGATTGATTGCTGGCATTGATAAACTCAAAGACGTGCTGATAGATGGTGGCGCACAAGGACTGACTAAGACACAGCTTGTGTTTAAGACACGCACCTATCTAACACGTGATGAGCTTAACTTTACAATAGCAAACATGCATGAGTTAGAGATGCTGCAAGAGTTTGAGATTAAGACTAAAGGACGTAATGCTACAATCTATAGAGGCACTAACAAGCTACTCAATCGAGTGTTGAATGAGAGCTTGTTAGACCGTCTACGTGATTCGTGATTACCTACCTGTAGTACGCTCAAACTGTTCAATGCCGCGCTGTGGATCAATACGCTTTAGATCAATGTCTCGGCCCTCAGAACGGATTAGTCTGTTCTGTAGGCCGATCATTTGATTGTACATGTAAGCATTAGCCTCACGAACAATTCTTGCTTGCCTGTTCTGTGCTTCACGTACAGCAATCTCATTAGGGAAGCGATCTACAGAAGATCGAATATCTATGATAGCTTGCTGTGCTGATGCTCTCTGCTCACGATACACTCGCATGTCAGCGCGATTATGCAACTGCCACATCTGTGCAAGCACTGGCACTACACTCTCTGGTGGTGGTTGTCTGCCAGTCATTGCAGCACGTAGTCCAGTACCAGAACCGATAGTACCAGGACGTGTTACATCTGGTAAGAAGTCACGTGCTACTTCCATAAACCGCTGCTCTAGTGGTACGTTCAATTCACCAATCATACCACGCTGTGGATCAATGCGAGTTGGTTGTAGCAGTGGCGCAGCAATGCGATTGCGGCGTAGGTCTTGCATATAAGAATCTATGCCACTAGGTAGTCCATTGCCTTGTGTCGCACGCTCTAGTGCAGACACAACCGTGCTACCCACAGCACCAAACAATCCCTTAATGCGTGTCTCTAGGTCTGCGCTAAGCACACCACCAAAGGTATTAGATTTCTCATACCCTGGTGCCCCCGGTGCCTCGCGCTGATTGCCTAGACCTAGCCCTTGAGTAATGTTAGTCAACGCTTCCGTCGGATCAAGTGACATAGTAAGACTCGTAGATGCAAGTTGTGCATTACGATCATTGAGGAATGAGTAGATGTTCTCACGGACAGCACTTAACTGACCGCTCTTTATGTAATCCTCAATCCCCATAAACTGTGTGACTGTCGCAGTAGCAGCAGCAATGCCTGGTGCAAACATTGGATCTACTGGAATACGCATGCCATTGTTAGGCGCTACACCTGGAATAAAGAACATAGCACCAGACAACACGTCTCTAGCAGACATGTTGAGCATGTAGTTGATGTACTTATCTCCCCCTTCATACTCATCTGCAAGCAATGCAGATGCTAGAGTGACAAGTGGTACAGTACCACCAATCATAATATACGTGCTTGCATACCGTAGAGGATGCTCACTGAATCCTCTAGCGTGCGCACGAATGCTTTGCATAGTGGTGTTAGAGAATGGAATAGCAGACGTTGCCATCTGCAATCCTGGATTCGCACCACGTGCCGCAGGATCACCTGCAAGCCTGCGTGCCATACCGTACACGGCTTGGTCAGTGAACCCTGCCCTACCAAGGTTCTGATTAGCAAATGCTACGTTAGGTGCAGACGCTATGATGTCTAGCACGTTGCCAAACAACTGCCACGCTCTACCTAAGAATGCAGGTGTTAGTTGCCTACCATGAAAGCGTGCAAACTCTTCGATTGCTGCTAGACCTTGTGCCGCTTGGTCTTTAGGAAGCAGCAGTCTGTACTCAGGTGTCAATGCTTTGTTAGCAAACTTTATGCTCTGTTCATATGCAGGGTTATAGTTGATGCCTGTAGTAGACAACCCTCCCTGCCGTGCTCGTGCTAGACTAGATGCTGTGTAGATGTCACCAAACTTCTTAGCAATAAATGCAGAAGTGCGTGGGCCTAGCGTGCGCACCAGTGCTCCATCAGAGATGATGCTACGAAGCACTTGTGACGCAATAGCACGTGATGCTTCTGCACCTATACCCGCAAGTCCTGTATACAGGCTTTGCAATATGAATGTAGGATCAGGTATAGGTAAGTTTCTGCCAGTAGCACTTAGTAATGCACTATCGAGTATGCCAGCACTAGTGCCTCTAGGCCGTGATGCCATGATAGCGGAACCAGCAAATGCAGCAGACGTAAATGCTTGCACCGCACCAACTAGTGCCGCGACCTTACCTACAGTAGCACCAGAGAACGCACGACTTAGTGATGACAGGAATGGTGCCACAAGTCTAGGCACAGTCTGATAGCCACGTGCTACTGCGGGAATAACCTCTACACCCATCACTATGTCACCGTCTTTGACACGAATAATAGTCGTGCCAGGTGACTGATTTGCGTTTGCTAGCGCGATAGGCGCAGACTTACCAATGCCTACAGTCTGTAGACCATCTGGTGTAGTGCGTGCAATAGCCTGTGATGCTTCCATAAGCGCGCGACGCTGGCGATTGACTAACGCAGCATCTACGTAATCACGAACAGCTTCATGCATAGAGATAACAGGATCACTAAGCTCCTCTGGTGTCCTGTTAGTAGTCATATTACGTCTAGTAAATGGGCTATTGTCTGGATCTAGTGTATGAATCCACTCAGGATGCGCATTAGCGTACTTAGTTGCTGTCTGCTGTGAGTATAGCCGCTCATGCACAGCAAACTCACGCAGTGCTGCTTGAATCTGTTGACGCTCAGCCATGAGTTGTGCAACACGTGGGTTAGCATAGCCTGCATCTAGCCGCTGCTGTAGTGTTGCATCATCCTCAGAGCGTAGGAAGCGCCGCGCAGCAGTCGGTGCTACTCCTGGCTGCAATGGACCAGGCATTCTCTGCCCTGCATTAAGTAAAGCAGTACGTGAGTTTAACTCATCACCTGCCGCAGATGCATCATTGAACAGCCTGTACAATGCTGGATCTTCTACACCTAGATTCGCAATGCTAAGCTCATACTCACGTGGTGCAATAGTAGTGATGCCTGTATCAAGGAACCTACCAGTGTTCAGCACCTCTTCTGCCCGCTCCATAGTCGGTGCAGGACTAATGTTAGTGCTAAATCCTTCATTAGCATTACGTGCAAACTCAGGTGTGACTAGTCCTCGCTCTGCTGCTCTAGTCATTGCAGCTTGAGCACTAGCAGTCTCATCTAGAGTCTGCTGCACCACAGTCTCAGCAGCACCAGGCTGATAGTTATCATTACCGCGCTGTGTCTGTCCGACATAGCTGCCATCCATAGCAGCATTAGCCGCACGATTGCGCATGACTTGTCGTGCAGCACCCGTACCACCGAGTAGTGCAGCAGCGCCTAGCATTACTGGTGCTATGTTGTCACGGATCATGCCGTATGTAGACCTAGGCTGCTCTGTTGGCACATCAACAAAGCCATCACCCAATGGCACTGGTGTTGTTGCCTGTTCAGGTGCTACATCTACAAAGCCATCACTAGGTGCTACGACACGGCCACGTGCGTTCTCGTCTAACTCATTTAGACCCTGAACAGCAGCAGTGACTGCGTTAGACCCTACAGCATTAGCAACAATGTTACCACGCGTTAGTGGTAGAGTGACAGGAGTCAGTGCTTCTACAATACGCATGCCAGGCTTAATTGAGCCAGTGATTGCTGTAGCAGCTCGCACTGGTAAGCCTACTAATGCACTGATGCCATTACGCACTGCAAACTCTGAGTAATCACCAGCAGTATTGTTCGGATCGAATACGTTAACCTCTCTAGTGCCTAGCTCAGAGTCAATGCGATTGCCAATCATCTGTGCATTGCGTGCAGCCCAGTCGCTACCTAATGCTCCTGAGATGCCTAGTAAGGTGTCTGTAGGAAAGCGTAAGATAGGTGCAACTGCTTGCCTACCTAACCGCTCAAGTAATGTGCTACCTACTGTACGAGCCGGGACATCTATAAAGCCATCAGCAGGTACATCTACGAAGCCGTCATCTGGCATGTTACTGTCCTATAGGCTGGAAGGTTCCATTTGGCAGCTTAATGCGCATTGCGCCAGTAGCAGGGTTAACTTGTAGTGTGCCACCAGCAGCAGTTGCTTGTGCTTGCGCTCTAGTACGTGCTTCTGGTGTTACTACAGTTGGTGCTGCCGCAGCAGGTGCAGCGGGTTGGACCACTGGTGCTTGTGCTTGCGCTGGTGCTGGTGCCGCAGGCGTCGCACCTTGCTGTGCAGGTTGTGGCTGTGTGCCAAAACGCTGACGTGTTGCGTCTGGATAGATAGCTAGTACACCATCACGAGCAGCGGCACGGTTGCGCGCAATAAGCGCAGAAGCTGCTGCCTGTTGTTCAGCAGTTAGTGGTGCTTGACCGCCTGCTGGAATGAATGTGCCACGTGCGATCTCTACCTGATTAACCGGCCTGCCATATATACGAGTAAGTTCTTGTGCAGTTGCTCGATCTGCGGCGTTCTCTGCGGCGCGTACTTGTGTCTGCACTCTCGTAAGGTTTGCAATGCTCAAAGGATCATTACGTGCGGCAGCCGCGCCACCACTACCACCATCAGCAGCATTAGCACGACGCTCTGCAGCCTGCGCTAGTGTCTCTTCTACTTGAGCCTGACGGTATTGACCATTGCTTACTGCTAACTGGTTCATAAGACCACGTGCTTCTGGTCGGATCTGCTCATATATCAAATTAAATGCCGCGGATGCGTTAGGATTCTGAGCACCAGCAACTGCAAGGTTTACATTCTGTCCACGACGTTTAGTAGCATCATCTTGTTGCGCTAGAATCGCCGCACGGTTATTCACCGCGGCAAGGCTAGTGTCATATTGATCCGATGCTGCTTGTCTATCAGCACGCGCACCACCCAAGAAGCCTACTAGCTGACTAGCACCAGGACCGCTTAGTTGGTTAAGGATGCTAATCTCAGCCGTAGATGGATCGTATGCTTTACGATCTGGTGATGTAAGCCTAGAGCGGTTCTGCACACCACTCAGCACATTAGCCAGTGTGCCTTCTGCTGTAAATTCATCTGCCATGATTACCTCGTGTATCTGTTAGATATTAGGATTTTCATACCTGTTAGGCGTATCAAAGCTCAAATTGTTAGGAGCATTCGCGCTTCTGTTGCTCAAATACTTATTACCTGTCTGCACTAGCCCACTAAGTGAGCTGCCTAGACTGGCAAGAGCAACTGGTGTGCGATCTTCTGCGAAGCGTAGCTGCGGCGCATTAACAGTGCCTGCCTGAGCCAAGCCTCGTTGTGCCATAGCAGCCTTGCTTGCGAGTCCTTCATTGATTCCTTCATCAATATTGGAAGGCACAAAGGTAGTACCATCTGGTGCTGTAGCTCGTGCGGCAAAGGTGTTGTACTGATTGGTTGCGGCTGCTTCACGCCCTTGCTTTCTTGATAGAAACTCTGGATTAGCCGCAGCATTAGCATCAGCAATGGCACTGCGTGTGTCCATAAGCGCCTGCCTGCCTAGCTGTGCTACAGCAGTCTCACCACCAGTGCCTTGGCGTATTGCGTTTAGACTAATGCGATTGCGTAGATCGTTAGCGCCACTGACTGCATGTGCTACGTTCTGTTCAGTGAGTAGCGCACGAATGTCATTAAGACTCTGCGCGCCTTCCTTACCAGAAGCAAGTGCTGCATCTGCCGCCAGACCTTCTCTGCCTTGGCGCTCAAACGTATTCTGGTTACGCAAACGATTGCGCATAGCATCGACAGTATTACGACGTAATTCTTCTGTATCAGATGCGTTAATCAACTGCCTAGTCATTGGTGTGGCAGTAGTGACCCAACCAACGCCAGGAACGTATGATGTGGTGTTACCGCGTGCGTCTACAGAACCAGCGCGTGCCATCTCTTCTTGCACGCCAGCAAGGCGACGCTGCTCTAAAAACTGCTGCATCGCTAAGTTGTTAGATGCTTTAGCATTCTTGCTTGCTGCATTGGCGTTCATCATGCCCATGCCAGCCGCACCGGCTGTAGCGGTAGCACCGATCAGTGCTGCTGTAATAGCCATTATGCAATCTCCTTCGCGTAGATATGATCTACAAGTGAGTAGCCTAGTGACTCAAACATAGGCTTTGTGTTGTACATAAGACGATGACCATGCAGCACTGTGGTTACACCGGCAGCTTTAAGATGCGGTTCCATGAATGCACACATTGCTTTGCCTATGCCCTCACCACGATGCTCAGGGTGTGACATGATGATAGTGCAAAAGCCTACAATCATACCTGCATGGTGTGGATGCTCATACACATTGTATATGATAAATCCTAGCAATGAGTCATCGTCAAAGTCACGTGCGGTGGCAGACAGGATTGTGTCATGCACAGTGAGATACTGATCCCACTTAATCATGTATGGAGGCATCGCATCTGCTTCTGGGATTGCTTTGCATATAGCAGCACGAGACAAGAGTGCTAATGCGTCAGCATCCCTAGCAAAGTCTACAGTGATTGGTTCAAGTTGCACTGTATACATTAGAACACACTACCCTGACCAGCACCACGCTGTAGCAGGTTCACGTTCACACCATTAGCACCAGTCGCACCAGTGTTAGGTGTGCCTGTTACAGATGGATTCACTGCACCTTGTGCGATACCACCCTTGTTCAAGATGTCACCAATGTCAAAGAATGTTTGACCAGCCAGTGCTGCGTTGGTATCACCTTCTAGGTTTTTACCAAACTCAGCCTGCTTGTTTGCAATCTGTGTGTCGTAGTCATCTATGTTGAATGAATCACCTAGGTTATACGCACCAGCAGCAGACTTTGCATTGTTAATAATGTCATTGACAGAACCACGATAGCCTTGGATCCTTGCATCAGCAAGGTTATTTGCTGTATTGAATCCAGCAGATGAAAGCTCACCAATGCGCCCCAGCGCACGGCTGTAGCCCATGTCATCTAGATTGCCACGCGCTCTTGCACGATCAATGCTCTGTGTTGCCTCAGTGCGCTGACCTTCTAGAATCTTATTGATGTATGAATCATTAGCATCATTGCTAAACATGTTGTCAGCAAAGGTTGGTGAATACTTAGAATTCACCTGCTTAGTGACTTTTCCACGCTCACTTGCAGTTATGCCATTGAGTACGTTATCGACAAAGTCTTTACCAAAGTATGAACCTATGTTCTTGTCATTGGTTGGTATCAATGCTTGTTGATCGGCAACTGCTTGATTGATCCTGTCCATGTATGGATCAGCAAACACGTTACGATCTTTGAGTGAGTTAATCAACCGTGACTTCGCAGCAGTAGTTGCAAAGTTTAGATTGTTATTGTATGCATCTCGCTCAGCTGCGGCTGCGGCTGATGCTGTATCTGCGTCGCGCACACGCGCTGCTTCTGCTGCTGCTGCGGCTGCTGCGGCCTTACGCTCATCCTCTGCACGCATTGCTGCGTCGGTTGCCGCTCGACCTTTGTCTCCGCCACCACCACCACACATATTAAAACTCCTTTCTTACAATGCTGCCCCATTTCTGGTAGCCGATCTTTGTATAAAACTTCTCTACCTTCTCTAAGCTTTCTGGTGCTGTTACACCTAGGACAATAGCGCCACAACGGTTGATCTCTGCCCACAATTCTGCTGCACGAATAAGGCGCATAGGCACAGAAGTCATCCGCCATGAAGGATAGACATAAAATGATTGATCGGTTGCATACGTGCCACGGTTAAAGTAGTACGTCATAATCTGCATAGCAATAAAGCCTAGCAGAGAGCCTTCCTTTTCTGCGACATAGCACGTCATGCCATCATTTTGTAGCACAGCATCAATAGACCAATTGATCTTATCATCTTCAAATGGTATAGCTTTGTACTTAGACTCACCATGCATTGCCTGAATCATAGCAATGAACATGCTTCTGTCTTCTTCTTCTAACGGCCTAATAGTGATGGTCATAATGCACTACGTCCTCATCACGAAATGTTTCAGCCTGTCGATTTATGCATATATACCATGAATTAGGGCTTGACACAAGCATAAATATATGGTATATATGCATCATTAGCGAAGATGTATCCGGCCCCTTCGTCGCCGGCTGCCAAGTAGTTGCTTCGCAATAAACTATTTATATAAATGTATGTATATATAAGAATGATGCGTGTGTGACTATAAATAAGAAACAAGATGCACACACGCATCACTCTATAAATCTCAACGAATGCCAGCTAGATGACTAATCACTGTTGCGCCTGTTGTGTATATAGCACCACCCATACCACAGAGTGCTACTACTGCACCCCATACGCCAGTACGAATGCTGATAAGTAATTGATCTTGTCTATCTAACCTAGAGATCACACGATTGTATCGGATAGCGCACATCTGAACATGCAGACCTAGATTCTCTGCTTCTTCTTTTAGTGAGATTGCTTCATCAGCAGTGACCATGACTGATTATCCTTTATTCGGCTGGGAGGATCGACAACGAGCCAGATGCAACTAGCTCCATTATGTTTGCGTAGTCTGTGTTGGCTGGGTCAATGGGCACAGATGAGGTGATGCCGTTAATATCAACCATGATTCCGCAAATCGTGGTGGTGCCAAAGTTGTAGAAGTATTGGGCATTTGTGTATGTTGGCATGATTATAACTCCGAGCTTGCCGTCCAATCAAAATTAATCAAAAGGCTAGATGCTATATCTGTTTGTATATAAAAAGACGATTGATACCCAGGAGAAGACGACACACTGCCGCCGTTATT
>Ga0114963_10000543_pt1 | contig 25164 bp, 21 predicted proteins | sample C_131016_EF_Meta_FD_87019 | JGI IMG/M metagenome (GOLD analysis project Ga0114963, IMG submission 87019) | Freshwater microbial communities from Lake Croche, Canada to study carbon cycling - C_131016_EF_MetaG | ecosystem: Environmental > Aquatic > Freshwater > Lake | place: Lake Croche, Canada... | reverse complement strand
TTAGGATCATCCGCGCAATCGGAGCAGCCGCAGCCGCAATCAGAAAGAACGGATTTTGCTTTGTTCAAATACAACTGATAGTTCGTCACATTCCCGCAACTCAAAGACATTGAAGCCAAGTTCACCATAGCCGCAGCATAAGTGAAATTGCCCTGCTCGGCAGCCGTCAAACGCGACCAACCGCCGTTTCCGCATGCTTTGGCCTCCAAGTCAGTAAAGTATGTAGCCAAGCATTGCAGCGTCGCACAGATCGAACTGTCGCACGTCACGGCGTAGTTGATAAAGTTGATTACACCCGCAACGGATTTAAAAGTATTGTTCGCATAAGATGTGATAGTGTTGTATTCGTAACTCACTTTTTCACTTATGCCATAATCAACATTCGTCCATTCAACAATTAATGACAAAGTTGCTGAAGATGTAAATACTGGATCCCGGCCATCAATAAGAGGAGGGGCAATTCGCAAATCACGATAAGTGCGCACAAGGTAATCGGGCGCCTGGCTGTATTTGCTATTGTCCGTTACTGTTATTTCCCCGGTAACACAAGACAATGTTTCAGAAAAAGACAAATGGGTATTCGCCGTGTTTTGAGGAGTATTGTGTGGACAGAAGTTATAGGTGCCTGTCAGTATTTTCGTTTCTGTTCCAGCCGAAGCGCCAATTGTTTTTTTCCACAATTCAACAATGTAGTTTCCAGACAAATACTTTCCATTGCTATCAAGCGGAATATCAATTGCGCTGTACTCAACAGGGCCAGGATATACAAATGAGTAATTTCCAGGTCCAGAAAAAGGAGGCACAACATTAACAACGGTTCCCGTTGGATCGGTGATTTTCACATAGATTTCATAGCCAACACCTGGATATGGATAACCTGATCCATGAGAGGTCGTAAACGTGATTTTACCTTTGTCGCTTGAATTTGGATCCGTAACAAATTGAATTATGTTTGCAATTACACTGTCGCAAGTAATTGGGTATTGTACAAGATATGCCGCTCCGCCATTACTCTTGATCCTTGTGTCTGAATCAAGAGATGCCACAACAATGTTGTAGTCATAACCTACGTTTTGCGTAACCTCATAAGGCACTTGATTAAAATGCGGCGTGATTGATATTGATGGCCAATTCCCTACAAATGGACGACCATCAATAGGAGGCGGGGTAATAAACATAGCCGCAGATGTTTTCACCAACCCTTGTCCTGAATAATCAGTTGTATCTGAAGCAGTCAACACATTAGTGCTGCAATTCAAGTTTATTACATAAGTAATTTTTGAATTTGCCGTTCCACCCGCAGGCCGCGTATTGTCAGCTGTAAAATTGTAGTTTTCATCACATATTTTTACAGGCGCTGGAATGCTGTCATTTACAAGCCTTTTCCATATTTCAATACGGTAAACTCCATTTAAATATGTTGTAGGCGACGCAACAGGTATTAAACATGCGCTGTAATAAGCAAGCGTAGTTCCTGTAACGCTATAATTACCTGGTCCAGAAAAAGATGGAGGCGTAACAATAACATTACCAAGAGGATCTGTAATTTTTACATACATTTCCCAATAATCCGGCGCAATAGATGGGTTTTGCCGAGATTCTAAAATAATGTACTGCTTGTCTGCCCTGTCTGGAGAAACTACAAAGCGGCATGTTGTCGTTAAGGCCATGGTTTAATTTTTGATGAGATCGCCCCCTTTTTGGACGTACTCGGCTTTTATTTGGATCGCTTCAATCATGTGCTTTTTGATGGGCACAAAGGCAGGCGCTTTCATCGCTTTGATAAAGTCGTCCTTCCAAGATGCGGTATCTGAAGCCTGATACAAAACGCGATCTGTTTCTTTGCCGGATTTATCCAGCATTTTCACTTCAAGCGTGTCGCGATTGAACACAATTACGTCGAAATGGAGCGCCATTGTCACCAGTTTTTCGTTCGACAACTTCATAAGGGCTTTTTCTCCTAAATCTCGAACGCTTTCAACTTCAGGCACCGCTGGCATTTCAATATCTGCCATCTTTTCAAACGAAATGGCGCCCGCCAATTTGCTTGCCAAGTTAGCATAATTTTGCTGGAAATGCAAGAACAACTGCGCATCACCGTCTTGCTGCGACGCAGAAATCAATTCGCCACCGCCGTTCGCTTCATTCCAGTAGTAAGCCACACCACCATTAGGCAGCGTTTTGGCAACAATGATCTGGCGATCAAGTGCAACCATAATTTGGCCCCGAAGATTGGATGAAGCATCGCGCCAAGATTCAATGAATCTTCCGCCATCACGAGCCAGCAAGTTGTTCAGGTGCAAGCGCAATTCGTCTGGCAGCGCTCCGGTTGGGATCATTGCAATTTGCCCGTCAGCGCCCCGATAAACCATGCCACGGCATTTGATCTCCAATTGCTGGGGATCCATCCGCATGATCTCGTTCATCACTTCAGATTGCATTTTCACATACGCAATCCGGCGCTCGCTTTCAAGTTGGCGGTCGTAAATGTGGTAAAGAGGCTGCTTGTCGTTCTTGTATGCGGGGCTATCCGCATTCAGCGGATGCAGCAAAAAGTATACATACAGGTCGGATTCTTCCTGCTTGTTGAGCAGCAAAACTTCTCCTTTGAATTTCTCAATTCGAGTCGGAGTGTAATTGTAGGTGCCATTTGGCAATGTGGTACGATTGGTTGCGTACCGCAATGTCAAAGAGCATTGAATGTTTGGCTTGCTGATGTTGATTGAACACTCCGTTTGCAGGAGTGTCAGCGTAGGAAAATTGCGATTTCCCGCCACATCAACATTGATGCGCGATGGGTGAACGTGAAATTCAATCACGTCACTTTTTGAAAGGCCCAATTTTTCGATCAATTCAGTTCCCTGGATTGGATCGTCTTTGTAGGTGCTGGTGCCTGATTCTGTTTGAATTGATCCGGTTGCGTAAAGCATCTTTTATTTTTGGTGTTTTTGATTTAAAGGAGGGCGACACCCGGATAGGTGCCGCCCGTTCTATGGCAAAACAATGGGTATCGTCGGTTCGACTAACCTGGAATCTGGTACACAACCTTGTTGGGGCATGCGCCGTGGAATGCCAGTTCAGACACCATGCCGCAGCGGTAGATGTCGTATTCGTTCACTGCAACCGGAGTATAACCTCCGTTTCCAGCAGCACCGGCACCACCGAAGTGAGCCAAAACTGCTTTACGGCTGTATGGGCCGAGTTGCTTCCATTCATAGCCAATATAAGCGCGTTGGCGACCGGTAGTGCGGTCGGTAACATTGCTTAATGGAGCGATGATTGACCAGTTCGTTGCGTTGTAGCCAGAAGCACCGGCACCAACAGCTTTGGAGAATTCGTTCAGTTTTTTGAAATAGAACGAAATGCCGCCAATGTGGGCGCCCATGAAACCGAGCCACGCCATGAAGTCCTTCGCATTCGCTGGATCCCAGTCAGGGAAAGTGATGTCGGCTTTAGACATCATGCCCTGGAACATGGCGGGAGCGATGTTGTTTGCGAAAAACGCTTGAAGCGCCTGCTCGCGAGCAATCCAGATACCATAGCCATCCCATGAAATCGCTTCCTGGGCGCCAGTTGCCTGTTGCTCGAAGATGTTTGCAATAACATAGAAGTCGGCAGTGGTGTAGGAGCCCACGGTATAAGTGTCGGTGTTGGCAGATGTGGATACCCAGTTGATGAAGCCCTGAGTACCACGAACCGGTACATCATAGCCCACCTGGGTGCCAGTGTCAGTTACGTTGGAAATTTGCTGGCCCCACAGAAGCGCACCGGAACGAGCCAAATCAAAACGCTTCATCATGTCCATTTCAATTTCCATGAACACAGAGCCGTCTACGTTCTGCTTAAATTGAACGAACGTTTGGTTGGTCAATTCAGAGCCGGTAGAGGCACAGGCTTCTTTCGCGATCTGGAAAGTGTTGGTCCATTTGTACACACGAGGGAGTACGCCAGGAGGCAGGCCAGAACCTTCAGCATAAGCGTTGTCGCTGATGAAGTAGGAATTACCGGCAGTGATGGAGGGCTGGATATCAACAGTCACGGCCAGAGGAGAAAGCGTCAATCGATGCGGGTTCACCGTGGTGTTCTTCGCTTTGATGTAGGCTTTTTTCCCGTCCGGGAAGTAAATCATTTGGCCCACACGAGGGTAGGATGCTTGCGCAGCAACACCACCAACAGTGATGGACGGGTTGTACATGCTGGCAGCGGTCAGGGAAACAATCACATCCACACCGGCGCCACCACCTGAAATGATTGCTTGAATGCCCACCAAGGACTCAATCCAATCTTTTTCATAGTGACCGGTTGTGGGCGCAGAAACGCCACGGTTGAAATCTGGTCCCATCGCGTCAAGCATTTGCAGGAACGTAGGCGGCTGGCCATGGCGTTCAAACAAAAGACGCATGATGGAAAATGGATCGTAGTCATACAAGGATGATACGACAGGTTGCGCGGCTACACCACCGCCAACGGTTGAAAGGTTATTATTGGGTGCGCCGCTTGGAAAAAGGCCAGGGGCCATCTGAACGTCACCAGGGGATACGAATGGCATTTGTTTTTTAGTTTTGCCCCTTTATCTCCCGCCATACATTTGCTGAATGTCGGCTCGTGTCAATACTTTTGGTCCGGCCTTCACAGTTTGACCTTGGTTATTTTGCGCGGCGAGGTCAGGCACCACAGGCATTTTGCCCATGTTTTTTGCCTGCATCTTCGCGGCCAGGTCACTGTAAATATCGCTTACCATTTTGTTGAGTCGATCCTCTTGTGTGGCGTTCGATAAAAGGAAGTTATACAGGTTTTGCGCAGCCGCCCGCCCTTCTGGTGTTGCCGGATAAGCGCTCGGATTCTGTTGAATCTGCGCAACCACAGCCGCCTTAACGTTGGCCACAATATCCGCAGGAGGAACATAATCGAACGTGTATTCGGGCCGTCCGGATTGGGGATCGGCAGGCGCCTTGAATGGCACCACAGCAGGCAACGTTGCAATCTCGTTTGCATGCTGGGCAATCGTCTGTTGCGTTCGGATCGCTTCAGTAGGATCCACGACAACGGGTTTGGGCTCGTAACTTACTTTGCGGGTTTGCAAGTCCTGCAAAGCATTGTATCGGGCCTGTTGCAGTTTCGCTTGGCTTGCGGGTGACAGCGAGTTAAAATCGGTGCCGGGCGCAAATCCGTACTGCTCCTCCATGATTGCATCAATCTGATCGGGCGTGTAGCCCGCAGGATCGAATTGCAATTGCATGCGAATCGCTTCTGCATGCGAGAGTTGGTTTAGATCAATTTTTGAAAGCCGAACATACGTTTCGAAGTCGTCAGCCTTGGCGCCAGACAGCGCCAGTTCGTTCAATTTCTCAATCAAAGGACTCGCAAAGCGATTTTGCTCCAACCCCTGGAGTTTCGCTTGCAGTTCTACCGATTGTTCCCGAGAACGAATCAAATCTTGAATTTCGGTATAACTGTTCAATGCACCGCCAGATACTTCGGCAAGTGCTTTGTTCAGATCAGGTTCCGCAATACCGGCAACCAAAACTGGGCTTACTGGATCGGTCCCCACCCCGGGGCTTCCAACAGGCATTTGTGGCGCTGGATTTTGTGGATTTTGTTGTTCAATCATTGTCCGGATGTTTTGTTTTGCAAAAGTAATGATTTATTAAGATATTGGTAAAGTTTCCGGTTTTTCGCCTTCCGCTTCTTCTTCTTCTTCCGCGTCCATTTGTAACTTGGCTTTCAGCGTTATAAGTTCCACGTTTCGCTGATGCTGCTTTTGAGCATTTTCGTCATCTACCTTGCCTTGGAGAACAATCAGTTTGCCCTTGGCTTCCGCTTTCATGGCCTCGCCTTGGGCTTTTGCCTGCTCCATCGCTACGCCCGCTTGTGCTTGCGCCTGGGATTGCGTGACCATGGCTTCTTGCTGTTGTTGCGCCTGCAATTGCTGGTTTTTTTGAACGGCCCGGGCCAGATAGAATTGCGCCATTTCCATTTGATCTTGGTCAATCATATTGGCTACAACCAAGTAATCCGCCTCAGTAATCAATTGGTTCTGGCGATTTTGAAGCAATGAATTCATAATTTGCTGCTTCAGATTGTCGTTTGCCAGCGGCTTAATCACCACGTCATAATCATGCACCGAGTATTCAGGCAAAAGCCGGATCTGCTTCACCACGTTACTGCCAGGCATAATGCGCGTGAATTCCAATTCGCCATGCGCAGACACAATCTGATATCGGCGAGCGATCTGCAAACAGATTTGTTGATACAACGATGTGGCCGCGGTATAAAGACCGGACAGCGCCCGGTTGCTTGATGCTTCAAAGTTTTGAGCAACCCCATTCAGCACATTCGCCGCCTGGGCAGACCCGTCGCTCATTTCATTGGTTCCTGATACCATGCGCAGGCTGTTCAGGTTCATTTCAATTTCAGCCTGAATAGTCTGCATAAATTGCAGGGTAGTATTAGGGAGTTCCATGATCGGCGCTCCTTTGTTTGCTGCACCTGGATCATAATCACCTCGATCTGCATAGATTAAATAGCCTCGGATCGCATAAATATCCAGCAAATCCGGCAACGTCACATTCATGCCGCCCAAGTCCAAGGCATCTTCCATAGATGCAATATTGATCGCAATATTTGGAGGAGGAGGCATTTTCGACATAACACTACGACGCCGCAAAATTGCCAATTGGAGATCGTCAATAATCGCCACGGCACTGTCGGTAATGGATGGGTTATTCAGCGCATAAATCTGCACCGGTAAAAGCGCTTTCATGGCGCCCGGGCTGCCATCGCGCACCGTAATCACATCGCGGCCCGCAGCATACACATAATTCGTGCCCACAATCCATTTTGCAGTGTATACATATTGGATCGGATAATCTCGTACAACTTTTCCCATGTTGAGATTGCGCTTGTTGAGAGTCGAACCTCGCTCCACGCGATCAAACAAGCGCCCGCCATTGGATCCAATACCAACCACATAGCGCTCCACATCCAACCCGATCACATAAAAGGTCATCACTTGGATCCGGCTATTGTCATATGGGCCACCATTTCGGTATCTGGTTTGAAATAAATCCCGTTGCCCGACAGATTGGTAAGTATCCTGATATTTCATTCCTGAATTTCCACCGTAGCCAGCATAGGTGTTGGCAATTTCCTGAAGCGTTCTTTCGTCGAAGCCGGATTCGGCCCGGATGCCCGCAATGGTCATGTCTTTTACAAACGCCACAAAATCTGAATCTCGGCAATCTGCATACATGGAGGAGCGGAAAATTAATCGCGCAGGATCAACATACTCAATAATCTGTCTGCCGGTTCCGTAGTCGTGATAAATATGCGTGGCAGCAATGGCGCCATCTACCAAGTCCTCGCATATCTGGCGCTTAATGACGGGATCGTAACGCGATAAATCAAACGAGTTTTTCAGCGCCTCGGTCAATTCAATTTCCGCTTGCAGGGAATATCCGCCCAATTTTTCGATGACATCAATATCATCTGGCGAAAACATCTCGGCGTTTTGGGAGATATTGGTGGGCGCCATTCCTGATTCAGCAAAAAATTGCTGCGCTTTTGGATCGGCTGCAAGACGGTCGCGCAGATAGTTCTGCTTCTTTTTATTGATCGCAAGGCCATCCACTGCCGTTACCTGGGGCTGGAATCGTAGGCTCATAATCCGGTCAATGATGCGCTCCCGGAATGCAGACCAAATCCGCACATTGTCATAGGATATATTCAGGAGAGATTTTGCATTGTCGGCACTTGGAACGGCACCCCATTTGCCGGGATCGGCGCTATATTGAAAATCAAGTATTTCTCTATACTTGTCAACAGGCTGCATACCGCGGGCGTAGGCTCGGAGGAGCGCAAGCGGGCGAGAGTTTGCCGCATAATACCCATTTGGGCCAATGACGGTTTGGCCTGCCGAGTACAGTCCGTAAATGTACCTGGCCCATAACAGCATTTGCTGATTGTACTCGGCTTCATCTTCAGGAAAGATTGCCGATGGCGTGTCAATTTTACCCTTCTCCATTTGGGTTTTAAAATTGTCCACTCCAAAAGCCTTATTGTATTGCTCCTCCATACTGTTTCATTCTAAATGGCGACATGAATTTTCTTGAATTACGCCGTTTTTGTTTTTCCGTTTTGATAAACATGGATTGCGCATAAAGCAGCGCCCATCCATAGGCAACAGTTAAATCTCGCTTTCCCCGGTTTTGCGGAGTGCCCGTAAACTGCTTGTGGTCCTCCAAGAGATCCAGATGCGTTTGCGCTGCTACTTTGATGGCCACTGCCGATTTAAGTTCCCGCACATAGGCAGTGATCGCTTCAGACGACGCTGGTGCGCCATAATCCACCGCTCTTACTTGCTTGTGAATTGAAACCTTCATATTTGGATTAAACGCGAGGTATTTGTGATAGGACTTATGCTCGCAGTAAGTTATAAGACCTGGTTTTGCTTTCTCGATCAGCATATCCACTCCGTAGTAGATTGCAGTCATCAAACAATCCTCATAAAAATCATAGGGATTATCAGGTCGGTATCGGTATGTCAAACAGCACCGGTCCGTAATCATTTTTTCGCGAATCGGATTCGGCCCCCAAGCATCGGCAGCCGGATCTTCAACCGTTGGATCAAACATGCGATGAATTGCCATCGCCCCATAAGAGCCACCGCCATCTGGCTTATAATCGTCTACCGGATCCACGCCCATCGCAAATTTACCCTTATTTCCTGGTGATGCGTAACCATTCAGAAAATCTCGGTTATTCGGAATATCAGGATGCCCGGATATTGACCAGCGGCCATTATCGCTTGGTCGCCATTCCACGTCCGAGCCAAAGCCATTTTTCCACACTAAATTCCCGCGCACGGGCTTATTCAGATACGAGATACCGAGCATATTATTGCGCTGCAATTTGCCAATTTGCTCATCAAGCAAATGCGGCAATAACACACAATCTCGATCAGGCACCGCCAAGGCATCTTCTACACTGGCCGGAAACTTCCGCTTATACGATACTATCTCGGAGGCCAGGCCCGCACGGCGCATTTGAGCAATCGTTTCTTCGCGCCGTTTTGTTTCTTCTTCTACCCTATGGCGCCCAAACTGATCCACCGGAGCCGTCAGCCAATAGCCGCGAAAAACGCGCAGCAATCCGCTTATGGTCTGGTTGTTTTTATTTAGGCTTAACGGATTGGACGCATCCCATAATTTGCGCATTTCGTCAATCGATTCGCCCTCGTCCATATCTTCGACGGTCGTTGTCAATGCTGCTTTCCCTATGATCCGGCGCCCATTCTCGAGCGATAAACAAAGTTTTACGACCGGCCACTGTTCCGACCATCTCATTTTGGATGCCCGTATTTTACTCGGTTCGTCACCGTGAAAAAAACGGAGGCGCTTACCATCGTAAGCGCCGAACAGGGTAGGCTTGAAATCAATCCTGCTCCTCAATTCCTGAATTTGCTCCAAGTGCGTGTTTTCCGCAGTCGTGGAGCGATATCTAAAGATTAACTCCTCTTTAGGCATGTCGGTGCCCGTAGATTTTGGCCGAAAGAAATAGACCATATCACGGTTCGACATCACTACTCGGTCAAAGTTTTCCTGGGCGTCTACATCGGATTTATTCATCATCCCGAACCACGATGAGCGGTATCTTGTAATAAGATCCCATCCGTAGCAGAGCGTTTTTTCCGTATCGCCAATACGGCGGGGCTTCACATCGAATATTCCATAATAGTTCGGATCGTTTTCAACATGATCCAATATTTGAAAGTATTCAATCGCTTCATAGCGGAAATCGGGATAATCACCGGATTCAGCCCGCCAATAGTTAAAAAACAAATACGCGCAGCCCGTAAAATAAACCGGTTCCCCGCCAATCAGCATCCACACGCCATTCCAGCGCCGATGCCATTCTCGCCGAATGAATTCTTCTTCTTTTTTCGGCTCCCACTTTGCAAGATCCTTTGGAACATCAATACGTCGGAATATCTGTTGCGATTTTGGCAGATCGTAATTCATCATTTCGCTTCGCGGAGGCATATCCGGCAAACGAATTGGAATTTCAACCCCTTTTATTTCACAAAAGTTATTCTTAGTAAACGTCTTGATGTATTCCATGCAATTTTCACTCGCTTGCGTTTAGCCCAAAACAGGACTATATTTATCCAAAATAGGATCGCTGTCATTCTACTGCCGAAGTATTGTTGCGTTTGTTATCACAATTCCATTTGCGGCAAGGGCGGTGCCAAATTGAGCAAAAAGAGCAAGCGTTTTTGTTGTTGTGGTATTTATACCTGTATTATCTGAAAGCACTGGGTTTGAAAATGGAAACCACCCACCAAAAAACACGGGATCTACTAAAGCCGTTTGCATTTGTGCAAACCCTTGCGCTCGCATTGTTCCAGAGGCACCCGCTGCACTAACTCTTATTGAAAAGTTTGCTGTAAATGTTCGAAATGCGCCGCCAGAAATTGGGCGCAAACCCGCTGTTGCTGAATAAATCGTATCGGTTCCGTAAACCAATCCTACTCGAAGATTGCCAGGCGTAGTTGCATCCGTTTGAATATAACCTTCAGCCATGATTCGCAGCGTTTGTCCAGAAGACAACGAGTTGGCGGGAATTGAAACACTTGTTAATGTTGACACTGCCGTTGTGTTGTTAATCGTTGTGTTGGATGTTGCACTAAGCAAAGTTTGGTCAAAAGGGTAGTAAGTAGCGCCTGTTCCAGATCCTTCAAATTTATTCAAGTCTGTATTATGGCGAATTACGCCCGCTGCTGCTGTGGGGCGCTGCGCCGATGTTCCCGTGGGCAATCTTATTGCACCAGTTCCCGCCACATCAAGGCGATATAAAGGGTTTGTATTGCCTATCCCTAAGTTCCCCGCCTTATTCAATCTCATCCGTTCGGCTGCCGTTGCTGTGCCGTCGGAGGTCCAGAACGATATATTTCCTGAATAAAATGTGCTTGCTGTTGAGTCGCCCCGAAATTGGATTGTTGCCGCTTCTCTAAAAGCAGAACTGTAAAACGCTTGCGCATGCAATGCACCTAAATAATCGTAAGTGGTTGTACAATTACCACTTAAAACGCTTGCGCCACCTCTTGAACATATAATAGACCCCCCCTCTACAACGTTGGATGCTACATTATTACCACTTCGTAGGTATAATGCTCCTGCAGAGGTAGTTGCTTGCAAACCTGCATATCCGCCATTGTTCCCAGACGTATATGTGTTTAGATTAAACCATGCATTTGTGTTGTCATAAGTAAAATTTCCGCTATTAGAAAGCGAATTGACTCCCGAAAAATAAGGTATTCGATTCGTTGCTCCAGAAAAAGGGAATGACGGCGCCCATGCTGATCCAGTCCATCCTAAGTAGTTTCCAGCACTTGCGCCTGCCTGGCTAATTTTTGACATCCACACGGATCCATTTGCAAGACGTGTGGATGTAATCGCTGAAACAGCCAAACGGGAACTGTCAATCGTCGCAGCGGCAATTTTTGAATTTGTCACTGCATTTGCGTTGATCGTCCATGACAATCCGCCGCCCGAAACAGTCACGTCCGTGTAGTTGCCGTCCGTAACCGATCCGGATTGGTCGGTTCCCCAAACAACGGACGTGTCGCCCGACATCTTTATAACTTGGCCATTCGTACCAGGTGCCAGATATTTTACAAATCCGTTTCGATAAAACATCGCAAACGGCTTGGTTGGTTGAAGCCGAGGATTTCCCGTTTGGGAAAAACAGAAAATCGGAAGAAAAAGGAGGAAAAAGAGGATTTTTTTCATAATGCAAGGTTGTATTTTAGGGCAAAGTAGGATTTCATTGCAGAAATTTGCGATGCCGTTAAGATTCGATTATAAATAACCACTTCGCATATTTCGCCAACAAAGCTGAAATTGCCCGTGTTAGTTCGTCCAATAAAAAAGTTACTGGTGTTGGTTGTGGATAGCGTATTGCTTTGAGTATTGGCTGCATATGGGCCCAGCGGACCAACGTACGCCCGGGCTCGAAGTGCCGCAGTTGCATTCTCGGGATCCGTCGTAAACGCGAGCATCCCAAAATTACTTTCGGTATACCCATTTAGCGAATTTGAATTTGAAACGACTAAATTACTGCCATTAGAAATTAAATTCGCTACAACTCCATTCCCAGGATTACGCTGGTAATACATCCCGTATCCTCGTTGCGCACTACCAACCGTGCCACCAATAATGCCGGATAGCGTACCGTTTACAAGAATAGAATCAGCCATTTTCACGATAACAAATACCGTGGCGCTATCCTTTTGCAATACAGACATATCGGAGCTATTCCGAACAGCCCATTTTGCCGTGGTCGTATCAGCCAGCGTAGTCGAAAACTTGAACGATGGTCTGAAATTGAGCGCTACTTTCTTCCAAGTTGGACCTCGGTTGACCAATGGAGCAGTAAAATTCCGATTATTCCCAGACCAGTCGTGCAGCGTATCCACTTGTTGCCCATTTGTGAATTTCGTTTCTTTTCCGGCATCAAGCCATACGTAAGGACTCAAACTTAGTGGGTACTCTAATGCCGCCTTGTAGTTTGCCGGGCACTGAAATAACAGTAGCGTGTCATTTCGCAAGGATCCTGCTGATGAATATGACCCCCAAATGGTATCCAATTCAACCACATCACCAAGAAGATTCTGGCAATACATCTGACTGTTAAGGGCAACCGTCTTGCTTGATATTGTTGGCGACTCTATGCGAAACGATACATTCTTACCTGTTTGCCAACCTAACAATTTCTGCAATACCGTGGTATTGGTCGTCGCCTTCTTAATGACAAAACTGGTGTAGTTAAAATTCATTGCTATGGTATCATACCCGGTCGCAACAAATCGTGAATAGTCGTAATTAGGGATGATGTTTGATCGCCCTGTAATGCTTGCCCATATTCGGCGCCCTAAATTAACTTGTGATTGCGCATCAATGTGCGAACTATCTGATACAACCACGGCATCGCTGTTGTACACGCAATTTGTCCAATCAAGACCATCGGTATTCAATTGATTGTACAAATAATTGGCAGTCTGACCATCCGGAATTTCGCCAGGCCAAATCGTTTCGCCCGAAACTAATCCGGTTTTGATCTGCACAGCCAGCACCCTGGTACTTTTTTGCCATTTAGATAAATTCCGAAATTGATTCATTACCGTAAACCAATCTTGGGTATATTGGCGCTGGGTGCGCCCCGTCCATCCGTCTGTCTCGCCTTGATACCAGACGAGAACATCAATTCGAGGAATTCCGGATGCAAATACTCGCGCGCTGATTGTATCCCATTGTGTACCTGTCGGCGAAATCCAGTTTGCTATGGCTCGCCCACCCAAAGCAGCGTAAACAACGCGGGTTAAGCGACCGTCTTGTTCTGCTTGCTGGCCAATCGTGGTGCCCCACCAAGCAGTTTTGGTCGTAAGGCCATTCATCCAATACCAGTTCGTTTTGAAAGGACGGGCCCAACTTTCTATTGTTGGATTCCAAATGCACTGAAATTTCGACGGAACCGTGTCGGCTGGATTGCTTGTCGGGCCACACCGAGGCGTAGCATTACTTTGTCCGGTTATAACAATGTATACGGGTTGTTGCGCCGAAAACGTGCCTTGAATTCGGTCGTAATAACCGATTTTCTTCCAAACACCATACACATATTGGTAGGTATTATATATTCCAGTGCCATCATTTTCGGATAAATTGACCCAGGTCCGTAGCGTATCTGCGCCAGTCGGTGTTGCAGCCTTAATTATCCAACCAGAATTTCCAACACCACCCGCTGCCGATGCAGGAACCCAAGCGCTGCCATTCCATTGAGGCACCTGGTTGGGCGCAGCGCCACTTTGGCCAAGTTTCGACAACGTGATACCACCCGCCAAATCGCTGTTATTGATTGATAGCGGCTTGATCTTGGTGCTGTCTATGGAATTTACCGCAATTTTAATGCCGGTTACAGCATTTGAAGCAATTCGCGTTGCAGTAATCGCGCTGGCAGCCAGTTTAGAACTATCCGACACAGCGCCCGCCGCCAAATTCCGGGCCCAAACCTGGCCGGTAGCGATATTGGTAGCCTGAATTGCATTCGCGCCAACTTTGGTACTATCCGATACGGAGCCCGCTGCCAATTTTGTGCTTGATACAGCACCAACGGCAATAGTTGTGGCCAATGACCCTGCCGCTTTAGTGACATCACCAGTCAATGCAGTCGTAGAAGCAACTTTCAAAGTACCGGTAACATTACTGCCCGAAAGATCAATTGGATTGGCAGTAATAACTTGGCTTGATCGGCTCAAATAATTTTCGCCCGCCAAACTTACATCCCCGGTATTCGTGCCGGATACAGTGGCGTTACCAGGCACGTCCAATGTTTTACCACCACCACTTAGCATCAAGCTTGCACCGGATGTGCTGATTGTTGCTCCATTCACCGAAGTGGGCGTAATGGCGCCCAGTGAGATCGTAAGCATTGGCGTACTCGTTGGCGTAGCAACTGTTCCGGTTATTCCGTTGGCGTTGTTGAAACCAAATGAAGTAACGGTGCCTGTTCCGCCACCGCCGCCACTACCCGGGCAATCGTCAGCCAAAGCCGCTACCGCAGCATATGTTTGATTGGTGACAATGTTGATCGCAGGAGGCGTTTTATAGGCAATTACCGCCTTGCCTGCCAAGTTTGGGGTGATACTTCCGATCAATACGCGATTCACGACCAGCGGAACCGTGGTGTTATTACCGTTTACCGTTTCGACAGCGCTCACGGCAAACAGTTTGTTGCAAGATCGCCGTACAATTGTATCGGGTTTTTCGGTGCAAAAGTAATTGATCAGCGGATTACCATACTGAACAATCGCGGATCCATCTGCTGCCGTCCGAACCAAGCGGATTTCGTCAACATTAAAGCCCCGCGCTCCCGTGCTGGTATTGAGCGAAATGACCTGCGCATTGAGCGCAAAAGCCAAAACGGAAAAAAGGAAAATAAGTGCTTGTTTCATTGATTTTTTTTGTTTGCATTGAAATCCCTGGCCATTTTTTCCGCCCATCCGCCCCTTTCTTCGCTTGCAGTCGCCGCTTCCAGCGCTGCCTGGGCCGTCCGAGAGTGCGGGAATAGCCTTGTTTCATAATCCTGCACTTTGGCAGTCAATTTCTCAATAGTTTCAATGGCTTTTTGCTTGCCAATCATGTGCTTTTCAGGATCCGCCACGTCATCTAATCGCATTTGCAAGTAGGTCTGCATCTCCTGCATTCCCACCTTCAGCGAAATCCAAGTTGTAAACACGTCGTTGTTCTCAGTCTGCATGTACTCCATGATGATTTTGGAGTACCACCAATGATTTTTGACAATCATTTCCCGCAACCGATCCTTCGCAGGAATGCCCACCATCTCGGCGCACAATTCGATTCTGCGATCATAGTTCTCCTCGTCATAAAACGGCGAATCCCGAGAGCAAAATAGAATGACAAAATTCACCATTCTATTCAAGTCCGAAAGCGATGGCGGCTTTTCCCCCATCGCTTCAAATATATCCTTCGGCACCTTATACAGCCCAGGACGCTTCAGTAACTTTGTGTAAAAATCAAAAGTGTGCTTACCATCTGGAACTGCAAACGGATTAAATTCAAGCGCATCAAAAGCGCTGTAATCGGTTCCCTCAATTTTTTTCATACTACAAGATTACATCTTCGGTCATGGCGTAGGCATTTATAAAATGACGGAATGTGGCGTAGAGCGGGCGAGCGCGATTTTTCCCCCAAGCCTGATGCTCGTCGTACTCAATCCTGGCCGCTGCACCCTTCGTCAAAAAGACTCGTTTCGACAACAAAGTTATATCAAAATCTTTACTTTCCGGAAAAAGCAGATAGTTTTTGACCAAACAACCCTCTTTTTTCACAATTCCTTTCCTTTCGTCAACACCAAACTCATTGGCCTTCCCTTCAAAATAATCACCCCGCTCGTCGTCGTCCATTTCCAAAAACACAGCGCCGTTGAGCGGATATATTTCTTCGCCATCAATGCGGGCAATCAGATTGTCATACTTTACAATCATATACCCATCAAACACCAAATGCTTTTGCGACAGCCCCACATGCTTAATCAAAACCTGGTCTCCATCCTGAATTTCAATCGGCACATCAAAATATGTTGTCCGTTGTGTCAACCTGGACGTATATTTCTGGTCGGTAGGGCCAAAATCCCGCGCATTCATATACGGATGAATCAAATCACCCAGATAATAATTGCTTTTGGGAGCCTTAACCACTTTCGCTACCCTGCTTTTGAACAGATCCGCCTCCTCGTAATTCCGGGAAACAACAATGCCCGACCTGGTATCATGCACCAGATCGCTGCCAAGTTCAATCAGCACATATCCGGGCGCTACGCTAAACCGCAATATGTCGATAAATGGAGAGTTTGTTGCTTCTGACATAGTTTTTCAATATTTTTCCATACTTTTTATTCGTCGCATACCCGCAGCGCTGCAATCCATCCGCCCACTTCTCCCAATCCAGCCCATATTTCTCCCGCATCCAGGAATATCGCCGGTGCATCAAAACCAAGGCGTAGTCATAAAACGATTTTTCCTCGCTTTCATACACCACAAACTTGTCGTTCGGCAAATCGTCGGCATATTCCACAAAAGGATCTGGGCCCAGCGCCTTCACGCCGAACATATTATGATAAACGCTGGATAATTCAGATCGCCCGCAATCGCTTTCAATCGCCGCCTGCGCGAGACAAATCTCCAGCGGAATTCCATACCGCTGCTCAATCAAATTTGCCATCCTGGCATGCTTCATGAAGAATTCAGCCTTTTCGCCATATACGCATGGTACTGAAATATCAATCCGCTTTAATTCATGCGCCATTGGCGCCTCAATGTTGCTGGAAAATGCCAGCAAAAATAGTGCAATGAAAAAACCTTTCATCTGCTTTTGTTTTGGTGAAAAAATAAGCCGGGCAAGCATCGCTCACCCGGCCCCATTCCCTACTTCGCCCAAGGCAGTTTGGCGATTTTCGCTCCGCCAGAGCTGTACTCATACACCGGCGTCTGGTTGTACTCCGGCGCAATTCCCTTTTTGACTTCTTCAAGCAATTTCATCCAAGTCGTAACGCCCGCTTCCTTCACTGCAACTTTGAAAGCCTGCGTAAATACGCCGCCGCCTTCATTTTCATAACTTACTTGCGCATCCGTGCAAGCAGACAGCCCGCAATAGGCAATCCGCCCCGGGATCGGGTAGGTAGTCGGCTTCACCTTCACACTCTTTGGCAATACCAGGCACCGAACTGCATGATACCCGCCACCCAACGGATGACCGGCCATGCGGCTGTTGCTTTGGCTGAAACAAGTGTCGGAGATCGTGATAATATTCACCTGGGCCTTGAACTTCCGCCATTCCACCGGCAATTCATAATCCCAAAGGATCTGATCGTGCATACACCGGCATGTTGCCCGTCCACTTTGCGTGTCTTGGTAGGAGCCATGCCCGCTATGATACCACAGCAGCGTATCTCCAGGCTTCATAATGCTTGCAAACCGGCGCAAGTTGTTTATCACTTCACCCCGGGTGCAGTTTTCGTTGAATAACTCGACATACTCACAGCCGCTTTCGTAGCACAAGATGTCCTTGACACCCAGCGCATCCTTCACGCAGCCGCGCAAATCGTTTCCAGGCCCATAATAATTGGCATCGTACTTGTCGGATGCCGTGTTGAGAACGTATAGCATAAAATCAGATTTTAATGACACCACCATTGCGATGCCACGAATTTCGCGCTTCATCGCTAAAAGAAAGCAATTTGCCCCGAACTTTCCACACATATTTCGTATTTTCCATGATTTTCGGGCCGTATGTGGCGCGAACATAGGACGAATAGGCATTATGCGGATTATCAAAAAACGGCGCCCCTTTCATATAATTCTTCCAATACACCCGGCCATCAACAACTTGCGACTCCAATCCTTCGATCACCGCAATATCATCCGGCCAAGGAAACCACTCCACCAATTCAATATTCAGCAGTTGCACCATGAAACGAGCATATTCCACCCGCTTATGCGAGCCAATCATGCTTTTTAGATGATTTCGCTTCATATTATTCCGAACCGCTTCCGACAAATCCGCCAGATACCCGATTTTGCCATCCCTGGACTTATAAACCATCTCCAGCGCAGGCAAATAATCACCAGGCGAACCATAATGACTCGGCTGCCGAGCCTCATAACGCCCATACAGATACACATCAAAGCACAAACGCCCTGAATCCATCGTATTTTGCCGCAATTCGATATGCTCTTTCGGAATTTTCCCAAACAATCGATTGAATTCATTCAGCGCAATAGGCCGAAACGTGGTGAATTCGCCCGCTTGCTGATGCAAACGAACTTGCCGGTTCGCAAGCGACCAATATACTGCCCGCTCTTTATACGGGAATATCAAATTTGCACGACTTAAGCCTGCCATAGTTCAACATTTACTGGTTGATAATTTGGATCCCTCACTTCTGGCGCTCCCGCAGCAGGATACACAACGCAAACGCAGTCATGATACCCGCAACACGCATACGCGCCAGACTCCATGACTTCAGAGCCGATCGAAGCGATCTTCGCCTCCAGATCGGCGATCTTCTTTTCGGTCTGCATCCAGCGAAACCGATTCGCCATTCTTCCTTTTTTCATTGTACTCCTTCATGATTTCAGTTAAGCGCACCAATTCAGCGCACTTGCACTTTTTTTGATGACAAACCTCGCAAGCCATTGCTATTTTGCCCTTTTAATGATCGATTTTTTCCAATTTTTTACCACCACCTTCTCCGGATACTCATAAACCTTACCCTGCTTCGCAAAAAAGCCATCATTTTTATACACAAACGGCGGATAGTCGTAGAAAAAGCCATCGCCATCCTCATCAACCGCAAAAAAATCATGCCCATCCGGAATGCCCTTAAACAATTCTTCCGCCCGCAACTTCTCAAACTTAATCTTCCGAACCCCAGTACGAGGCAGCAAAAAACTCACCTCAAAGCCGCCAAAAGCAATATCCGCGTCACCGGAATACTTCGCACCCACCTTCCGAGACCCGCCTTCCGCAGCATCCCAAAACTGCACTTCTTCATGAAACTCCGGCTCCTTCTCAAAGAAATACCCCCTTCCATCCGGATTCACCGCAAAAAACTCACACCACACCGGCGCATGCTCGAAAAACTTTTCCGCATCAATTTTGCTGCAATCTACAACGCCATTTTCCATCAAACTTTCCAAATACAAATAAAAGAACATCCGATCCCGATCATCCGCCAATTTCTCATTCTCAATCACCATGCGCTTCGCTTCCAGCACCACAGGATGCTTCTCAATTGCTTCCAGATCGCTTTTCTCGCTTTCTTCAGGCGATACCCACCCCGCAACATCACGGACCAGCACAAAGCGATACAGCGCGTCCTTCCCTTCTTCATCCTGCAATACAAGCGGCTCGCTATTCAACCGCTCATACACAATAACCGACCCCGCAACAAGCCCCTCAAATTGCTCACCCAGCACTCCCACCTTCACCACTTCAGCCGCAGAAATCTCCCGCGCATACTCCGATACATCAAACACATCATCTCGCTTTGCCTCAATAGGCTTAACCAGCAAACGCCCTGGCGTTAAGAAAATCGAACTCAATTTCACTCTTGCCATGGCCTACGAATTTGGAAGAACAACTTTGCGCGTTTCGATCCATTCCGCCGCTTCTTCCGCCGCATTATAAACCGCCGCCTTGATCGCACTCAAACTATCCAAAACGCCAATCTCAATCGCATCGCACAACTCAAACTGACTCGAATCGCCATCCTCGGCCAGCACTTTGAGCATCCGCTCATCCAGCAACACCGACGACAACTCACCCTCATTCTGCGCAACAATCCCGCAGCAATCCTCAATAACACCGCTATCAACCCCGCCATTTTCAAGCAAACGACGGAACACAGCAAACGACACATCGTCCAACCCCGACAACTCATCATGCTCCCCTTCTCCCAGGCTCATACCCGCCCGAGCAATGCTCAATCCCGCACCCGGCAACACCCCTTCCTTCAAAGCCGCAAAAGAAGCCATATACGCATCCTCCACAACCTCCTTCAGCCAGTTCGTCGCACCCGTCGTGATGATCGGCACCTTGATTATCCCAATCCGCTGCTCCATATTCGCCAAACGACCCTTCAACTTCGCCCGCTTCTCCTCATTATCCGCACCATCCAACATCACCCGAATCACATCCTTATGCGCAGCCAAATCGCCAACACCCTCCTTCCCAATAAACACCGACCCCTTCATATCAACAATGACCTTCGCCGCTTCACCAAAATCCCCCACGCCCTTGAAATCCGCCAACATCGCTCCATCCCGCTTCACCAAATTCTTACCCCCAACAACCGCCCGCAAATCGCTCAATACCGCAGCATCTTCAGCCCGCACACAATACACCGGCAGCACAGGACCACCACCAGCCCGAACCCGCTTTACCAACGTGCCAAGCGCACTTCCTTCCAAATTCAAACTCACAACCACCAACGGCCTTCCGTCCTTCTCAAACTCCATCACCCAGGCCTGCATCATAGGCGCCACATCCTTCCAATCCTTCGCCTCGTCAATAATCAGCACATAAGGATTCTCAATAGACGACTTTCCAAACTTGCCCCCAATAAAACTTTCATGCCATGGACCACCCTTCAGCAAAAAACCCTCCAGGCGCCGCGCACTCAATGCCGATACACTGTCATCAAACTCCACCTCAACCGTGCCATCCACCCCAATATCAAATACCAACTTCGCCACCATCTCCCCAATAACAGGATCATTGTTACCCGCAAGCGTGGCTACCTTCGCCAACAAATCATAACCATAGGCATCATTCGTTACCTTGATCGCCATAGCATCCAACGCATCCAGCATACGCGCCGCAACCCAACGAATCCGACTCCCCATCCCACGATGGCTCCCCGCCATGGCATTCAAACCCCAGCGATAAAACGCACCCAACAAAATAGTGAACGTCGTCGTCGCATCGCCCGCAGCCCGCCGCACAACAGCAGCCCGCTGCCGAACCCGCGTAACCAGATTGTTCGCCATGTCGTCCTGCACAGGCTGATAATGCTCCAGCACTTTCATGCCATCCCGGAACGCAACCGGCGCCGTGCCATCAAATAAATGCACATTCGCCCCGTAAGGACCGGCAGTGCTGCCTACCAAATCAACTATCTTGTCCATCCCGACAAGATACTGATCCTCAATTTCGATGATTTTATTCATGATGCTTTTGATTTAAATTTCAATACACACTTAGCAACTCGGCAACTTCCTTAACCGGAACAGACGACACGCCAGCATACCGCAAAAGAGATTACCTTTTTCCATTATTTAGATTTATTTAGTGACTCCTTGATCAACCCAATGCTCGCCTCACACTTATCCCAACACTTCGCACACAACAAATGGCTGCCCATCTTGCCGCCCACAGCGTTGCCCGCGCCATCATAGCGCTTCCCATCCTCATTTACCCAATTCCCCTTCACCACGCCAACATAGCGCTCAATCTCACCACCACATAAATCGCAAACAAATATTACCATCACAATATGATTTAAAAGTTGAAAGATCGCGCATGATTTCACCCCTAAGCCATTCTCCCCCACAACCCGCATAATCAGCCGCCCAGCAAATTAAAAGCCCGCAGAACGGCTCACACCGCACCACGGGTCATCCCAGTGCCTATCGCTCGAAAAGCATTCCCACAGCAAATACCGCTATGCCGCCCACAACGTTGCCCGCAAAAAACATCGCAACAGACAACACTATGGAAACGTAATGGCGCCCGCAGAAATGGGCCATTTTTGAGGCATTTTTGGCTGATTTTACGTCGCTCACATTTTTTCGCTTTTTTTGTTATCGCCAATATCGGCAGTCACGCTGATTCATAATCATTATCAGCAAATAACTAAAGGATAATGCAAAGGTAAAAGCATTTCGATTTTTTCCGCTAATCCAAAGCATTTATTTTCAATAATATTTTCGTTGTCTGTCTGGAGGTATATATGGGGCCGGGGGAGTCGCCCGCCGAAATCCGAAAACGCATTTCAAAATGCCCCCAGGGGTGCAAAAATTTTTCGGGCTACTTTTTGGCCTGTTTTTGCCTTAATAACAGCACATACGCGCGTTTTGTGGGTACTTTCAAAAATGGTATCTTTCGCAGTATTTTGCGCTATGTTATTGATTCCCATCTAATTGCATTGCATTTCAAAACCAGCGCAAAGAAAAACGAACGCAAAAAAACACCAGGATTTTTTTTTGTCGATCGATCTAAACCAGCGCCAGCGCCCACCTGCTTTATTTGTATGTACCATTGCGCACACAAATAAACAGATGTATATACAAGTATTGCGGGCATCGTAATACCTGCCTAATCTATTCGCTTTTACAATCGTGTAGAATGTTTGCGCCTGCACATTGATACGTTGTGTTTAATTGATGCGAGCAACGGAATAGGCTAAATGTCGCTTAATAGTCATATTTGCACATTAGCAAAAAATAGTTAAATAAATGTTTGATGCAGCCCTAAGACTGCACTATCTTTGCCCTATCAAACAGCGAAGCGATGTTGCAGCGCTTTAAAATTTCTAAAATGAAACGTTTTCTTTTTATCTACATGACTACCATTGTTTGTTCTATTGTAACCCTGATTTGTGCCGGCCTTTTTGGGTTCTGCCTTTCCCGCCTTGCAGTACCAGGACACGACGAACACCTATTTTTGCTGGCGTCTGCCGTGAGTATAGGCACGTTTTCAATTATGCTAACATTCACTGTAGCCGAATTCGAGATGGCAGAGGACGAGCATTAAACCGAATTACAAATTTTTTTTCACTAATTCAAATTTTTAACTCATGATCAAGATAGCAAAAACACAAACCATAATTTTATCTAAAAATTCGCAGTCAGCAATAAAGGCAATAGCCAAAAAAGCCTTTTTATGTATTGCGAAAAACGAGGATAAAGAACGCCTCATGTTCAATGAAACCATATTTGCCGTAGACCTTCAAAGCGCCAGTATTTCAAAACTTGCAAAATTTGCGCGTTCGCAGTATTTAACAGACGTCACCCATTGCATTTTTCAAGTTTGTCCAAGCGGTACTGTTTTCACATATTCAATTGATAAAAATTAAAATCTTTTTAAAATGGTTGATTTTTCACAAGTTGCAGAAATTACACTTTCTTATTCGGCTAAGGTCAAAGCCGCAGACCGGCCCCGCATCAGTATGTCTTCAGACATCGCGCGTTTTTTTCGCGGGGTGTTTCCAGCGGAAGAAATAGAACTAAGAGAATTTTTTTATGTAGCGTTTCTTAGTAAAGCAAACGCCGTTATGGGCTATTTACAATTAAGCGCCGGAGGTGCGAGCGGTACGGTGGTAGATATTAAACTGTTATTGGGCGCAGCATTGAAAGCGCAAGCGCAAGCAATTATTTTATGTCACAATCACCCGTCAGGAAATCTGAAACCGTCACAAGCGGATAGAGATATCACGCGCCGAATTTTAGAAGCCGGCAAAATATTAGATTTATCTGTTTTGGACCATGTGATTTTGGCGCCTGACGGAACTTATTTAAGTTTTGCCGACGAAGGTTTTTTGTACTAACTTTTTTTTTCAAACTTTCAATTTCTTAAAAATGAAACAAATTTTAATTAACATTTATCAGGCCAGCGAACTAACGCCCGAAGCATTGGAGCGCGCCAAAAACGAGATGTTGCAAGAGTGGGCATATCCTTGGTATGATGAAGGCAAAAAAATTTTGCAGATCATTGAAAACGCTCTTAACTTTTCTTATTTTCGTTGGAGCGTAGATGATTGCGAATGGTCGTATCATTTCACCATGCCGGAGGAAATATCTGAATTGACAGGACAAAAGGCAGCCTAAGCAATTAAACGCGCATTGTCTGGAATTACAGACGAATCAATCGAATTTTTCAAAGGTTCAGGGTTTTGTTTTGATTATTCTTTTTTAGAGCCTGTTAAAACCTTTTTAGAGAATCCAGACGCTCGAACGGTTTACGATGTTGTAGACGATGGTTTAGAAGCTTTTTTTAAGGCGCAAAGCGCAGACATAGCGTATTATGAAACAGACGAAGCATTTAAGGAGACGAGCGAGGCGAACGAATGGAAGTATTTTCAGGATGGAGAATTTTACAGTGGTAGAAAATATGGAGCAGTGGAGGAAGCGAAGCCGGACGAACCCGAAGCAAGCAAAATTCCTGTTTTAGAAATAAACGAAACATGGCTGCATGGAAAGTATTTAAACGGCAAAGCGGAGATAAATACTTACCTGCCTTTCGTTTCTTTTGGTGAATATTTTTTACAAGGCGATGAAGCAGACCAAGCAATAAAAGAAATTTATGGTATTTGGTCAATTCAGGACGTAACCCAGGAAGAAGCATTGTTGCAATGGGCCAATATTTGGGGGCTAGACATTCCAGAATAAACCAAATCATTTTCCACTTTTTAAATTTTTAACAGCATGAAAAATATTAGTAAGTGTGCAGCCGCCCGGAAATTACAGCAATGCGGTTTTATTGTGGAGCCGACCCCCTGTTATTTTAATGGGATCTACATAGGCACGGGATTTTCCTATTATTTGCATAATGGCGGTTTATGCAGCGTTTCGAGTAGCGAACGCCACTACATTAGCACGATACGCCCGGGCAGATTCAAGACCAAGGACATTTTAAACGAGATAGGCCCAGGTATTGCGCAAATGTTTGGCATAGAAGACAAAGCGGTAGTATGGGAGAAGTTAGAGCGATGGGGAAAAGGTCCGTTTTTGTTTTTGGAGAAGTTAGAGCGCTTTTTAATCAATCCGCTAAATGAGCGGGCATATGAGGACGCTAAAGAGATTATACAGCGTTACAGCAACCCGCACGCAGTTTTAACGGATATCTTAGATTCGGAAAGAATGTTGGGAAACGGATGGACGGCAAAGGAGGATAACAGTTTTTTGTACTTGGACTATTCCAATTTTCCGGAAAAGCGGTACAGGATTAAAAAGCGGGAATTTGCAGCATTTTTGCATAATTGCTATTTTGATACGGAACGCGGAATATATTCCCAGGATAAAAAGCGATG
>Ga0114963_10000537_pt1 | contig 25329 bp, 20 predicted proteins | sample C_131016_EF_Meta_FD_87019 | JGI IMG/M metagenome (GOLD analysis project Ga0114963, IMG submission 87019) | Freshwater microbial communities from Lake Croche, Canada to study carbon cycling - C_131016_EF_MetaG | ecosystem: Environmental > Aquatic > Freshwater > Lake | place: Lake Croche, Canada... | reverse complement strand
TCAGACGGCCTTCGACCGTTTCCACCTTGCGGATATAGATGTTCATGGTCGGATTGCCGTATTCGTCGATCTTGATCGGACCGGCAGGGGTGTCCTTCAGGTCGAGATTGCGCAGGGCCTTCATCAAAGCGGCCTTGTCTTCGACATTGCCGTTGATCTTCTTGACGGCTTCTTCGAGGAACATGCCCGACAGATAGGCGCCCAGCGTGTAGTAGCCGGGGTCTGCCTTGTATTCGGCGCGGCAGGCTGCAACAAACTCTTTGTTGGCAGGCGTATCGATCGCGGCCGAATACCAGCCGGTCGAGAAAACGCCCTTGGCCTCGTCACCCATGTTTTTCAGGATGCCTTCGTCGATGGTTGTCATATGGCCCAACAGCGGGATCGTGCCCGACAGACCGTATTCGTTATACTGCTTGATGAAGCGCAAGCCGTTGGCACCGGCGAAATTGGCCAGCACCGCGTCGGCCGAACGGTCGATCTGGGTGATGTAGGAGCCGTAATCGGCGACATTGAGCGGCGACCACAGCTTCTGCAGCACCTTGCCGCCGTTTTCCTCGAACACGCGCTGGAAACCGGCGGAGATTTCATGGCCGAAGGCGAAGTCATCGGCGACAATCGAGATTTTCTTGTATTTCAGCGTCTTGGCGGCGTAATCGGCCAGCGCATGGGCAGGCTGGGCCGAGCTGGAGACCGCGCGGACAAACCACGGGTTGAGCTTGCGCTGGGTCAGATCTTCGGCCGCAGCCGAGTCGGAAATAGTGGGGATGCCGACCTGCTGGATATAGTCATTGATGGCGAGAGCCTCGAAAGCCGCCAGCGGGCCGATGATCACATGCACATTGTTGCGCTCGATCAATTCCTGCGCCTTGGTGCGGGTATTGGCTGGCTGGCCGGCGGTATCAGCGATGATCAGTTCGACAGGACGGCCGCCGATCTTGTTGTCGCGCTGTTTCAGGAACAGCTTGATACCTTCCTCGAGCTGGCGGCCGCCGGCGGCAAGCGCGCCCGAATTGACAGTCAGAAAGCCGACGCGGATCGGGCCGGTTTGGGCTGCAGCGCCCTTGATCGAGCCTGTTGCACCCGCAACAGCGGCGATGCCAAGAGCAAATTGACGACGGTTGAGCATAGCCCATCTCCCTGAATGTGATGACGCGTTTTTATAGTTGCTAAGATATCAGTCAAAATCAAAAAATGTCAATTCACACTCGATAATTTTACAAAATTTGTTTGATTTGCTCGTGCATGGGGGATATCAGACAATGGACAAACATATTACAAATTTCAACAATTCAAGCATCTAGAGATATGACAGGGGCCATTCATGACGGGATATCGCCAGTGACGGGGCTTCGGCGCGAGGCGGTTTATGCGCGGATCAGGCAGGATATCCTGTCTTGCGCGCTTGCGCCCGGTGCGCCGCTCTATGAAGGCGTGTTGGCCGAGACCTATGCGGTCAGCAAATCCCCGATTCGTGATGCCTTGTCGCGGCTGCATGCCGAAAAGCTGGTGACGGTCGAACCGCGCAAGGGCTATCGGGTGGCGTCTGTCTCGTTGGTCGATGCGCGCGAGCTGTTCGAATTCCGCGCAGTTCTGGAGCAGCATTGCGCGATGACGGCCAGCGAGCAGGCCAGTGATGCCGATCTGGCGGCGTTGGACCGGTTCCGGACGCTGGGCGAATGGGGCGAGGCGGGCTTTGTTGCCTATAACCGGACCTTCCATTTCGCGGTGTTGGCCCTATGTCCCAATCGTCGGGTGGCCGATGCCGCTGTCGATCTGATCGAACAATTCGACCGTCTGGTGCAACTGAGTGTGACCGTGTTTGACCGCCGCAATTATGACAGCCTGCTGTCCGAGCATTGCGCCATTATCGATGCCTTGCAGGCGCGCGATGGACGCAGGGCCGGCAAATTGCTGACCCAGCATGTCGGTCGCGCCGAAAAACGGGTGATGCGGGCTTTGTCCAGCGCATCAATTCTGCCATGATTTTGCCAATGAGGGTTTTTCAATGAAAATCGATGTGAGCTTTTCGGTTCCAGTTCCGCCGCAACAGGCATGGCCGTTATTGCTGGATGTGCCGCGCATTGTGCCATGCCTGCCCGGGGCGTCGTTGACGGCAGACCTTGGCGACAACCGCTACAAGGGCCAGGCCACCGTCAAAGTGGGCCCGGTGCAGCTGACCTTTGCGGGCGAGGCGCAGATTGCCGACATCGATCCTGTTGCGCATACGGCGCGGGTGATTGCCAAAGGGGCCGATGCCAAGGGGCGCGGCAGTGCGTCGGCCACCGCCGATTTCGCGCTTGTCGCGGAAGGCGAAGGCACTCTGATCACCGTGGTCACCGATCTGCAACTGGTTGGCGCTGTGGCCCAGTATGGCCGAGCGCAGGGGCTGATCAAGGAAATTGCCAGCCAGATTGTCGAACAGTTTGCAGCCAATCTGCGCAGTGACATCCTGGCCCGCTCGCAAGAAGGCGTTGCGGGATCGGATCCGGCCACTGCTGCGGATCAGTCATCTCCCCAGTCCGCGAGTGCCTCTGCGACTGCCGCTGTTGCACCGACCCGCGAATTGTCGGCCTTTGCCCTGCTATGGGGTGTGATCAAATCCCTGTTCTCCCGCAAAAACCAATCCGGCCAGTAAGTGTCGCGCTTGAAAGGGTTTTACTGATGAAAGCCTCGGCCTTTGCCTATCACGATCCCAAAACCATGCAGGAATTGAACAACCTGCTCGGTTCTCTGGACAATATCCGTATTCTGGCAGGCGGCCAATCGCTGATGCCGATGCTGAACATGCGCTATGCCTTTCCCGATCATGTGATCGACATCAACCATATTGCCGATCTCTCCGGTGTGGCCATGACCCCTGCCGGCCTGCGGATCGGCGCGATGACCCGCCAGCGGATCGTGCGCGAACATCCTCTGGTGCTCGAACATGCCCCTGTGCTGGCCGAGGCGCTGCATTGGGTTGGCCATGTCCAGACCCGTTCGCGCGGTACCATCGGCGGCAGTCTGTGCCATCTCGACCCTGCGGCGGAACAGCCCTGTATTGCCGCGCTCTATGACGCCGTGCTGCATGTGTCAGGCCCGCGCGGTGCGCGTGATGTCGCCATGCGCGATTGGGTCCTGTCCTATATGACCCCGAATCTGGAGCCCGACGAGGCTCTGCTCGGTCTGACCCTGCCTGTGTGGTCCGGCATGCAGGGACATAGGGTGGGGCATGGTTTCCACGAATTTGCCCGCAGGCATGGCGATTACGCGATTGTTGCCGCTGCGGCCCTTGTGTCGCTGGATGCGGCGGGTGTGGTGCGCCGCGCCTCGATTGCGCTGGCCGGTGTGGATGTGAGGCCGGTGCGGTTGGAGGGCGCCGAACAGGCTCTGGTCGGCAAAGGGCTTGACCAGAGCCTTATTGCCGAAGTCTCGGCGATGGCCGCATCGATCGAAATGATGGAAGACGCCCATATCACGCCGGCCTATCGCGGGCGTTTGGCGCAAACAATGACCAAACGGGCGCTGACCGATGCCCTCAACCGCGCCACGGGAGGCCGGAATGTCTGAACTCGACCAAGCACAAACCACCCGTCACATCCGTGTGACCGTCAACGGGGTCCATTACGAGCGCGATGTCTTGACGCGCACCCATCTGGGTGACTTCTTGCGGCAGGACCTTGGCCTGACGGGCACCCATCTGGGCTGCGAGCACGGGGTTTGCGGTGCTTGCACGATCATTCTGGACGGCCAGCCTATCCGCTCCTGCCTGATGCTGGCGGTGCAGGCCGACGGGGCGGTGATCCGCACCATCGAAGGACTGGCGCAGGCCGATGGCACACTGCATCCGGTGCAGGAAGCCTTTTGGGACAAGCACGGCTTGCAATGCGGTTTTTGCACCCCGGGCATGGTGACCACGCTGGCCGCCGTGCTCGAGGCCGATCCGACCATGGACGAGGTGGCGATCCGCGAGGCCATTTCCGGCAATATCTGCCGTTGCACGGGCTACGAGACCATTGTCGATGCCGCCTTGCAGGCCGCATCGCGCATGCGGGGAGACCATTGAGATGGGTGCACGTTATTTCGGAGCCGCCGTCAAACGGCTGGAAGATCCCAAGCTGATTACCGGCCGCGGCCAGTATCTGGATGATATCTCCATGCCGGGTGTGCTGCATGTGGCGGTGGTGCGCTCGCCCCATGCCCATGCGCTGATCAATGCGATTGATGCCTCGATGGCGAGGGACCATGCCGGTGTTGTTGCGGTGCTGACCGCTGACGATCTGGGCGACATAGCCCGCAAGCCGATGCCGATGATGGCGCCGGCACCCATGGTCAAGACCCCGCTGACCCAAAGCCCGCTGGCCCATGGCTCGGTCCATTATGTCGGCGAAGCGGTGGCGCTGGTGGTGGCAGAGAGCCGGGCGGTTGCCGAGGATGCGGCCGCGATGGTAATGGTCGATTACGATCCGCAACCCGCGATGGTCGATCTGGCCCATGCCCTGAAAGACGGGGCCGCGCTGGCCAACAAGGCCTTGCAAAGCAATCTCGCGGGCACGCTGAAAGGCGGCTTTGGCGATGTCGCGGGCGTATTTGCCAAAGCAGCCCATGTGTTCAAGGAAACCCTGTCCCTGCATCGCGGGGGCTGTCATGCCATGGAATGCCGCGGTGTGATGGCACGGCCCGATCCTTCGGGGAACCGGATCGACATCTGGAGCTCGACCCAATCGCCCTACATGGTGCGGCGTGCGCTGGCGTTGTGCCTCGGCATGGACGAGGCTTCGGTGCGCGTGACTGCGCCGGATGTCGGCGGCGGTTTCGGTCCCAAAGCCGTGGTCTATGCCGAGGATTATGCAATCCCGATGGCGGCGCGCCATCTGGGGCGTCCGCTGAAATGGGTCGAGGACCGCGGCGAGCACTTCGTGGCCACCACCCAGCAGCGCGACCAGCTGTGGGAGCTGGAAGTGGCAGCCGATGCGCAAGGCCGCATGCTCGGCGTACGCGGACATTGCCTGCATGATAACGGGGCCTATCTGCCCTATGGGGTGGTGTTGCCGGTGACCTCGATGTCGTCTTTCCCTGGCCCCTATGCGCTCGAGGCGCTCGAAATCAGCCTTGATGTGATCTATACCAATATGGTGCCCAACACGCCGGTGCGCGGGGCGGGGCGTCCCAATACCTGTTTCGTGCTCGAACGGCTTGCCGATCGGGTGGCGCGGGAATTGGGCCTGCCGCGTGAAGAGGTCCGCCGCCGCTCCTTCGTGCAGGCGAACCAGTTTCCCTATGAAACAGGCATGAAAGCGCGTGACGGTTCGCCCGTGTCCTATGACTCCGGTGATTATGTCCAGTGTCTGGATCTTGCGGTGGCCAAATTCGGGTCCGATTTCAAAGCCCGTCAGGACAAGGCAAGGGCCGAGGGCCGCTATATCGGCATGGGCATTGCGTCCTATGTCGAGGATACCGGATTGGGTCCCTATGAAGGGGCCACCATCCGCGTGCAGCCCAATGGCAAGGTCTTGTTGCTGACTGGAGCCGCCGCACAGGGACAGGGCCACAAAACAGTGTTCGCCCAGATTGCCGCCGACCAGCTGGGCATCACTCCGCAGGATATTACGGTGGAGGCGGGCGACACCTCGCTGTTTCCGCTTGGCATCGGCACCATTGCCAGCCGCGTGGCGGTGACGGGCGGCTCATCGGTGCATATGGCGGCGGTGGAAACCCGCGCCAAGGCGATCAAGGTGGCCTCGCAGGTCCTGGAAGCGCAAGAGGCGGATCTGGTGCTTGAAGGCGGTTTTGTTAAAGTCTCCGGCACCGACCGTCAGGTCTCGCTCGGGCAGTTGGCCTTGATGCTGCATGGCAATTTCGGACAGCCTTTGCCCGCAGGCATTGCGCCGGGCCTGTCGGCCACCGCCTTTTACGAGGCGCGCCAGACCACATTCGCCAACGGCACCAATCTGTGCGAGGTCGAGGTGGATATCGAGACCGGCGCAGTTAAAATCCTGCGCTATGTCGTGGCCCATGATTGCGGCACGCTGATCAACCCGATGCTGGTCGATGGCCAGATCAGGGGCGGTGTCGTACATGGCATCGGCAATGCGCTGTTTGAACGGATGATCTATGACGAGAACGGCCAGCCGCAGACCACCAATTACGGCGAATATCTGCTGCCACTGGCCACGGAAATGCCGCGCATCGAGATCGTCCACATGGAATCGCCGTCCCCGCGCAATCCGATCGGTGTGAAGGGAGCAGGCGAAGGCGGTACGATTCCGGCGGCAGCCTGTGTCATTTCGGCGATCGAGGATGCGCTGTCGCCCTTCAATGTGCATCTGGCAAGCCATCCTGTTTCGCCGCAGGATCTGGTGCAACTGGTCGATCAAGGCTGAATTGGCTTTTTATCAGCGGGGTTTGACGGGGCGGCAATGACCGCCCCGTTTTAATGGATGCGCGGCAGCTATGCGAAAGCAGGTCTGACGCAAAGGCCCTTTTGAATTGAGTGAGACTTGTGTCTGAGGCGAATGCAGGATCACGCGCTTGATGGAAATGAGCACATCGCTGGCAGTGATGATCGCCGCGAAAATGCTGCTGACCATGAGCATCGTGGTCGCGGCCTCGTTTCTGGTTGAACGGTCGGGTCCGTTTCTGGGCGCGATGATTGCCACTCTGCCGATCTCGGCCGGGCCGTCCTATGTGTTTCTGGCGATGGACCATGGCGCCGGTTTTATCGCCCAAAGTGCTGTAGCCACCATCATTACCAACGGGATCAACGGCCTGTTCGTGCTCACCTATGCCCATATGGCACAGCGATTCTCGCTATTGCCCTGTCTGTTGGCCGCTCTGGCGGTCTGGTTCGTCTCGATCGGTCTGGCGCATTTTGTCGAATGGACGATGGCCGGCGCGGTTGTTCTCAATCTGGCCTGTTTCTGGATTGCCTCGCGCCTGACCCGCCATTTGGAGGCGGGTGACGCGCCGGCGGCGAGGCACCGGTCGGTCTGGGAAATTCCGGCCCGCGCCTTCGGGGTCATGTGTCTTGTCGGCTTTGTGATGATGGCGGGCTTTGTGCTGGGGCCGGAGGCTGCGGGCTATGCCGCGCCGTTTCCGATCGTGCTGAGCAGCCTGATCGTCATCCTACACAAGCGGATCGGCGGGCGGGCGACAGCCGTCACCATGGTGCATACGCTGCCCGGCCTGTTGGGATTTGGCGCGGCGGTGACGGTGATGCACTGGACCGCCGAACCGATGGGTGCGGCCCTGTCGCTCCTTTTGGCACTGGCCATGTGTATCGGCTGGAATCTGGCGCTGATGTGGCGCAAAAAGACCCGCGAAGCGGCGTAATGTCTCAGCCCCGGTTGAACGGCAAACTGCCGGGTCCTGTGGGGCGGTTGACCGGGTGGATCGATAGTCCTTGCCTTCGGGGAAAACTACTTTAATCTTAAAATAGTTTGGGAGGTGATCGGGGTGGAACCGGGTTTTGGCCTTGTCCCGTCCACGGGCAGCAACGCAACGAAAGGCGGGCTTGGATATGGCTGGTCAGCGTCAGGGGCAACAGCAAAACCAACCGCGTTTGGCGGGTTTGTCCGCTTTGGTGACGGGCGGTAGCCGCGGCATCGGTCTGGCGATTGCCCATGCCTTAACCCAAGCCGGTTGCGACGTGACGGTGATGGGACGCCAAGCCGCCAGCCTTGAGGATGCGGTCCGTCAGGGGGCTGCCCAACAGATGATCATCGCCGATGTGACCGATCTCGATGCACTGTCCCCCTTGCTGGCCGGTTGGCATTTCGACATTCTGGTCAACAATGCCGGGACGGCCATTTCGGCCCCGTTTGCCAAACAGGATCCTGCGGCTTTTGCCGCCATGACAGCCCAGCATCTTTCGGCGCCGGCCGAATTGGCACGGCTGCTGTTACCCGCCATGCTGGCCAAGGGCTTCGGCCGCATCATCAATATCGGCTCGACGGCCTCGGTGCAGGGCTATCAGGGTGTTGCAGCCTATGTGGCAGCCAAACACGCGATTTTGGGTCTGACCCGCGCTCTGGCCCTTGAAGTGGCCAAAAAGGGCGTCACCGTCAATGCGGTCTGCCCCGGCTTTACCGCCACCGATCTGATCCTCGAATCCATGGCTGAAGCGGCCCGCAAAACCGGACAGACGCCCGAGGAGGTTTTGGCCAAATTCGTCTCGAAAAAGCCGCTTGGCCGTCTGGTCGAGCCCAAGGAAGTGGCCTTTGCCGTGGTGATGCTGGCCGATCCGCAGGCGTCTGCGATCAACGGGCAGGGTGTCATTGTCGATGGCGGAGAAAGCATTGCATGAGTGGTCAATCCCCCCCCTTGCTGGATGCCGAGACGGCAGGAACCGAGGTGGGCCATGCCCATCAGGACGAATTGCGTCTGTGGCTGCGCCTGCTGACCTGCACCAATATGATCGAGGGACAGATCAGATCGCGGCTCAGGGCCGAATATGATGTGACCCTGCCGCGCTTCGACCTGATGGCCCAGCTCTATCGGGCATCCGACGGCATGATGATGTCGGAAGTCTCCAAGCGCATGATGGTGTCGAGCGGCAATGTCACGCTGATCGTCGAGCATCTTGTCGCCTCGGGCGATGTCGAGCGGCAAACCTCGGCCCATGACCGCCGCGCCCAGCTGATCTGCCTGACTGACGCCGGACGTGCCAATTTCCGCCGGTTGGCGGCGGCGCATGAAACATGGATTGCCAATATGTTCGACGGGCTTAACCGCAAGGATATCGACAATCTGATGAAGCTGCTGGCCAAGACCAAGGCCTCCTTGCAAGCCGATCTGTCGCAGCACGGTTCTGCGTCGGATCCCTCCGTTGTCAGAAAACCATCAAGCCGGAGATCACGCTGATGCGCGTTGCCAATGCCGTTACCTTTCCGCTGTCGCAGTTCAAGCCGCAGCATTTCGATTTGTCGGTCTCGGGCAAAGTGGCCACGGTGACCCTGAACCGGCCCGACAAGAAAAACCCGCTGACCTTTGAATCCTATCGCGAATTGGCCGACTTCTTCCAGGCTCTCAACAAGGATGACGAGATCAAGGCGGTGGTGGTGACGGGAGCTGGCGGCAATTTCTGCTCGGGTGGCGATGTGTTCGAAATCATCCAGCCGCTGATTGCCATGAATACCAAGGACTTGCTGGCTTTTACCCATATGACGGGTGAATTGGTCAAGATGATGCGTGCCTGTCCGCAGCCGATCATCGCGGCCATTGACGGCATCTGCGCGGGCGCGGGCGCGATTATCGCCATGGCATCCGATCTGCGTTACGGCACCCCCAAGAGCAAGACCGCATTCCTGTTCAATCGCGTCGGTCTGGCCGGTTGCGACATGGGCGCCTGCGCGATGCTGCCGCGCATCATCGGGCAGGGCCGGGCCTCCGAATTGCTCTATACGGGCAGGATCCTGCGCGGTGACGAGGCCGAACGCTGGGGCTTTCTCAACCGTCTGATCGAAGCCGACACTCTGCTCGCCGAAGCCCAAGCCATGGCGCGCGAGATCAGCGAAGGGCCGACCTTCGCCCATGCCATGACCAAGCGCATGATGCAGATGGAATGGGCGATGTCGGTAGACGATGCGATCGAGGCCGAAGCCGTGGCCCAGGCCCTGTGCATGCACACCGAGGATTTTAGCCGGGCTTTCCACGCCTTTGCCAATAAGAACCAACCTGTCTTCGAGGGGGATTGATGGCGGATCGGAGTTTTCTCGACTGGCCGTTTTTCGGGCCGCAACACAAGGCCTTGCGCCAATCCCTGGATTCATGGGCGCATGAGCGTATACCCCCGCTCAGCGACCATCATGATGTCGATGGCTCCTGCCGCAAACTGGTCGCGGCTCTGGGGCGTGACGGCTGGTTGAAACCGGTGGCGCCTGCCGCTTATGGCGGGCAGGGAACCGGCTATGATGTGCGCTCCCTGTGCCTGTCGCGCGAGACCCTGGCCTATCACGATGGTCTGGCCGACTTTGCCTTTGCCATGCAAGGGCTCGGTTCGGGCCCGATCACTTTATTCGGGACCGAGGAACAAAAGCAGCGCTTTTTGCCGGATGTGGTGGCGGGCCGCAGTCTGGCGGCCTTTGCGCTGTCCGAAACCGAAGCCGGTTCGGATGTTGCGGCTCTGGCCTGTGCGGCAACGCCGGACGGACCCGATCACGTCCGCATCGATGGCGAGAAAATGTGGATTTCCAACGGCGGGATTGCCGATTTCTATGTGGTCTTCGTGCGCACGGGCGAAGCACCGGGCGCGCGCGGCCTGTCGGCCTTTGTGGTGCCGGCTGACACGCAAGGGCTGGAGATTGCCGAGCGGATCGACGTGATTGCCCCGCATCCTCTGGCGCGCTTGCGCTTCCATGAGTGCCGGATTCCGCGCGCCAACCAGATCGGCAAGGGTGGCGACGGGTTCAAGATCGCCATGGCCACGCTGGATGTCTTCCGCTCCACGGTGGGGGCGGCTGCCCTCGGCTTTGCCCGCCGGGCCCTGGATGAGGCGATAGGACGGGTCAGCACCCGCCATCTGTTCGGGCAACCGATGGCGGCTTTGCCGCTGGCCCAGGCCTCGCTGGCCGAAATGGCCACCGATATCGATGCTGCCGCTCTGCTGGTCTATCGCGCGGCATGGGCCAAGGACAATGGCGCCGAACGCATCACCCGCGAGGCGGCCATGGCCAAAATGGTCGCCACCGAACATGCGCAGGTGGTGATCGACAAAGCGGTGCAGCTGTTCGGCGGGCTCGGAGTGCGCTCGGGCATGCGGGTCGAAATGCTCTATCGCGACATCCGTGCCTTGCGGATTTACGAAGGGGCAACCGAGGTCCAGAAGCTCATCATCGCCCGCGAGATTTTACGTCAACACGGCACACAAGCCTAACCTGTTCGGAGCCCGCTCATGTCGTTCTCAGCGCATCTCGACAGTTTCGCCCGCGATAACCTGCCAGACCCCGCAATGATGCCGGATTTCCGGCTCGGCGAGGCCGGTCTTGCCTATCCCGACCGTCTGAACGTGGTCAGCGAATTGCTCGACCGCTGGGTTGAACAGGGTCGGGGCGATGCGCCCTGCATCCTGTCGGCGCAGGGCCGCTGGACCTATCGGGAGTTGGCCGAAAAGGTCAACCGGATCGCCAATGTGCTGACACAGACACTGGGCATGCAAAGCGGCCATCGGGTGCTGTTGCGCTCGGCCAATACGCCGATGCTGGTGGCAACCTATCTGGCTATCATCAAGGCCGGCGGCATTGTGGTGGCCACCATGCCGATGCTGCGGGCCAAGGAATTGAGCTACCCGATCAAAAAGGCCAAAATCCATCTGGCCCTGTGCGACCATACGCTGTTGGGAGACTTGGAAGCGGCCAGGGCCTTGCGCCCCGATCTCGCCACCATTGTGACCTGGGGGCATGAGGGCGAAGGATCGCTCGAGAGCCTGATGGCCAAGGCTTCGCCCGAGTTCAAGGCTGTCGAGACCTCGCGCGATGATGTCTGCCTGATCGGATTCACCTCCGGCACCACCGGCGAGCCCAAGGGCACAATGCACTATCACCGTGATCTGCTGGCGATTTGCGATTGCTACGGTGCGAAAGTGTTGAAGGCGCAGCCTTCCGACGTATTTATCGGTTCGCCTCCTTTGGCCTTTACCTTCGGTCTGGGTGGCTTGGTGCTGTTTCCACTCAGGATCGGTGCGGCCTTCGTGATGCTCGACAAGGCGCCGCCCGATGAATTGATGGCCGCGATTGCCCGCTTCAAGGCCACTGTGTGTTTTACAGCACCAACCGCCTATCGGGTGATGCTGGGCAAGCTCGCCGAACATGACGTGTCATCCTTGCGGATTTGCGTCTCGGCGGGTGAGCATTTGCCGCTGGCCACATTCGAGGCCTGGCACAAGGCGACGGGCATGCGGTTGATGGATGGCATCGGAGCCACCGAGATGCTGCATATTTTTATCGGGGCGCCGCAAGACCAGATCCGTGCGGGATCGACGGGCCTGGTTGTGCCGGGCTATGAGGCCAAGGTGGTTGACGGCGACGGGCAGGAAGTGCCGCGCGGCAGGATCGGCCTGTTGGCGGTGCGCGGCCCGACCGGCTGCCGCTATCTCGATGATCCGCGCCAATCCCATTATGTCCGCAACGGCTGGAACATGACGGGTGACAGTTTCATGCAGGACGAGGACGGTTACTTCTGGTACCAGGCGCGCTCGGATGACATGATCGTGTCCTCGGGCTACAACATTGCCGGACCCGAGGTCGAGGCCTCGTTGCTGACCCATCCCGCTGTGGCCGAATGTGGTGTGGTTGGCTCGCCCGATGCCGAGCGTGGGATGGTGGTCAAGGCCTATATCGTGTTGAAGCCGGGTATTGCCGGCGATGGGGCCATGGTCAAAACCCTGCAGGACTATGTCAAAGCCGATATTGCGCCTTACAAATATCCGCGCGAGATCGCATTTGTCGACAAACTCCCGCGCACCGAAACCGGCAAGCTGCAACGCTTTGTGCTGCGCCAGCTTGCGCAGGGCACCAGGGCGGGAGACGAGGTCCTGCCGGAAGTCGAACCGGTCTCGCTGCTGCCCAAAGGCTGGCCGCGCCCGCAGGGCTATTCCAACGGCATGACGGCCAAAGGGCGGCTGATCATGACCGGCGGCGTGGTCGGTTGGGATGCGCAGGAGCTGTTTCCGCAAGGGCTGGTCGAACAGACCCGTCAGGCCTTGCAGAACATTGTCGATATTCTGGCGGTCGGTGGGGCACAACCGCGCCATCTGATGCGGTTGACCTGGTATGTGACCGATATCGAGGACTATCTCGGCCAGTTGCGGGCCATCGGCAAGGCCTATCGCGATGTGATCGGCAAGCATTATCCCGCCATGGCTCTTGTGCAGGTGGTCCGTCTGGTCGAAACCACGGCTCTGGTGGAAATCGAAGCCACAGCCGTGGTGCCCGACTAGGATTTTTGGAGAAAGACCCGCATGACGCAGCGCGCCCGTTTGGTGGTCGATTGGGGCACCAGCAATTTCCGTTGCTACCGTTTTGCCCCCGATGGCACGGTCGCCCAGACCCATCAGGCGGCCGCCGGCATCCTGAGCGTGACCGACCGTGATTTCGCAGCTGTTCTGCAGCGTGAAATCGGGTCCTGGATCAGCCCCGATATGGACGTCTTCCTGTCGGGCATGATCACCAGCCGCAATGGCTGGATTGAAACCCCCTATGTCGAAGCCCCCGCCCGACTGGCCGATCTGGCCAGGGCTGCCGTGGTGGTGGAGGCCGACAAGGGCGTCAGAATGTATTTCCTGCCCGGCGTGGCCATGCACAGCCCGACACCGGATGTGATGCGCGGCGAGGAGATCCAGGTGTTCGGTGTGGTCGATGAGTTTCAGACCGCCACCGTGATCCTGCCCGGCACCCATAGCAAATGGGTCGAGGTGCGTGATGGAGCCTTGCAGCGGTTCAGCAGTTTCATGACGGGCGAAGTGTTCGGCGTGCTCAAGACCCATTCGATTCTGGGCCGTCTGATGAGTGATGCCTCCGGCGAGAGCGATGAACAGGCTTTTATCGACGGGGTGCGACAGGTCAGCCGCCACGAGACGGTCGGACTGCTGCACGATATTTTCACCACCCGCAGCGGGGTCCTGCTGGGCCAGCTGCCCGCACAAGACAGCGCGGGCCGTTTGTCGGGCTTGCTGATCGGACACGAGATCAGGGACGGGCTTGCCGCTTATCCCGTCACCGGACGTCTGCTGATCGTCGGCGATGCGTTTCTGGCACGACGCTACCAGCGCGCTCTCGCCGAATTCGGAATCACAGCCGAACTGGGCTCGCCTTTGGCCAGTGTTGACGGCTTCAGCAGACTGTCGGCTTTGGGGTTCTGAAACCGGAGAGGCGCCGCTTCAGGACCGGGCTGTCCGGGGGCAAGTTGACAGGGCCTGTCTCGCAGGGCAGGCTGACATATCAGTTAGGGATTGACTGGCCGGATGACCGGATCGCAGATGACCGATCGGGACAGCCGGACGATGGCAATGGGGGAATGTGTCCTATGATGGGGTTGGTTCACGTCGCGTTGCGGCGTCCCTATACGTCGGCGATTGCCGCTTTCATTGTTGTCCTCGCGGGTGCCCTCTCTCTCAGTCGCATGGTGGTCGATATTTTCCCGACCATCAATATTCCTGTTGTGCTGGTCGCCTGGAATTATGGCGGCCTGTCAGCCGAGGAAATGGAACGGCGCGTGGTGCTGGTGGCCGAACGCACCTATGCGCAAAGCGTCGACGGGATCGACCATATCGAAAGCCAGTCGCTGTCGGGCACCGGCATTATCAAGATCTTTTTCAAGCCCGGTGCCGAATTGGGCGGTGCGATGGCGCAAATCAATGCGGTGAACAATCAGGTCCTGCGTGTGATGCCGCCGGGAATGACCCCGCCGATCCTGATCCCGTTCAGCGCGTCCAATGTCGGTGTCGTGCAGATGACATCGTCGAGCAAGACCATCCCCGAGGAACAGATCCTCGATTATACCTTCAATTTCGTGCGGCTCAAACTGTTCACCATTCCGGGCATTTCGCTGTCGGCGCCCTATGGCGGCAAGGCCCGCCAGATCATCGTCGATATCGATCCCTACCGCATGGCGGCCAAGGGTGTCTCGCCCAGTGATGTGGTCACGGCCCTGCAAAGCTCCAACGTGATCGTGCCGGCCGGCGTCGCGCGCATCGGCGAGCGCGAATACAATGTGGCGATCAATTCCAGCCCGCCCAATGTCGCGCAGTTTTCCAACCTGCCGCTGGCGGTCCGCAACGGGATTGTGGTGACCTTGGGCGATGTCGCCACAGTGGGCGACAGTTTTGCCAACCAGACCAATATGGTCCATGTGAACGGCGAGCGGGCCACCTATGTCACGGTGATGCGCCATTCCGATGCCTCGACCATTGCGGTTGTGGAAGCCACGCGGGCTTTGCTGCCCGAGATCAAGGCCGCCGCCCCCGAAGGGCTGGACATGCAACTGGATTTCGACCAGTCGGTGTTCGTGCGCTCCGCCATCCATAACGTGCTGGAAGAGGCTCTGGTCTCCTCGATCCTCGTCTCGCTGATGATCCTGTTCTTCCTCGGGTCCTGGCGCAACATGGTGATCGTGTCGGCCTCGATCCCGCTGTCGATTTTCGCAGGCATTGCCGGGCTTTACGCGGCCGGTGAAACCATCAATCTGATGACCCTCGGGGGGCTCGCGCTGGCCATCGGCCTGCTGGTTGACAATGCGACCGTGACGATCGAAAACATCCACCGCAACCAGTCGCTCGGCAAGCCGCTGACGGTGGCGATTCTGGATGGCTGTTCGGAAGTGGTGACGCCGTTGACGGTAGCCACGCTGGCGATTTGTATCGTGTTCTTCCCCGTGTTCCTGTTGGAGGGGGCGGCGCGCTATCTGTTCATCCCGCTGGGGCTGACCGTGGTGCTGGCGATGCTGGCGTCCTATGTGCTCAGTTTCTCGATTGTGCCGACCATGGCGCGCATGATGCTGACCGAACATGCCCACGAAACCCCGACCGGCGTATTCGCCCAGTTCGAGCGGGGTTTTGAATGGGTGCGGAGCGGATACCAGAACGCTTTGGAAGCCTGTTTGCGGGCGCGCGGCTTCGTGCTGGCCATATTCGGGATTGTGCTGGTGGTGTCCCTGGTGATGGCGGGCTATCTCGGCAAGGACTTTTTCCCCACCGCCGATGTCGGCATTATCAAGCTGCATTATCGCGGTCCGGCCGGCACGCGTCTCGAGGTGACCGAACAGAATGTGCTGGCTGTGCAGGCCAAAATCCGCGAAGTCATCGGCAATGACGAGATCCAGACCATCAATGATGTGGTGGGTGTGCCGTTTGCCACCAATCTGGCCCTGATCCCCTCCGATAACGTCTCGAGTGCGGATGCCGATATCCTGATCCAGCTGAAAAAGGGTCACAAGCCGAGCGTTGACCATATCCGGGCCTTGCGTGCCGTGTTGCCCGACGCCTTCCCCGGCGCGCTCTTCTATTTCCAGAATGCCGATATCGTTTCGCAGGTGCTGAATTTCGGTTTGTCCGCGCCGATCGACATCCAGATTTCCGATCCCAATTTCAACCGCTCTTATGATCTGGCACAAAAGCTGTTGCTGGCTTTGCAGAAAATTCCGGGTGTGGCTGATCCGCATATCACCCAAATTCTCGATTATCCGACCCTGCAGGTCGATGTGGACCGCCTGCGGGCGGCGCAGCTGGGCGTGTCGCAGCGCGATGTGTCCAACAACCTGCTGGTGTCGCTGTCATCGAGCTCGCTGGTTGCGCCCTCCTATTTCCTCAATCCCGCCAATAATGTGAACTATTTCGTAGCGGTGCGTCAGCCGATGGAAGCCATCCAGACGGTGGATGACTTGATGTCGCTTCCGGTCAGCCAGCCGATGGTCAACCAGCCCTCCAACGTCGCCAACCAGTTTTCGACCACCCAATATTCCACCTTCCCGAATGCGCCGGTGACCCGCATGGCCGATATTGCCTCGGTGCGTCCGCGCAGTTCGCTGGCTGCGATCAACCATTACTCGGTGCAGCGTGTGATCGACGTGGCCGCCAATGTCGACGGGCGTGATCTGGGTGGCGTGGCCGCCGATGTGCGCAAGGCCATTGCCGAGGTCTCGAAAGATCTGCCGGTGACCACCCATATCGATCTGCGCGGCCAGCCCGAGGTGATGGACTCCTCCTTTACCCGTCTGGCGCAGGGTCTCGTGATCGCGATCATTCTGGTCTATGCGCTGCTGGTCGTGCTGTTCCAGTCCTGGGTCGATCCGTTCATCATCATGATGGCTATTCCGGGCGCGCTGATCGGGATTATCTGGATGCTGGCTCTGACAGGCACCACCATCAATGTGGAATCGCTGATGGGCACGATCATGACAGTCGGTATTTCGGTGTCCAATTCCATTCTGGTGGTGAGTTTTGCCAATGACGTGCGCGCGCGCGGCGATGTGACGCCGTTCGAGGCGGTGGTGGAGTCTGGCAAGACCCGCCTGCGGCCGATCCTGATGACCGCGCTGGCGATGATCCTCGGTATGATCCCCATGGCTTTGGGGCTGGGTGAGGCGGGCGAGCAGAACGCGCCTCTGGGCCGTGCGGTGATCGGCGGCCTGCTGGCAGCCACCATTGCCACGCTGATCATCGTGCCGATCTTCTACACCCTGTTGCGCCGCAAGCCGCCGCGCTTGCATGAACTCGATGCGCAATACGCCCTTGAATCGGCAGGTGCTGCCTCAGCCCTTGCTGCCCCGGCTCATGCCTCTCAGGCCCATGAAGCCCCATCTCATGCGGGACATGTCCCGTCGGTCAACGGATAATCAGCGATGGATCAACTTTCCTCTCAGGGCCGCCCGTCCAGAACGCGCCTCTATCTCACCGGCGGTGTCTGCGTAGTCGCAACCGTTCTGGGCACGGCCTATTATATGAACCAATCGTCATCGGGCCTCGCCAATGTCAAAGCCGCGATGGAGGCGGATGTGGCGCGCGGGCCGCGTGTGGTCGTCTCCAATGTGGCGCAGGGGCCGCAATTCCGCATGATCCAGCTGCTCGGCGATGCACGACCCTACCAGACCACCACGGTCTTCGCCAAAGTCAGCGGCTATCTGAAGTCGGTGCTGGTGGACAAGGGCGATCAGGTCACCGCCAATCAGGTTATTGCGGAAATCGACAGTGCCGAACTGGAAAGCCAGTACCAGAGTGCGGTGGCCGATCTCGACCAGAAACAGCGCATCGATGCCCGTTCGCGTGAATTGCTGCGCAACAGCACCACCTCGCAACAGGCGGCAGAACAGGCCGAAACCAATTACCGGATGGCCCAGGAAACCGTGCGCAATCTGGGCATCATGCGGTCCTACCAGACCTTGAAAGCCCCGTTTAATGGCACGGTTGTCGCCCGCTTTGCCGATCCCGGTGCCCTGATGCAGGCGGCCACCACCAATCAGGCCAGTTCGCTGCCCGTGATGCAGATTGCCGACAACTCGAAGCTGCGCATCGGCATCTATGTCGAACAGCGCGATGTGGCGGCCATCAAAGTGGGGGACGAGGCCGACATTATCGATTCCGCCAATCCCGACCGTAAACGCAAGGCCAAGATCAGCCGCACCGCCGGCACGCTCGATCCGCGCACCCGCACGCTGTTTGTCGAACTCGACATCGACAATAGCGACCAGTTTCTGGTACCCGGCAGTTTCGTGAATGTCAGCCTGCGGGTGCCGGTGAAAAGCTTCCCGCAAATTCCGGTCTCCGCCATGATGCAGCGCGGCGGCACCCAGCAGGTGGCGGTGATCGGCGAGGACTCGACCATCAAATTCCGCCCCATCAAGGTGGCCTCTACCGATGGCGCGCTGATCAACATTGCCGATGGGCTGAAAGTCGGCGAGCGGGTCGGTCTCAATGTCTCGAGCGATCTGGTCGAAGGCTCGAAAGTCCGGGCGGCAGAAGCGCGTCGCTGATTTGGTTGGACCATCCGGATCAAGCAAAAAGGCCGCATTGCTGCGGCCTTTTGTCGTTAAAGAGGCCTATCAGACCCGTGATACGCGCCCTTCGAGCGGGTAGGCGGGGTCGTTGTAGCCCGGTGTCGAGGGGTGGCCTGCGGGCACCAGGCGGTCGATTAGGGCTTCGTCCTCGGCGGTAAAGGTGTAATCGAGGGCTGCCAGATAATCCGCCCATTGCTCCTCGGTGCGCGGACCGCCGATCACCGAGGTGATGTGCTTGTTGTTGAGCACCCAGGCCAGTGCCAGATATTGCGCCTTGGTGTTGCGCGCCTCGGCATGCTGTTTGATGTCCTGGGCAATATCGAGCGATTCCACCCGCCATTCGGTCTGCATCATGCGGCGGTCCTGCCGGCCGGCGCGGGTGCCTTCGGGGGGTGGGCGGTTGGGGTCGTATTTGCCGGTCAGCACGCCCCGCGCCAGTGGGCTATAGGGCACAACCCCGAGGCCGAAATGGCCGCAAGCCGGCAGATGCTCGACCTCCGGCATCCGGTTCATGGCATTGTAATAGGGCTGGCTGACAATCGGGCGGTCAATGCCCCACTCATCGCACATCCGGCAGATTTCCGCCAAACGCCAGGCGCGATAGTTGGAAATGCCGAAATAGCGGATTTTGCCCGCTTTTATCAAATCGCCCATCGCCCGGACAGTCTCGTCCAGCGGGGTCGAATGGTCTTCCTTGTGCAGATAATAGATGTCGATGTAATCGGTGCCGAGCCGTTGCAGGCTGGCCTCGGCGGCTTCCATGATCCATTTGCGCGACAGCCCGCTTTTGTTAGGGGCGGTGCCGCTCGGGGTCTGGTGCACGACATTGGCGACCTTGGTGGCCAGCACCCAGCTATCGCGATCCTTGGCAATGGCGCGGCCGACAATATCCTCCGACACACCCTCGTTATAGGTGTCGGCGGTGTCGATGAAGTTGACGCCGTGCTCGCGCGCTGCCGCGATGATCCGCTGCGAGGTCGGTTCGTCGGTTTGCGCACCGAACATCATGGTGCCAAGGCACAAGGGTGATACTTTGAGGCCGGAACGGCCCAGTTTATGATAGTCCATCGGCCGTTTCCCTCTGTTGGTGGTTATGATCCGAATGTGGTTCCGATTGTGAGGCCCTCACGATTGTACCATTCCATGGCCGCTTCTTTCGGGCCTTTGCCGAAGCGCAAGCGTTGCACAAGAATGGCCCCGTCCGTGGCTTCCACAACAAAACCATCCTCTTGCACGGCCGAGATCGTGCCGGGTTTGCCGCCATGGGACGCCACCGGACGGGCATCGAACAGGCTCAGGCTCTCGCCCTTGAACAGGGTCGAGGCGCCGGGTGAGGGATTGGCCCCGCGGATCAGGTTATAGACGGTCTGCACGGGTTTCGACCAATCGATGACGCAATCCTCGGCCTTGCACCAGCCCTGATAGTCGGCTTGTGTATGGTCCTGCTCGATTTTGGGGGCTTTGCCAGCGCGGACCAGATCGACGGCTTCCAGCATCGCGGCCACACCCATCGGAAACAGATTGTCAAAATACAACGTGCCTAGGGTCGCATCGGGTCCGATCTCGACCTGCTTCTGCAGCAGGATCGGGCCGGTATCCAGCCCGTCATCGGGCCAGAAAATCGACAGGCCTGTCACCGTCTCGCCGGCAATGATCGGCCAGTTGATCGCGCTGGGACCGCGATGGCGCGGCAGCAAGGAGGGGTGGTACTGGATGGTGCCAAGGCGCGGAATGGCCAGACATTCGGACGGCACGAATTTGGTCACAAAGGCCATCACACAAAGATCGGGCTGCAGCGCCGCTATTTGGGCCCAGACCTCGGAATTTTTGAACGAAGCGGGCTGTTGAACGGGCAAGCCGAGGCTTTCGGCAGCCACTTTCAGCGGATCGGGGCGGGCTCCGGGTTTGTCGGGCGCACAATAGACAGCCACAACATTCTCGCCCCGCTCGACCAGAGCTCGCAACACCGCCTCACCGAAAGCCTGCTGCCCGTTCACAATAATCCGCATAGGTTCCATCCCGTTCTAGAAATCACAAACAAATGCGAGAAACACCTACGACTCAACATTTCATTCTCAAAATGCGTCAAATCCTCCCCTGTTTCCAGCCCATAAGCGCATCCCCCACATGTTTTAGCGCGTGATCAGCTCGGCTTGCAACGCGAGGCTGGAAAAATGGGATGATTTTAAAATTGGCATTTAAAGACGTTTTAAAAAATGTGTGTAAAAATGAAACATTCAACTTAAAATTGTATTTTCATTACAAAAATGAATTTCATAAAATGGGATTGTCAAATTCGGTTGAACTGATTATTGAATCCCCATCGATTTAGAAATTATTTTAAGTGTTATTTTAAGGCTTTTGATATGGAATATCCGCAACTGCTTTGCGTTGTGTCGAATGATCACTCGTTCATCGGACAGATCAGCCCTTTCTGCGACGCTGCCGGTATCGCGATGCAACGGGTTGGCGACTGGGGATCGATGCTCGGTTTGGACGATACCCGGAATATGGTCTTGCTGGTTGACGCCGGACTGTCGGTGCACGGATCCACGACCGATGCCAAAGTGGTTTTTGAATGGCTTTTGCGCCGGCCGGTGCAGGGTTTGATCCTGTCACGGTCGCGCCAGAGTGCCTTGCAGGCGGGGACCAACCCGCTTGATGATGTGCTGGTCAAACAGGCCGACGTGTTGCTGGACCAGCCGGTCCTGATGGATCAACTGGCATTCGTGCTGCAAAGCGTCATGCGCAAGCACAGGGCCAGACTGGCGCGGTCGGTCGGGTTGGATCAAACAGGAATGGGGGATGCCGGCAAGCGCTGGCAGTTCGATCCGGTGGCGATGGTGCTGATCCCGCCAGAGGGGGAGAGTTTCGCGCTGTCGGCCAGCGAGGCGCGGCTGATTGCGATGCTCATCACCAAGGATCCCGAACCGGTGCGGCGGGAGGATCTGATCGAACTGTTCGGGATCAGAAGCCCGAATATCCGGCGCATCGATACCACGGTCTATCGCCTGCGCCACAAGATCGAGCAGAATACCGGCTATCAATCGCCGTTCAGCACGGTCCACGGGATAGGGTACCGCAATGATGGGCTGACAGCGACAGTGCCGCTCAGCTTTTAATAGGCAGCTGGCCCGGTTGCAGCTACACTGAAGCTGTTGTTTTCGATGTTTGCAGGTTGAAGCGTGAAGCGTGAATTGCCGCCGACAGCGGGGCTGGCTCCGCGGTGGAGGGATTTGTTCGATGATCCAGGCAAGCCTGTCGGGCCGTCAGGCTCCGTGCTGGCCCGTTCGCGCTTTGCCGCCCATGAACTGTGGCAACGCCTTAACCCCGCCAATCCGCAGGCCAATTCTTGTGCTCTTTCCCGCCATCTGGCCGGATTGATCGGCACAGAAGAGGTGGTGATGGTCAATTCCGGCTTTGCCGCGCTGGTGATCGCGTTTGAATATCTGAAAAAGGGCGCCTTGGCGCGCGAGGTGATCCTGCCGGCCTTCACCTCGCCGAAAGTGGCTATGGCCGCGCATCGGGCCGGCTTGAGCGTGCGTCTGTGCGATACCGGGCAATCGCGGTTCGATTTCGATCTGGGTATGCTGGCGCGGCTGGTCAGTGGCCATACTCTGGCGGTTGTGCCGACCCATTTTGGCGGGCATGTCACCCCGATGGGGCCGTTGAAAGTGCTGTTGGAGGGCATTGCCCCGCATGTGGTGGTGATCGAGGATGCCGCCCAGGCTTTCGGGGCCCGCGTCAAGGGCCAGTCGGTCGGTCTGGCCGGTGATCTGGGCCTGTTCAGCTTTGCGAGGGGCACGGGTTTGACACTGTTTCAGGGGGGATGCCTTGTCAGTAACAATCCGATCTTCCGTCAGGGGTTGAAAACCATGGCGGCACGCTTGCAGCCTGTGTCTTGGCGGCAGGAATGGCGGCAATGCCTCGGCCTGCTGGCCTATCATGCCTTTTATGACCCCGAACATTACCGGCTGGTCTATGGCGCTTCGAGCCATCGCAATGGCACAAGCCTGCCGCGCTATGCTGTTTACGGGGAGAATGATCTGTCCGACCTGCCGTTGCACCGCTTGGGAGCGTGGCGGCGACGGGTGGCCTTCAATGCCGCGCAACGATTGCCAGACCACCGGACGGCGGTGGCCGGGCGGGTCGAGCGGTTGTTGTCGGTGCTGCAATCGGTGCCCCGCTCCGAAGTGCATGTGCCACCTGCCGGGGTCAGCCCTGCCTTCAGCTTCCTCTTTGTCAGTATGGCAAGCCGCAAACAGGCCGACAGGATCCTTGCCCAATCGATCGACGAAGGATTGGGTGTTTCGCGGCTGTTTGCCGGGCCTTTGACGGCCTATCCGGCGCTCAAAGGCATCATCGGACCCGAGCCGATGCCGCAGGCCGAGGCTCTGGCCGCGCGCACGCTGACCGTCACCACATCCCCGATGATGACAGACGGCGAGATCGAAACAATCGGCCGCCTGTTCCGCAGTGCCGGCAGAGAGTTCTGAGTGCCTGTTCAGGCCACCGGCGGCGTGCCGTGGGTGTGGAAGCTCTCGACCGTTTTCAAGCCCCAGGCCTGTCCCTTGGCGCGTTCTGACTGGGTCCAGCGGATCGGTTTCCAGTCGGGTGCCAGCATCAGCCGCGCACCGGCATTGGCCACTTCGACCCGATTGCCGCCGGGCTCCCAGACATAGAGGAAGAAGGTTTGCTGGACGGCATGTTTGTGCGGTCCTGTTTCGATAAACACGCCATTTTCCAGAAACACATCTGCCGCGCGTAAAATATCCTCCCGGCAGTCGAGGGCATAGGTGAGGTGGTGGAAGCGGCCGGCCACGCCGGTATTGTCCTTGGTGAAAGCAATGTCGTAGGTCTTGTTGGTGGCTGTCATCCAGGCGCCGGCCTCGGTGCCGTCATCCAGCACGATCTGTTCGGTCAGGCGCATGCCCAGACCCTGTTCGAAGAACACCCGTGTTTCGGCGACATCCAGCACCAGCAGGTTGAGATGGTCGATCCGGCGGGCATTGCAGCCACGGGCCGGATATTTCATCGCCTGGTTTTTCAAAGCCGGCTTCAGCGCTTCGGGGGCTTCATACCATCTCGTATCGTAATAAAGCTCGATCGGGTGGCCATCCGGCGTGCGGGCGTGGAAAGAGGGGCCGTGGCCGAGATCACCGTCGGTCCAGCCCACACCCCAGCCTTTGTCCTGCAAGACTTTGACGCGGCGTTCGAGCGCCTGTTGGCTCATGGTCCGCCATGCGACATGGCCCATGCCCGAGGTATGGGAGGCGGTCAGTTTCAGCGTGTGGAATTCGTAATCATCCCAGCCGCGCAGATAGACACTGTCGCCCTCGCGTCCGCTTTCGGTCAGACCCAGCACATTGACGAAAAAATGGAGGCTGTCTTCCGGCTTGGGTGTGAACATTTCGACATGGCCGAGATGGGCAATATCGTGACAGGGTTCTGTCGGCTCGCTCATGATGTGCTCCCTTGTTTGATTGATAGGGCCAGCTTTGCGGCAATATTTCAAGCTGTTCGGAGTTAAAAAAATCATCTTCAGTTTGCGTCTTGATCAGAGTCGGATCACTTTATAAAGGTTGGTGATAAAAAGATCGGTCAACGGCAAGGCGGGGAGGCAAGCAGATGGCCAGCACAAGCGGTAGTCAGGCAGGTATCCCCTGCATGCTGATGCGGGGCGGCACATCTAAGGGCGCGTATTTTCTGGCTGACGATCTGCCGCAGGACCAGGCCGCGCGTGATGCCGTTTTGTTATCGGTGATGGGCTCGCCCGATCCGCGTCAGGTTGACGGGGTGGGCGGGGCGCATCCGCTGACCAGCAAAGTGGCGGTCATTTCGTGCTCGGGCGAACCGGGGATCGATATCGACTATCTGTTCTGCCAGGTCTCTGTCGATCGCCCGCTGGTCGATACCACGCCCAATTGCGGTAATATTCTGGCCGGAGTAGGCCCCTTTGCGATTGCACGCGGATTGGTCAAGGCGAACGATCCCCAGACACGGGTGCGGGTGCGAACCGTCAATACCGGCACGGTGGCCGATCTGCTGGTCGAGACCCCCGATGGTGTGGTCAACGAGGCCGGAACGGCGCGGATCGATGGCGTGCCGGGCTTTGCGGCCCCGATTGCCATCGATTTTCTCGATGCCGAAGGCTCGGTCTGCGGCGCCCTGTTGCCGACAGGCCGCAGCGTCGATCGGGTGGCGGGTGTGGATGTGACACTGATCGACAACGGGATGCCGGTGGTTGTGCTGGCCGCGTCCTCGGTCGGGCGCACCGGCTATGAGCCTCGCGACCAGCTGGACAAGGACACCGCTCTCAAAGCACGGCTCGAGGAGATCAGGCTTGAAGCCGGTCCTCTGATGAATTTGGGAGATGTCCGCGACAAGGTGGTCCCCAAAATGGTTCTGGTGGCGGCGCCGCAAGCCGGAGGGTCTATCGCCACACGCTCGTTCATCCCGCATGAGTGCCACGCCTCCATCGGCGTGTTTGCCGCGGTCACCGTGGCTACCGCTTGCGTCTTGCCCGGTTCTCCGGCCCACGCGCTGGCAGTGTTGCCGGAGGGGGCGATCAAGGTTCTGTCGGTCCAGCATCCGACCGGAGAATTTTCGGTCAGACTGACACTGGAAGGCGAGGGTGCGGCGGTCAGGGTGGCGCAGGCGGGCCTGTTGCGCACCGCCCGAAAATTGTTCGACGGCAGGATTTTTCCGCGATGGGATGTATGACGCGGCTATGGCAGAGGAGATTGGCACAATGAGCAAGGGCAAAAGCGGTTTGGTGATTACCGCCCATCCGGGGGATTTCGTATGGCGGGCCGGCGGGGCGATCGCGCTGCATCACGCCAGGGGCTACCGGATGAAAATCCTCTG
>Ga0114963_10000535_pt1 | contig 25377 bp, 25 predicted proteins | sample C_131016_EF_Meta_FD_87019 | JGI IMG/M metagenome (GOLD analysis project Ga0114963, IMG submission 87019) | Freshwater microbial communities from Lake Croche, Canada to study carbon cycling - C_131016_EF_MetaG | ecosystem: Environmental > Aquatic > Freshwater > Lake | place: Lake Croche, Canada... | reverse complement strand
TCCTAGACGAACACTTAACAAACGCATTAAACTATTCTGCTCGGTAATATACTGTATTACATAAGTTATTAAAGATGGGTCGCCAGTTTTTAATGGTAAGGCCCCCCAATTAATCGCAAGAGGAGATCCACATAAATGGCTTCGATTCGTATTCGTTCCCTGGCAGCCGCATTAGCGCTTGCCTCAATAACATCAGTATTTGCAGCAGATTCAATCAAAATTGGTTTGTCCGGACCTTTTACCGGCGGTTCATCTCCCATGGGTATCTCCATGCGTGATGGAGCCAAGCTGGCCGTTGAAGAAATCAACAAAGCAGGCGGAGTGCTAGGCCGCCAAATTCAGTTAGTTGAGCGTGATGACGAAGCCAAACCTGAGCGTGGCGTACAAATCACCCAAGAGCTCATCAACAAAGAACATGTGGTAGCAACATTAGGCTTTGCGAACACCGGAGTATCTCAGTCCTCACAGCGTTTTTACCAAGAAGCAAAGATCCCCGTCATCAATAATGTATCGACAGGGTCTATTGTGACCAAACAGTTTTTACCCCCTGAATTTGCTGACAATTATATTTTCCGCAACTCTGCTTATGATGGCATTCAATCCCAAATGATTGTTGAAGAAGCGGTTGGTCGTCGTAAATTCACTAAAGTTGCCATTTTGCATGACTCCACCAATTATGGTCAGTTGGGTCGTGATGATTTGGAAAAAGCACTGGCAGCAAAAGGCATCAAAGCAGTCGCAGAGGAAAAATTCAACGTTAAAGACGTGGATATGACCCCTCAATTATTGAAGGCCAAGGAAGCAGGGGCACAAGCTATTCTGACCTATGCAATTGGACCTGAGTTGGCTCAAATTGCACTGGGCATGAAAAAGCTAGGCTGGAAAGTCCCGATGATCGGTAGCTGGACCTTGTCCATGGCTAACTTTATTGATAATGCGGGCGCTGAAAGTGAAGGTATTCGTATGCCTCAAACTTTTATCCAAGAACCTAATACACCTAAGCGTAAAGCCTTCATCGATGCTTACCTCAAGGCTTACCATCCCACTAATGACCGCATCCCTTCACCGGTATCTGCAGCTCAATCGTATGATTCTGTTTACTTAATTGCAGCTGCCATTAAGCAAGCAGGCAATACCGATGGCCCTAAAGTGCGTGAGGCCTTAGAGAACCTGAAAGACAAAGTGGAGGGTGTGGTGACGATATACGACCACCCCTATACCCACGACAACCATGAAGCCATTACCCCCAACATCCCAGTGATGGGAGAAGTTAAAGGTGGACATGTGGTGTATGCCTACGAAGAAGAGCGCAAGAATCCACTCCGACTCGAAAAGCGCTAAACCTTAATCTCTTAGTAACGCTCTAGGGGCGGCCCTTGTGGGTCGCCCTTTCTATCTTTAATGGTGGAGATCAACACATGGCCATTTTGCTTCAGTTACTTTTGAGTGGGATTGCGCTCGGCATGATCTATGCCGTGATTGCCTTTGGCTACCAAAGCACATTTGCAACCTCCGGAACGCTTAATTTCGGGCAAGGTGAAGCCTTAATGTTAGGGGCAATGGTAGGACTCAGCATGGCGGGGAACGTTGCTGGCGGTCCTTATATTAATTACTGGACGATGGTTCCGCTTGTGATGATCTTTGGCGCACTTCAGGGGGCTTTTGTGGAGCGGATTGGAGTACGCCCCGCGATTAAAACCAAAAGCGAATTTGGCTGGATTATGTCCACCATCGCTTTAGGGATCATCTTCAGAAATGTAGCCGAAAACGTATGGGGTCGTGATGATCTTCCTTTTCCTTCCCCTCTCCCCACTGATCCCCTTCATTTCTTTGGCGCCAATGTGCTCCCTATGGAGTTATTGGTTGTTGTAGGCGCAATAGCGATGATGGTAGCGGTTGAACTATTCAACCGCCGCAGCATATATGGTAAAGCTGTGGTAGCTACTTCAACAGACCGTGATGCAGCTGGCCTGATGGGCATTAACACTGGCTTGGTGATCACTTTTTCTTACGCCCTCTCTTCTGCTACTGCCGCTTTTGCAGGTGTGTTGATTGCACCCGTTACGCTGACGGGCGCCAGCATGGGTGCGGTACTGGGGCTAAAGGCCTTTGCGGTAGCTATTATTGGTGGCCTAAACTCAGGCTTGGGCGTGATTGTCGGCGGCATCTTATTAGGAGTTGCTGAAACAACCACAGGATTTTATATCTCAACCGGCTACAAAGATGTGCCTGGGCTCATTCTGTTGTTGCTGGTGTTATCGGTCAAACCAGCCGGATTATTCGGCAAATCCGTTATTAAGAAGGTTTAAGCGATGAAGCATTCCCAACTTCTTCTTACTGTAATCGGAATAGCTTTTGCGTTTGCTCTTCCGCTTTTTGTGACTAACGAGTATTACGTTCATCAATTCGTACTCATTGCTATTTATGCCACTCTCTTGTTTGGCCTAGATATCGTGGTGGGCTATACGGGCGAAGTCTCACTCGCGCATGCGGGCCTATTTGGTATTGGAGCCTATACGGCCGGGATTCTGACTTGGAAACTAGGGTTTCCTTTTTATGCTGCACTACCTTTTAGTATTGCGGTGACGTCTGGCTTTGGAGCCATTCTGGCACTGCCTGCACTGCAAGTGACTGGGCCTTATCTGGCCATGGTGACCTTAGCGTTTGGCACGATCGCATCGATTCTTATCAACGAAATGACTTTTCTTACCAATGGCGCAATGGGTCTGACTATTCATAAACCCTCATTGTTTGGTTTGATTCTGCAAGAGTCGCAATACTACTACTGTGCTGTTTCCATATTTTTGCTTGCGATGATTGCCGTTCACCGAATTCTAATCTCGCATTTGGGCCGGGCCTTTGAAGCGCTTCGAGGAAGCCCCGTTGCTTCTGATTGTATGGGCGTGAGCGTGTATTTTTACAAAGTCTTTGCCTTTGTAATCAGCGCAGGATTGGCAGGCTTAGCCGGGGGAATGTTTACCTATAACGAACTCTACATCGCTCCTAATACATTTAACTTTGAGCTCACCATTTTGTTCCTTCTCGCCATCATTATGGGAGGGCGTAAAAGTCGCGCTGGTGCAATTCTAGGTGCAGCGATTGTGGTACTACTTCCCAACCTACTCGATGACATTGATTTATTCCGTTATCTTGCAGAATTTGCGGTTGGTGTTGTGGCGATTCGCGCGGGTTTCGTGCTCAAAAAAGAGGGGGTGAACGGCGCTAAAGGATTACTTATCCCCGGAGTCGGCTCGGTTCTTCTGCTCGCGGCATCCTTTAAATTAGAAAACATGACCAACTGGCGCATCACCATCTTTGGTCTGTTAATTCTATTTGTTGTTTACTATCTGCAAGAAGGCATTATTGGTTGGGCTAAGGAGGTTTATATCTCTTGGCAGGGCGACAAGAAGTCCACTGCATTAAGCAGCGAAGAACAAAAAGTTGACGCCTCGATTGCATTTAGTTCAGGCCATGCAAACAGCGCTCATCACGACGAAGGCATCCTACTACAGGCTAGAGGCGTGGTAATGCAATTTGGAGGGCTGAAGGCGCTGAATGAAGTTGATCTGAATATTAAAAAAGGCACAGTTCATGGTCTGATCGGCCCCAACGGTTCAGGCAAGTCCACGATGATGAACGTGCTCACCGGGATCTATAAGCCTACTTTAGGTTCTGTTCAATTTCAGGGCACAGAATTATCTGGGTTATCTCCTTCAGATATCGCACAGAAAGGGATCGCCCGTACTTTCCAAAATATTCAGTTGTTTGGTGAGATGACCGCGCTCGAAAACGTGCTTGTTGGTCTGCATCACACCTTTCGCAGCAATTTACTTTCTGTCATTTTGTCCACACCTGCTCAACGACGCGAAGAACAAGCTGCACGTACCCGAGCCGCAGCCATTCTAAAATTTGTTGGCCTCGGTGATGTTGCACATGAGCAAGCACGTAACCTCGCCTACGGCCGTCAGCGCCTTTTAGAAATTGGACGTGCCTTGGCCTTGGATCCTCAACTACTGTTGCTTGATGAGCCGGCAGCTGGCCTGACCCCTGCTGAAATTCCTGACCTGATTACGATTATCGGCCGCATTCGCGAGCAAGGAATTACTGTGATTCTGATTGAACATCATATGGATGTGGTGATGAGTATTTGCGATCGTGTATCAGTGCTCGACTTCGGACAAAAGATTTCCGAAGGTTTGCCGGCGGAAGTACAGAGTGATCCGCGCGTGATTGAAGCCTATCTGGGCGGCCAGCCTGCCTAAAGGGAGAAAATAAATGTTAGAAGTTAAAAATCTCACCGCCGCTTATGGGCAAGTCAGCGTATTGCATGGTGTAAGCCTGAAGGTAGAGAAAGGCCAACTCGTGACGTTAATCGGCTCGAATGGAGCAGGAAAAACAACGACGATGCGTGCGATCAGCGGCATGATCAGCCCTACTGGTGGGGAAATTTCGCTAGACGGCAAATCTATTGGGGGCTTAGCCTCACATCAAATCAGCAAATTAGGCGTTGCGCATAGCCCTGAAGGACGGCGCGTATTTCCAACCCAAAGTGTCAAGGACAACCTGTTGCTCGGGGCTTTTTCTCGCCTGACCTTTGGTCGTGAACGCGGCGACGTGGAAGGTGACTTAGATCGCGCCTTAGATTTATTTCCGCGCTTACGGGAACGTAAAGATCAATTAGCAGGAACTCTTTCCGGTGGTGAGCAACAGATGCTCGCCATGGCGCGTGCCTTAATGTTAAAGCCCGAAGTGTTATTACTCGACGAACCTTCTATGGGCCTAGCTCCTATTTTGGTTGAAGAGGTTTTTCACATTATTCGTCGCCTAAAGCAAGAAGGCGTGACCATGCTACTGGTTGAGCAATTTGCTGCAGCCGCATTAGGTGTAGCTGACTACGGTTATGTGATGGAAAACGGTCGTATTTCAGTCGAAGGCCCTGCTACCCAATTGCAAGACGATCCTAAAGTGAAAGCTGCCTATCTGGGCGGCGGCCATTAAGGCAAGCGAATCAACCAAGCAAGTAACTCTGCAAAAGCCAAACCGCTTAAAGCACCCAGTAATAAATATACCCAGCGGCTGAGGCGCCTTTGTTCAGCAATGAGTTCTTCTATTAAACTTTGCTGGCTTGAACGTTGGTTAGACTCTTCCAAATAGCGTGAGGCTAGACGGGGAAGTTGAGGTAGCAAATAGGCCCAATGTGGGCCTTCTTTTTCAAGCTCCTTCACTGCCCTTCGCCACCCCACCTGCTCATTCATCCACCGTTCCAGAAAAGGCTTGGCCGTCTTCCATAGATCAAGTTCCGGATCAAGGTCACGACCTAAGCCTTCAATGTTCAGCAAGGTTTTTTGCAATAACACCAACTGTGGCTGAACCTCCATCTGGAAGCGACGTGAAACTTGAAATAGCCGCAACAACACTCGACCAAATGAAATCTCTTTCAATGGTCGATCAAAAATTGGCTCACATACCGAACGAATAGCGCGCTCAAATTCTTCCACTCGAGTATCTGCAGGAACCCAGCCCGCCTCAAGATGTGCTTCGGCCACACGGCGGTAATCCCGACGAAAAAAACCAATCAGATTTTGCGCTAAATAATCTTTATCTCTCTGTTCTAAGGCCCCAACAATTCCGAAATCCAGGCCGATCCAAACTCCATCGTCTGCCACAAATATATTGCCGGGATGCATATCAGCATGAAAAAAACCATCCCGGAATACTTGGGTAAAAAAGATTTCTACTCCATCCTTGGCTAGTTTGGGAATGTCTATCCCCTTTGCCCGCATAATGTCTACTTTGGATACCGGTGTTCCAATCATCCGCTCCATCACCATGACTTGGTGATCGCACCAATCCCAATACACCTCTGGAATGCGCAATAAATTCCCATCGATGAAGTTTCGGCGCAGTTGACTGGCATTCGATGCTTCGATCAGCAAATCCAACTCATCCCGCAGATGGCGGGCAAATTCCTCAACGACTTCTCTTGGGCGAAGACGTCGTCCCCCCGGAATAGATTCAAGCACTCGCGCTGCTGTGCGCATAAGGTTGAGATCTCGTGCAATGACTGAGGCAATTCCGGGCCTCAAAATTTTAACCGCAACTTCACGACCATCTAACAGCTTTGCAAAATGTACCTGCGCTACCGATGCACTTGCGATTGGTTTTTCGTCAAAATACTGAAAGACCTGCCCCAGATCAGGGCCATAAACATCGGCCAAAACCTTACTGGCAGCAGCCCACGAAAACGGGGGAACCTGATCCTGCAAGAGCGCTAATTCATCTGCAATATCAACTGGTAATAAATCTCTGCGTGTAGAAAGGGCTTGACCCAGTTTTACAAAGATCGGGCCTAAACCCTCAAGCGCTAATCTCAGGCGCATCCCTCTGGGGGCGTAAGCGATACTTTCCGCTCCCCCACGAGGTAAACGCATCAGCAGAGACAGGGGCATGGGAATGAAGACCAAACTATCCAAACGATAACGCCAGGCCACCCAAATAATTCGTATCAATCGGAACAGACCCATGTTTGATCTCAGTAAGGGTTGGTTTTAGCTTTTAAGCGTGCTTCAAGGCGTTCAATTCTTTGAGCAAGTCGATCGCTTGTGTCACGAAGAACATCAATTTCATCGCAATACTGAGAAACCATATCCGAGCTGAGCACCAGTCGCGCCTCATGCACTGCGAAGTCTGTACCTGAACGCGCAAGACGCGTTGTCGCTTCTGCACCCCAGCTAAAAAATTGCTGTAGCATCTTGCTTAGCTGCTCGGCCCCGATATCTCCCAGATAAGGCGCCATCCACTCAGCAGGGTCCGGGCGCAAGTGTCGGGCAATGAAAGCCAGTTCTGCTGCAAGCCCTGCATTACCTTCAATTCTCACCTCGCGCATTACCGCATCCATTCCTTTACCCAGAACTGCAAGCTTCTCGGAGGGCAGAAAAAGAAAGACCCCTGAACTAGAGTGACGCGCATCAAGGGTGTTTTGCTCTTTCAATACCTCGGGCAATCCTTCGGAATCTAGAAGGAGTTCCCCTTTAATACCCGCTATGTCCCATACAACGGGATGCCCCGAAAAAGGCCTGAGACGTTCCTGGGCCCACGGCGCATCCTTTAGTAGCCGCCGAAGCACTGGAGCGGCAACACGACCCGTCACGCGACCTGCTGGATGCCTGCGAGCAACCAGGAGGAATGTGGATCGTTAAGCAATTTCCTGACATGCCAAATTTCGTTGACTAGCTCTGGCGCGCCTTGGTCTTCTCTGATTGTGGCGTGATATTGCACACTCGCAATCGCTTCATTATTCTCAATGATTAAGTCGAGTAACTGGGCGTCTACCGTTAATACCTCTACTCGTTGCTGAACTCCACCGCGCTCTTGGATTGCAATAGAAATTTCTGCGTACATTTGTGGCGTTGTAAATAATCGCAAATCATTCAAATCAGCTGCATCATTGGCTGCCTGCAATCTCACATAAGCCAACTTAGCTTCACGAATAAATCCAGGGAGATCAAAACCCGGTGGTAGATTGAGTGGGGCCTGCTCCATTGCTGGCTGAGCAGAGCCTGTTCCATATGACCCTTGGGGCGAATACTGCGTTTGAGGCGGGACCTCGGCCCAGCCTGCTGGTGCAGCTTCTGCGTATTGTTGGGGTGCGTTAGAAAATAAAAAGCGGCGAACTAAAAAGACAAATCCTGCTACCAAGAGCCCCATGAAGAGAATACTCATCAGACCACCGCCTAAATCCCCGCCTCCAAAGCCTCCACCATGACCTCCAAACAACAAACCTCCCAGTAATGCCCCCCCGGCGAAGCCTGCCAAGGGTCCCATCCAACTATTACGTTGTGGAACGGGCGCAGGTGCCACTTGGGGTCGCACGGGCGCTGGGGCTGCAGCATTACCTGGAACACCAGGCGCATTAGGCCGAGCGGCGCCGGGAGCAACCGGGGCTGGAGTGGGCGCCCGCTGCATGGTTTGTGTGTCGCGTTGCCGACCTACGCTTCCTCCCCCGCCTAGTCGTTTGGCTGCAAAGGCATCTTGAATGCTGAATGAAAGGCTCAATACAATCAGGATGAGCACGGAAAAGCGAGAGAAAATATTCATGTTAGTAACGGTATCCCATGTGAAGCGCGACAATCCCCGCGCTAAGGTTGTGGAAATTAACACTAAAAAAACCAACATCTTGCATCATTTTCTTGAGTGTATCTTGATCAGGATGCATGCGAATGGACTCGGCTAAATAACGATAACTTTCTGCATCCCCTGCAACCCACTGACCCATTCTCGGAAGCACATGCAAAGAATAAGCATCATAGACTGGTTTGAGGGGCTCCCATATTTGAGAAAATTCAAGCACGATGGCTCGCCCACCAGGAGCGAGTACACGATACATTTCGGCCAACGCATTTTCTTTATGGGTCATGTTGCGCAAACCAAAAGCCACGGTGACCAAATCAAAACTTTGATCGGCAAAAGGTAATTTTTCAGCATCACACTGCACTGCAGGGATGGGGTGGCCCCGATCAAGCATCCGGTCCCTACCCCGCGCCAACATGGCAGCGTTGATATCGGTCATCACCACATTAGGGGTGAGCTGTGAAAAAGCCATTGCCAAATCACCGCTTCCTGATGCCAGATCAAGAACCCTATCCCCTTTTTTTACGCGAGCCAAATCAACCGTAAAGCGCTTCCACAAACGATGCAATCCTGCTGACATCAAATCATTCATGACATCATAACGATCGGCAACAGAGGTAAATACTGCGCCTACCCGGCCGGCTTTCTCCGATTCATCTACCTGCGTAAAACCAAAATGCGTTTTTGTCACTATTTAGACTCCGCGTTGTGCTGGGCAACAAGTTCTAAATAACGGCCCCACAAAAAAGGCTGGTTTTCACCAATTTCTCTTAGCCAAGCCCATGAATAAATTCCGGTATCGTGTCCATCATCGAACACAATTTGTACTCCATAGTTCCCCACTGGCTTCAATTCAAGTATTCCTACATCCTGTTTATTCAGTTGCAGCACTTCTTGACCGGGGCCATGTCCACGTACTTCCGCTGAAGGAGACTGAACTCGCAGAAACTCGAAGGTAAACTCAAAATTCAGCCCATCGTCAAAACTCATTTTGAGCATTTTGGCAGGCTGATCTAGGGTGAGTTCAGTGGGCCAAGGGATAGCATTAACGGCCATATTCCGAGCGTTCCAATTAAATTTATGTTGAGCCCGTCATCATAATCTAAGGCGAGCTCAATGGGGTTGTCACAAAAAAGTCACTATACTGATATATAAATTAAGCTGAATAGAAATATCCAATCACGTCTTTCATTCCACTCTTGTCGTTATTCGTTCCATTATCCGCACATGGAGAAGTTAAGTGGCTGCTCAAATTTTGGTTGTAGAGGATGAAGTTGCCATCCAAGAACTGATCGCTCTCAACGTACGTCAAGCGGGGCATCGTCCCACTTTAGCCGCAGATGCCGAGGAGGGCTTGGCCCGCGTTCAGCAAAGTCTCCCCGATCTGATTCTATTAGACTGGATGCTGCCGGGAATGAGCGGTATCGATTTTCTTCGGCGCTTGCGTGCCAACGGTCGCACGCAATCCATACCTGTCATTATGCTTACTGCGCGCGCAGAAGAACAGGATAAATTGTTGGGTTTAGAACATGGCGCAGATGATTACATCACTAAGCCCTTTTCCACGCGTGAACTAAATGCCCGTATTAAGGCTGTTTTGCGTCGTCGCGCACCACAGATGACAGAGGACCGAGTTGAGTTTGGGGATCTGGTTTTAGACCCTTCTACCCATCGAATATCTGCAAATGGTGCGGATATTGCGGTTGGCCCTACCGAATTTAAGCTACTTCACTTTTTCATGACACACCCCGAGCGCGTTTATTCTCGCACTCAAATCCTGGATCAGGTTTGGGGAGACCACGTATTCATTGAAGAACGCACCGTTGATGTGCACATCCGCCGGCTGCGTTCCGCACTTAATAGCACAGGCCATGATCGCTTACTACAGACTGTTCGCGGTTCTGGTTATCGCTTTACCCGCGTCGCCTAGGCCTTTTTACCGACTTTGCATTCCATTCCCCACCTAGGGTGAGGGGACTGGATTGCAGATGGTAAGCTAGTGTGATGTCTTCTCCTTGGCTCTATCTCTTTCGTCGTATTTTTGTAGCCTGCATGATTGGGCTACTGTTGGCGGTCATTTTCGACTCGCGCCTTGGGCTTTTCACCCTAACCGTATTGATTTCTTTTCAATTTGGTTTTCATCTCATTCAACTCTGGCGACTCACGCATTGGCTGAAGCAACCCAACCCGACCTCTGTTCCTGAAGCCAATGGGCCATGGGGAATGGTCTTTATCAGCCTTTTTCGATTACAGCGCAGAGCAGAACATGGAAGGGAACTGCTCAGTGAGGCACTCAATCGATTTCAGCACGCAGGGGCAGCGCTGCCAGATGGCGTGGTCATCATGGATGCGTATGATCGAATTGAATGGTGTAACCCTCTTGCAGAAGATCATCTTGGCATTGATTTAGAGAGAGATCGTGGACAACAGCTTACCTATCTGATGCGTCAACCCACTTTTTTAGAGTGGTTATCCAAAGAGTCCTATGAGCATCCACTTACCCTAAGAAATGCGCGCGGTTCAGGAACCACGTTGCTGTTTACACTGGTGAGATATGGCAGCCGAGAAAAACTAGTTGTCAGTCGCGATATTACCGTTATTGAAAACGCCGAACGTATTCGGCGTGATTTTGTTGCCAATGTATCGCATGAACTCAGAACCCCTATCACCGTTATTTCTGGCTTTCTTGAAACCTTAGAGGATACGGAAGACCTAGATAAAGAAAGCCTAATGCATGCGATTGGCTTAATGCGTTCGCAAGCAGAGCGCATGCAACATTTGGTAGAGGAATTGCTGAGCCTATCCCGCCTTGAGAGCGATGTAGGAGAACCCGCACGAGACGAACTATCCGTTCGAGACTTTATCCAATTGCTCGCCCGCGAAACTACTCAATTGAGTAGGGGTAGGCATAGGGTTTTGGTGGAGATTGAAGATGAATCTATATTGCTGGGTAGCCGCACCGAACTGCATAGCGCCTTTGGAAACTTAGCCAGCAATGCCGTTCGCTACACCCCAGAAAAGGGAACCGTCACGCTAAAATGGCAACGTACTGAAACAGGGGGGGCTATTAGTGTAAAAGACAGCGGGATTGGGATTGCTCCCGAACATATTCCAAGACTCACCGAACGTTTTTACCGGGTAGACAAAAGTCGTTCACGTGATACAGGTGGAACCGGACTGGGGCTGTCTATCGTCCAGCATGTCTTATCACGCCATCAAGGCTACTTGGACATTAAAAGCACCCCAGGTTCTGGTAGTGAGTTTATTGCCCACTTACCTGCGGAACGCTTAGCCCCTGCCCCTACCGTATCCTCAGAAATATCACTTCTGGAATTGATTGAACCGATAGAATGAGATTTCGAATTACCTTTCACTTTTTAATATGATTGGCATACTGATCGTTGCCCATGGGGCTTTAGGAGAATGTTTAATTCATTGCGCCAGCCATGTTTTAGGGCGGCGTCCTCTCCGCTTAAGACAGCTTGGAGTGACGGTACACGACGATCCAGAATTAATTTTGCCGCATGCCAGGGAATTGGTAAAAGATTTAGACGATGGAAGCGGTGTGCTGATCTTGTCAGATATTTGTGGCGCTACGCCATGCAATATTGCCAGCCGTCTGGTCAACCCCGGTCATGCCGAACTGTTATCTGGCGTAAGCCTTCCTATGCTCGTTCGCGCGCTCACCTACCGCGATGAAAATCTGGATTCAGTCATCCAAAAAGCAATGGCTGGAGGCGTGAATGGGGTCATGCATTTGAGCGCGCAATCAGATCATCCTATGGAGTAAATCTATGCCATCTCAAGAAATAGAAATTATCAATAAGCTGGGCTTGCATGCTCGTGCATCTGCAAAATTAACTCAAACGGCAAGTCGCTTTCCCTGCGAAATAACCATCTCGCGAGGAAGCCGAACCGTCAATGCAAAAAGCATTATGGGGGTAATGACTCTTGCTGCGAGTCGCGGTAGCCGCGTCACGCTCGCAGCGGAGGGAAATCAATCAGGAGAGGCCCTTGCAGCACTCGTAGATCTCATATCTGACAAATTTGGCGAAGGAGAATAATTAGCCATGAGCTTCTCGATGTTCGGTATCGGCGTTTCAGGCGGGATTGCCATCGGACCCGCGCGCCTTTTATCGCACACTTCGCTTGAAGTTTCTCACTATGCCATTGATGAGCGGCTTCTCGACAAAGAAGTAGCGCGTTTTGACAGTGCGATTGCTGCTGTTAGAGAAGAATTAGAGGTCTTAAGAGAAACCGTCCCAGCTGGCGCTCCGGCAGAAATGGACGCTTTCCTTCAGTTGCATCTGATGATTCTGAATGACACCACATTGTGCGAAGCCCCCAGAGTCTTGATCGTGCAGCAAGGTTGCAATGCTGAATGGGCTCTAAAGCAACAAATGGACTTGTTGGTCAAACAATTTGAAGCCATTGAAGATGCTTATCTGCGCGAACGACAAGTAGATGTGATTCAAGTTGTAGAAAGAATCTTAAAAGCCTTAATAGGTGAACCCAGTCAAATTAGCTTCAGCAATGGCAGAGACGGCCCGGGTATTTTAGTTGCACATGATCTTAGCCCCGCTGACATGATGTTGTTCAAGGAGCATCATTTCGCTGCTTTCATTACTGATGTTGGAGGAGCGACTTCGCACACTGCTATCGTTGCGCGCAGCCTAAACATTCCCTCTGTGGTGGCCCTTCATCATGCTTGGCCCCTGATCAGAGAAAATGAGATTCTGATTGTAGATGGCACTCAAGGCGTTGTTCTGGTTAATCCCGACCGTCAGATTCTCACTGAATATCGTTTGCGTCAGGAACAATGGGATCTTGAACGACAAAAGCTGAAGCGTTTGCGTTCCACCAAGGCTATTACACTCGATAGCCAAGATGTAGAACTGCATGCCAATATTGAATTTCCTTCTGATGTAGAGCAGGTTAAAAAAAACGGAGCAACCGGAATTGGGTTGTTCAGAAGTGAATTCCTGTTTATGAACCGCCCTGACCTACCTGACGAAGAAGAACAATTTATTGCGTATCGCTCTGTTGCTGAATCCATGAAGGGCGCCCCCGTGACCATCCGCACCCTTGATATCGGAAATGATAAACCGATCGACCAAGGGCCTAAAATCACAAGTAACCCCGCTTTGGGTTTACGTGCCGTTCGCTATTGCTTATCTGAGCCGCGTATATTTAATACGCAGTTGCGCGCCATCTTAAGGGCATCCCACTTCGGAAAGGTGAAGCTTCTCATTCCTATGTTGTCATGCCGCGATGAACTTTCTCAAGCACTGACGATGTTAGAAGCCGCGCGTAATCAACTTCGCACAGAAGGGATAAAGTTTGATGAGGCAATGCCTGTAGGCGGCATGATTGAAGTCCCTGCTGCAGCACTGGCAGTAGAGTCATTGTTAGATCTTCTTGATTTCATCTCGATTGGCACAAATGACTTGATTCAATATACCTTAGCCATCGATAGAACAGATGATAGCGTGTCGCACTTGTATGACCCGCTTCATCCTGCGGTATTGCATTTGGTTGCGCACGTCATTCGCACTGCTAACAAACTAGGTATTCCTGTTTCTGTATGCGGGGAAATGGCGGGAGAGCCAGAGCTTACAAGAGTATTGTTAGGGATGGGGCTTAGGTCATTTTCTATGCACCCCAACCACCTACCCATGGTGAAACAAGTTGTGCTGAAAACTTCGGTTAAGGCATTAGAAACGCTCACAAAGCGGCTTTTGTCAGCGTATCTTCCAGATAAAATTCATGGGATCTTGACTAAGCTGAACGCTTAAACAGCCTCTTTGCAAATCGGGTGCAGCGAACGCTTCGCTGCACCCGATGGGCAGGTTAATTGCAGAAGACAGGCTAAAAGCTGGCGAAATAAAGTGGCTGTTATTTTTGTTTGCCAATCACACCAGAACAGCAAGAAATCTGACCAACCTTACACTTACACACCTTACGGTGCCCCACGCTTCATTTCTAGAAGTACTGACTAGAAATGCTCCTCCTCCTTCTTCGACCACCTAAGCGCGTGGGCACTTAAGCTCGAAGTATGAAAGCAGAATAGGCAAACTCCAAAAAAAAGTCAACTACATCATATAAATGACTTGCACTTTAATTAGTCAAAGCAATTAAACCGTTAAATAAAAAGGAAATATTTAAGCTGGCATTTTTCTTGCATACAAAGTCAAGTTCTCGATACACTTTTAAATATCTTGAAAAATGACATCAAATGAACGCCCCACTTTACCTCGATGTACGGAGGAAAATTTTAACCAGCATCACCCTGGGTCATTGGCCCACGGGTACCCCTTTACCTAATGAAACCAAGCTCGCGCGCGAATTTGGCGTGAGCGTGGGAACACTTCGTAAAGCAGTCGATGAATTGGTTCAAGATAAAATTTTAGCTCGCCAGCAAGGGCGCGGCACCTTTGTGGCCACCCATAATGTTGAGCGAACTTTGCATGATTTTTTTCGTATTCGGCACAATGATGGGATTTCGCGCTTTCCCGAAATTAAAACCCTAAGCCTTCGTAAAATCGCTGCAGACGAAGAAGCTTCTCAGCGACTTCAACTCAGTAATAGGGCAAAGGTATATCGCATCATTAACCTCTTGACTGTGGGTGGTCTTCCCGCCGCACTGGATCAGATTTTTCTGCCAGCAGAACGCTTTGATGGCTTGAACTTGGATCTTTTTAGCACGCGACCAGGGACCATTTACCACCTCTATCAGAATAGTTTTGGTGTAAACGTTTTAAAGGCGGAAGAACAAGTACGCGCTTGCAAATGTGGAGCCAAAGAATCCCGTGCATTAGGTATACCCCGCGCAACGATCATGTTGGAAGTCGAACGCATTTCTCGCACCTACTATGACGTTCCCGTGGAATGGCGCCGCACCCGTGTCAATACTCAACATCATTACTACTCCAGTGAATTGGGTTGATTGGCAATGCGGTCCATCCCTCCTCCCAACTAGGCAAAATCTTACTACAACGCCCAAAACTGCTCAGCAGTCGCTACAATGTAAGACTTTCACAGTACACAGCCGTCTGTAAGTAGGGTCGGCAATTTAAACATGATGAGTTCTGAGCAAGAGTTTCGCGTTTTTCGATGCATTTTGTGCGGCTGGATTTATGATGAAGAAACAGGCGTTCCTGAGGACGGCATCGCACCAGGTACACGTTGGGAAGACGTTCCGGTTAGCTGGGTTTGCCCTGATTGCGGGGCCATGAAAATTGATTTCGAGTTAGTAGAAATCTGATGTCCAACCAGGGCTCCGTGGGGGTTGTCTCCCCGCAGCTTGCGCACTTCGAAGCGCCTCTTAGTTTGTCATGCGGGCAGTCATTGGCGAACTATCAGTTGGCCTACGAAACCTATGGCACGCTAAACACGGAGCGCAGCAACGCTATCCTGATTTGTCATGCCTTATCAGGCAACCATCATTTAGCGGGCACCTACGCTGAGGACCCCAAACAAGTGGGGTGGTGGGACAATATGGTAGGGCCAGGTAAGCCGGTAGATACATCTCGGTTCTTTGTTATTGGTGTTAATAATCTTGGCGGCTGCCATGGGTCTACAGGTCCTTCGTCCATTAACCCTGATACGAGCTGCCCTTGGGGAGCCGCGTTTCCCTTTGTAACTGTTCAGGATTGGGTTCACGCCCAAGCCCGATTAGCTGATCATTTGGGGATTACACGTTTTGCAGCTGTGATGGGTGGTAGCTTAGGTGCCATGCAAGCCATGCAATGGAGTTTAAGTTACCCCGATCGATTAGCCCATGCGCTTGTGATCGCGGCTGCGCCCAAACTCTCCACACAGAACATTGGCTTTAATGAAGTCGCAAGACAGGCGATTGTGACCGACCCTGATTTTCATGGTGGGGACTTCTATGCACATCGTGTTATCCCTCGTCGAGGTCTAAGGCTGGCCCGCATGCTTGGTCACATTACCTATCTTTCTGATGATGCGATGCGCGAAAAATTTGGTCGTGAATTACTCAGCGGTCAACATCGTTTCTCATTAGAAGTGGAATTTGAAATTGAATCCTACTTGCGCTATCAAGGGGACAAATTCAGCGAACGCTTTGATGCCAATACCTACCTGATTATGACCAAAGCACTGGATTATTTTGATCCTGCAGCGGAAATAGGCGGGGGAGATTTAAGCCGTGCAATGTCACACGCAAAGGCCTCGTTTTTAGTTGCAAGCTTTACTTCAGATTGGCGTTTTTCCCCTGCGCGATCGCGCGAAATTGTCAAAGCATTACTTGATAATCGCTTACCTGTCAGTTACGCCGAGATTGATGCGCCCCAAGGCCATGACGCCTTCCTAATGGATCATCCCGACTATCAACAACTCGTCGCGGCCTATCTCAATCGTGTGGCGGAGGAATGCGCATGAGCACTTTAATTCGCGCCGACCAAGCTGCGATTGCTGAGTGGATATCACCTGGTTCAACCGTGTTGGACTTGGGCTGTGGCGATGGTGCTTTACTGGATTACCTTAAAATGAAACATGATGTCAGGGGATACGGCGTAGAAAACCAACCTAACAATGTGATCGCCTGCGTCGCACGCGGGGTAAATGTGATCCAGATTGACCTGGAAGCGGGCTTATCTGGCTTCGATAACGGTTCTTTTGACCATGTGATCCTTTCGCAAACGCTTCAAGCCATGCACAACTCGGCATCACTGTTAAAAGAAATGTTACGCGTAGGGCGAGAAGGCATCGTGAGTTTCCCCAACTTTGGTTACTGGAAAAATCGCCTACAGGTTTTAGGGGGGCGTATGCCAATATCGGATGACCTACCCTTCTCTTGGCATAACACCCCCAATATTCATCTTTGTACCCTGACTGATTTTGAGGATCTATGCTCAGAAATTGGGGCAAGCGTTAAAAAACGGCTCGTTTTAAATGAAGGCAAAGCCGTGGATTTCATGCCCAATCTAAGGGGCAATGTCGCGATTTATCGCATCGGCGCCTAGCCCTGCATTGTCCTGCTATTTGATTCCTCTGAAGTCTGACCAACTGCTTGATCAAACTGTAATTCCCTGCGTAACACCCATACCAACACCAAGCCTGGCACTCCGGCCAGCACGGAAAACAAGAAAAATAGGGGCCAACCCAAAGATTCAGCCAGAAGGCCAGACAAGGGCCCTACGTAAACTCTGCCAACTGCGGACAAAGCCGACAGCAAAGCAAATTGTGTGGCGCTGTAGCGCGTACTGCATAAACCCATAAGCAAAGCAGCAAACGCTGCTGTCCCCATCCCAGAGGTGAGGTTTTCAGTGGTTACAGCAATCACCATGAGTACAAGGTCATGTCCTTGCAGTGCAAGAGCAAAGAAACCCAGTGCGGCCAGCGCCTGCAGCGATCCAAATACGAATAAGGCCCGCACCAAACCCAAGCGAACCAAACCTATCCCACCGAGCAGCGCTCCCAATAAAGTTGCCATCAAGGCAACTGCCTTATTCACCAAACCTACTTCCGCCAAAGAAAACCCCACCCCACGTAGCAGAAAGGTGGTGGACAAAGCCGTAGCAAATGCATCAGACAACTTATAGGCCACCACCAACAGCAAAAGCGCCCAAGCGCCACGCCGGCTAATAAACTCCTTGAACGGCCCTACGATGGCATCATGTAAGGTATTAGGTACGTGAAGCTCCGATTGGGGTTCGGGAGCCCATAGGCTCACCAAAGGTAGCACCAGAAAGATCGCTGCCATCAAATTAAATACCGTCTGCCAGCCCAAAGATTGCGCCAAGATCAACGCCAACGCCCCAGACACAAGCATGCCTAAGCGATAACCCATCACCGCCATCGCAGCGCCTAAACCTCTTTGGGACGGTGCCAACACCTCTGTTCGCCATGCATCAATCACTACGTCTTGGCTGGCTGATAAAAAGGCTAACAGCACTGCCAGCGCAGCTAACTGTGGCAAGGACTCTGGCACCGCCGTATTCGCCATAGCCAGCAAAACGATGGCCAAGCTTATTTGCATCAATACCATCCAACCGCGCCGACGCCCACCAAATGCAGGGGAGTAGCGGTCCAATCCCGGGGACCACAAAAACTTCCAGGTGTAGGGCAAGCCCGCTAAGGAAAACCAGGCAATCGATTGCAAGCTGGCCCCCTGGGTAGTTAGCCATGCCTGCAAAGTCGCACCGCTTAAGGCTAGGGGCAAACCCGAAGCAAACCCCAACAGCAACGCTGCGATCAGCCGCCGATCTAAGACTCTGGGGAACACAGTATTCATAGGGGCCAAGCATACTCAACAGTTAAAGGCGCGTGATCGCTAAAACGCTGCTCTTTAAAAATCGAAACTGACCGCGCCAATCCCCCTAAGCCTGGCGTGGCGATTTGATAATCAATACGCCATCCCACATTTTTAGCCCAGGCCTGCCCACGGTTTGACCACCATGTGTAGCCCTCGTCAGAGGGCTCGGGATTGAGAGAACGATATGTGTCTACCCAATCCATCTGCCCCCCTAGTAGCTGCGTCAGCCAAGCCCGCTCTTCAGGCAAGAAACCACTATTTTTAAGATTACCCTTCCAATTTTTAAGGTCTTTTTCGGTGTGTGCAATATTCCAATCCCCACAGATCACCACTTCTCGACCACTCCCTCTGAGCGCTTGAAGATGAGGAAAAAAAGCCTCTAAAAATCGAAATTTGGCTTGCTGCCGCTCCGCTGAACTTGAGCCCGACGGCAGATACACCGACACTACTGAAAGAAGGGGGTACACCAACTCGGTATAGCGGCCCTCTTCATCAAATTCCGACACACCAAACCCCGTGATGACTTGTTCTGGTTTTTGTTTGGTATATACGCCAGTGCCGCTGTAACCCTTTTTTTCAGCGAAATGAAAATAGCCATGATAAGGGGCAGGTGATCGCATGGCATCCGTCAAATCAGCATCCTGTGCTTTCACTTCTTGCACGCATACGAAGTCAGCGTCCTGGTTCTTCATCCATTCAAAAAAACCCTTGGTGGAAGCAGAACGAATACCATTTAAGTTAGCAGAAATAATCTTGAGCATGATGATGAAAAGAGTTCTTGAACCTATGCAGTTTAGCGGGCAAAGCAAAGTCCCGTTAAACTCTCGCTTATGGATACTTTTCGATCTCAATTTTTAGCGTTTGCCATTGAGCGAGGCGTGATTCGCTTCGGGCAATTTCAAACTAAGGCAGGGCGCACCTCTCCGTATTTTTTTAATGCGGGCTTATTCAGTGATGGCGCCTCTCTTGCAACATTGTGCGGATTCTATGCTGATGCGGTTATGGCCTCAGGCATTACACCAGATATCATTTTTGGTCCTGCATATAAAGGAATTGTCTTAGCGGCGGGCTTAGCGACTGCGTTGGCGCAACGCGGCCACAACATGCCGTTTTGTTACAACCGCAAAGAAGTGAAAGATCACGGTGAAGGCGGGCAACTTGTCGGGGCCGAATTAAAAGGCAAAGTTTTAGTGATTGATGATGTGATTTCTGCCGGAACTTCGGTGCGTGAGTCGGTTGCCATCATGCAAGCCGCTGGGGCTACCCCGTATGCAGTGGTCACGGCGCTAGACCGCATGGAACGCGGCAGCGGTTCTTTGTCGGCTGTTCAAGAAGTGCGTCAAGATTATGGCTTACAGGTGTTCAGCATTGCCACGCTAGACGATCTGCTGACTTACATTGAGCAAGTACCTGCATTGCAGGCCCATATTGCGCCAATCCAAGCCTATCGCGCGCAATACGGGGTGAGTGTTTAGCCCCCAAGCAACAAGGCTTTCAGAAGCGTATTGAGTTGCGCTGGATTGGCCTTGCCTTGGGTGGCTTTCATCGCCTGACCCACAAAAAAACCAAAGACCTTTTCCTTGCCCCCGCGATATTCTTCTACTTGTTCAGGATGTTTGGCGATCAATTCTTTCAGTACCCCTTCAAGCGCACCCGTATCAGAAATCTGTTGCAAGCCGCGTGATTCAATCAGCGCATCGGCTTCTCCACCTTCAGACCACATGATCTCAAATAATTCCTTAGCGATCTTACCCGAGATCGTGCCGTCGGTAAGGCGAACTAGCAAGCCTGCAAGCTGTGTTGGATTGACTTTGGCGTCAGCCAACTCTAAGCCCGCACGATTGATTGCGGCCGAAAGTTCACCATTCACCCAGTTGGCACACAGTTTGGCATCCGCTCCTTTTGCAGCCCCTCTCAGGGCCTCGAAATATTCGCCTGCCTCGCGAGTTGCGGTTAACAAACCTGCATCATATTCTGTTAAGCCCAGTTCATTCATATAACGCTGTCTGCGGGCTTCTGGTAGTTCGGGCATGCCTGAAGCAACTTCAGCAATCCATTCTTCTGAGATACACAAAGGCGGCAGATCAGGATCAGGAAAATAGCGGTAATCATGCGCATCTTCTTTGGATCGCATTGAGCGGGTTTCATCGCGATCCGGATCAAAGAGACGTGTCTCTTGCACCACCTGACCCCCCTCTTCAATCAACTCAATTTGTCGCTTAATTTCAAACTCAATAGCACGCTCTAAGAAACGGAAAGAGTTCAGATTTTTAATCTCACAGCGTGTACCAAATTCTTTTTGTCCCACAGGCCGAACTGAGACATTAGCATCACAGCGGAATGAACCTTCTTGCATGTTGCCATCGCAGATTTCAATCCAGCGCACTAAAGCATGCAGCGCGCGTGCATACGCTACCGCCTCTTCCGATGATCGCATTTCGGGTTCGGTGACGATCTCAAGCAAAGGGGTGCCAGCGCGATTTAAGTCGATGCCAGACTGACCCTGAAAATCTTCGTGCAATGATTTACCTGCGTCTTCTTCTAAATGGGCGCGGGTAAGATTGACGATCTTCTCTCCGGCCTTGGTTTGAATGCGCAACGATCCCCCTTGCACAACTGGAATTTCCATCTGGCTGATTTGGTAGCCTTTAGGAAGATCAGGGTAAAAGTAGTTTTTGCGCGCAAAAATAGATACCGGCGCGATGTGCGCACCCACCGCCAAACCAAAACGAATGGCACGCTCCACTGCTGCATGATTAGGAACGGGTAAAACACCCGGCAAACCTAAATCCACTGCACATGCTTGGGTATTGGGTTCAGCTCCAAACGCAACGGAAGCACCTGAAAATATCTTGGACTGCGTGGAGAGTTGAGCATGCGTTTCTAAGCCGATGACGACTTCCCAATTGGCTCGAGTCATGGTTTGAGTCCTGAATATAGCGCTGGCCGTTTTGTATGCCAGTCGGTTGTGGTCTGAAAAGCATGCGCTGTTTGTAGTAAACGCGCTTCCTGCCACCACGGTCCTATTAACTGCAAGCCCACCGGCATTCCAGCATCAAATCCAGCAGGAATGCTAAGTGCAGGCAGACCGGCCAAGTTCACCGGAATGGTGTAGAGGTCAGCCAGATACATCTGAACAGGATCGGCCCCAAAAGAACCTAAGGGGAAAGCAGTCGTTGGCGCTACAGGCCCAGCGATCACATCACACAGCGTAAAGGCGCGCTCAAAATCATTGGCAATTAAGCGGCGCACCCGTTGAGCTTGCAGGTAATAGGCATCATAGTAGCCATGCGACAACACATAGCTGCCCATCAAAATACGTCGTTTTACTTCTGGGCCAAACCCTTCCCCACGTGAGCGTTCATAGAGTTCAGCCAGATCTTTGTATTGGGCAGCGCGATGACCAAATCGCACCCCATCAAAGCGCGAAAGATTGCTTGAAGCTTCAGCAGGAGCAATGACGTAGTAGGCAGGAATAGCTTGCTCACTCATGGGTAGATCAATCTCTACGCACTCACATCCCATCATCACCAATTCTTGAATAGCGCTTTCCACAACTACCTTTACACCCGCAGATAAACCTTCACCAAACCATTGCTTTGGTATGCCTACCCGCAATCCGCGAATATCCTTGTCAAGCTCCTTTGCGCAGGGCGAATCCTTGCGATCCACACTGGTGGCATCGCGTGGGTCATGACCTGAAATCACATCCATCAATATCGCTAAATCTTGCGCTGAACGGGCAAACATGCCCGCTTGATCCAAGCTAGACGCATAGGCAATCATGCCGAACCGCGATACACGGCCGTAGGTAGGCTTGATCCCCGATATGCCACACCACGCTGCAGGTTGGCGAATGGAACCACCGGTATCAGTCCCTGTTGCGGCAGGAGCCAATCCTGCCGCAACTGCAGCCGCCGAACCGCCCGAGCTCCCCCCTGGCACACGACCCAAATCCCAAGGGTTTTTAACGGGTCCAAAGTAAGAGTTTTCATTCGAGGAGCCCATGGCAAATTCATCCATATTGGCCCGGCCTAAGGTGACAAAACCTTGCTTGTTTAATTGCTGCACCACCGCAGAATCATACGGTGCAATAAAGTTTTCCAGCATGTGTGAGCCTGCAGTAGTACGCCAGCCTTTGGCACAAAACACATCTTTTTGTGCAATGGGTATCCCCGCCAGGGACTGAGTAGGTGAAGCTGCACGCATACTGTCGGCCGTGAGTGCATCGCGAAGTGTGTGCTCACGATCTACCGTAATAAAGGCATTTAATTCAGGCTGGGCTTGCTCTATACGATCCAGATAGGCTGTCGCTATTTCTACTGCTGAGACCTCTCGCCGCCCTAAAGCGGCAGAAAGGGCAGTGACCCCTTGATTCAACAGATCAGATAGATTCATTCCACCACCCTTGGCACTAGGTAGAGACCTCGATCTACTTCCGGGGCCACGGCCTGAAAGGCTTCGCGCTGATCGGTTTCTGTTACCACATCAGGGCGCAAGAAAACGGAAGAAGAGCCAGGATGGGCTAAAGGCTCAACATTTGTTGTATCGATCGCCTGCAGTTTTTGCGCCAAATTCAGTATTTGGGATAAGTCTTGCTGAAACCCCTCAATCTCCTTAGGTTCCAGGGCAAGCCGGGATAGCCGCGCAACGCGGCGAACATCTTCTTCGGTAAAACGCATGGTGAGCCTTTGTACCTTGCTAATTCGTGTCTTTTAACTGCATATCCCCCTACAAGAGGGGGGAGAAAGGAGTTATTATCGCAAGTTATCTTCACAATACAAAGACGGCGTTTTACAGACGCCTTAATCAAGACCATGTTTGGATTTTTTCGCGGCTATTTTTCAAACGACCTTGCCATCGACTTAGGCACGGCGAACACCCTTATTTTTGTTCGTGGCAAAGGGATCGTACTCGATGAACCCTCCGTTGTTGCTATTCGGCAAGAACTTGGCCCGAATGGTAAAAAAACAATCCAAGCTGTGGGTTTAGCGGCCAAACAAATGCTTGGACGAACCCCGGGAAACATATCCGCCATCCGTCCTATGAAGGATGGTGTGATTGCAGACTTCACCATCACTGAGCAAATGCTGAAGTACTTCATCAAAAAAATTCATGATTCGCGCATGCTCTCCCCAAGTCCCCGCATTATCATTTGTGTTCCCTGCGGTTCCACACAAGTAGAGCGGCGCGCGATTAAAGAATCTGCTTTGGGAGCAGGTGCACGTCAAGTGTTCTTGATAGATGAACCCATGGCAGCGGCTATTGGCGCCGACCTTCCCATCGCCGAGCCTTCGGGTTCGATGGTAGTGGATATCGGCGGCGGCACCACCGAAGTAGGCGTCATCTCACTAGGCGGCATCGTGTACGCCTCTTCTGTCCGCGTTGGGGGCGATAAATTCGATGAGGCAATCATCAATTACATCCGCCGCAATTACGGCATGTTGATTGGTGAAACTACGGCTGAGATGATCAAAAAGCAAATCGGTTCAGCCTTCCCAGGATCAGAAATGCTGGAAATGGAAGTCAAGGGTCGTAATATGGCGGAAGGAATTCCACGTACCTTCACCATTACCAGTAATGAGATTCTTGAAGCCTTGACCGATCCGTTGAACAGCATCGTAGGAGCGGTCAAAGCGGCTCTCGAGCAAACCCCTCCTGAACTCGGAGCCGACATTGCTGAAAAAGGGATGGTGTTAACCGGGGGTGGTGCGCTGTTACGCGATATTGACCGCCTGCTGATGGAAGAGACAGGCTTGCCGGTGATTGTTGCCGAGGACCCACTCACTTGCGTGGTGAGAGGTTCAGGTCGTGCATTGGAAGAAATGGAACGATTAGGTAGCGTATTTTCCAACGATTGAGGGTGTGCATAGTGCCGCGGGCTAACGGAGGTTTGATTGCCTAGCCCGCCAGCGGAATGTAAAGATGAGCACTAGAGAATTTTTTCAGCGAGGCCCCTCACCGCTTGTTCGGTTAGCCTTTTTTTGCGCCTTCTCAATTGCTCTGGTTATTCTTGATACTCGTTACCATTCTGTAGGCTTCATTCGTGCAGGGTTAAATATTTTTATCTACCCTGCCGAACAGGCAGCGCATTTACCCGTGTATTTATATGAGCAATCTATCGAGTTTTTCACGAGCCAAAGTGAACTTCGTGCTCATAACGAAAGGCTGAACCACCAGCTCATTGTTTTTTCTGAACGCGCGGCGCAAAGTGCCAGTCTAGAAAAAGATTTGAATGAGTTGCGTGCCCTCAATGACCTGCCTGCTCGCACTAAGCTCCCCAGTATCCTTGCTGAAGTTAGTCATGGTGGCCGTAACCCTTTTACTGCGAAACTTGTTTTAGACCGGGGTAGTCGAGCGGGCTTGATTGAAGGTCAACCGGTCATGGATGCGAATGGTCTCATAGGGCAAGTCACCCACGTGAGCCTGTTAAGCGCGGAAGTAACAATGGTTACAGAACAGAACCAGCAAATTCCCGTTCGGATTCTTCGCAATGGCTTGCGAACTTTGTCTGAAGGAGATGGTTCATCAGGCACGCTATCTCTCCCCTTCCTCCCCGAAGGAGCTGACATTCAAGCCGGTGACCAAATTGTGACCTCAGGTATTGATGGTACTTATCCAGAAGGCTTACCCGTCGCGATGGTGGCGCATATCGAACGCAGCTCTAGTCGCGTCTTTGCAAGGGTGACATGCACCCCGGTGGGCGGCATAGGACGAGGTCATTATGTACTCGTGCTAAATCCACCTAAGAGCGCCGATTCGGCCAAAAGCACTGAAACCACAAAATCAGGAAGTGATCATGATTAGTCAGCATGATCGAGTTTTACGAAACCCATCTCACATCAGATTGATTTGGGCCAGTTTTGTTATCGCTTATTTACTCACCTTATTGCCTTGGAGTGGTTGGGCAGTCATCCTTGAACCCAATTGGCTGTTACTCGTTCTCATTCATTGGTGGTTGCGTGAGC
>Ga0114963_10000534_pt1 | contig 25406 bp, 22 predicted proteins | sample C_131016_EF_Meta_FD_87019 | JGI IMG/M metagenome (GOLD analysis project Ga0114963, IMG submission 87019) | Freshwater microbial communities from Lake Croche, Canada to study carbon cycling - C_131016_EF_MetaG | ecosystem: Environmental > Aquatic > Freshwater > Lake | place: Lake Croche, Canada... | reverse complement strand
ACAAGGACCCTGTGATCCACTTATATCGCTAACTCCACTAGGACCGCTAGGACAAGGACCCTGTGATCCACTTATATCGCTAATTCCACTAGGACCCTGTACACCGTTCATATATACAATTGTTACGTTTACGGGAATACGCATTTTAATAATAGTGGGGAATTCTTTGTATACAATAGGGATGGAAGATCGCTTTAAACAAGTAATTGAAAAAGAATATGAAAATGAAAAAACAAAGATAAACTACATCAGTCGGATGGTTGGATTAATGCGCAAGCTGGATGCAGATTCCTTGTTTACGGTATTGGAAGATCCGGTACGCTGGTATCCGAAGATTCGTGAAGTGTACCCGAGCATTAGCACACGTCGTAACATGTTGACGGTCTTCCTGGCATTGTTTGCCAAAGATAAGGATTTGGAGACGGATGTAGGAGGTCCTAGTGTGCAAAAAAAGTGGAGCCAGTATCACGATGAATTAGGACGGTATTTAAAGACGCAGGAAAGCAAAAGTGAACCATCCAAAAAGCAGGTAGAAAAGTATACCTCCTTTGAGGAAATTGAAACCAAATATCGTGAGCTAGGAAAAAAATCCCCTCATGCTAGTATAAAAAGTAGTTTACAATATTTGCTATTATCGGTCGTACTGCATTTGAAACCAAAACGAGCCGATCTTGGAAGTATTAAAATTTATGAGGAAAAGAATCCCAACAAGACGGATGAGAATTACATTGTATTACGAACGCGTGGATCCTCCTTCCTAGTCATGAATGTTTATAAAACGAGTAAGTTTTATCATACGGTGGAAGAGGATTTACCACGCGAATTAACGGAAGATTTACGAACATCGCTACGCCGGCATCCACGGGAGTACTTGTTTGTATCAAGTGAAAACAAACCAATGAATAATAATACGTATGCTAAGTGGGTGGGGAGACAATTTGAAGAGTTATTTGGCAAAAGTACCGGTGTTAGCTTGTTGCGACACAGTTTTATCAGTGAAAAACTGGATGTAGGAAATATGACGTTAGCCGAACGAGAAGATGTGGCGCGAAAGATGGGGCATACAGTAGCGTTGCAAGATCGTTACAGATTTGTAAAACCAACACTCTGTCCTCAGATATGTAAGGAGTATATTGAGAAGCATTATACACGAAAGAATCATAGTAATACAAATAAAAAAACACGGAAGAACAAAAGTCTTTAAACATGTTTGAAGCTTTACACGAAAAATATTGATTAGATATAATAAATTGTACATATAATGGAAGCTGTTACAATGAATACCGCAGAATTAGCCACCAAAGTGGCAGCCGTTGAAGCAGAACTTACACGTGTTACACAAGAACATGCAGACATAATACTCCAATTAAAGTATACAACGCTTGATCCAAGTCGTCCAGACTTGGCAGTATATTTGACAAATGTGTTGACACCTCTTTTGCAAAAAAGAGATGCTCTTGCAGAGCAAAAAGCAAACCTTTCAGCAGAGCTAAAATCGTATTCTTCTGATAATAAATCTTGATGTATCTGCGTAACTTGTTTATAATGAATCTTATATATTTTTGACATGAATAAATTGTGAATAAATCATAAATATGATACATGCAATTACCATATAATATGTAAAAAGTTAATCAAAAAATATAGCAAAGATCTTTAAAAATTATATCAGATAAAAATTGATAAATATTCATGATTTAGATGAAATAAATTATAAATACAATGGCAAAAACAAAAGAATCACTTGAAATGGAGATTGCCCTCCTACAAACACGGCTTATGAATAGTAGAGTGGATCCCCGTTTTACACCCCAAGAATTAGTTCGATGGGACCCAACACTCATTGGAACGGTTCTTCGTATGCAACATTATATAGATATTCCAATTAGTTCATTGGGATCTATATATGGTCCTTCTGTAGAAAGCAATACACCACCCAGTGATATAAATTTATATTCAATTTGTCCAAGAACATCTTCATCTCAACAAATAGATCGACGATTGGAAGCATTTGCTGTACTTGTACCCAGCGGATTAAAAGTTTTGTCTGGAATTCAACATGCACATGCATGGAACTTTACAAACCAATATTCCATAACAAATGATATAGAATCAATGGCAAAATATATACGTATATGGCCTGGTGTATATCCAGGTGCAATACCTGCTTCTACTAAATTATCGTGCAAAGATCTGGATATTACATTAGTAAAAGGCGGAGTATATGGTACTGAACTTCCATTTTACATTCTTCATGTTCCTCTAACAAATCCTCATCAATTTATATTGGATCAAATATTTATTACAACTCCTATTAATTGTTTCGATGATAAAGAACGTACAATAGATAGGTATCCTCTTTCCATTCTATATAATGAATGGAAAGAGGATAGTCTTCGTGGTGGAATATTTTATAGAAAAAATCAAACAACCGATATTTTAGAAATGAAAAAAGAATTGATTATGATGCGAGAAGCATTTGGAAAACTAAAGGAGGAGCGTGACAATGCATTGGATTTATCTAGACGATTTCAGAACGCATTACATGTGGCTACACTTGGAGCTGACCCTAAATGAGCTATTCCTTTATGTTTTTACATTTAGATACGTGTAACACGGACCGTATTACTCTATAAATATTTGCAGTGGTCTAATAGAAAAGAATAAAAATAATCTTACATACTGTTTGTTATATTAGAATAACGAACAATACGTTCATATTCGGTTGGTAAATCTATCTTACATTTCTCGTTATAACGACGGATTGTAGCTGCTCCTTTAATTTCAGAGTATAACTTGCACATACTTAAATTATACAAGTCTTTATAATGAACTTCTGTATCCCATTTACCACGTGTAGTAGTCCACCCTAATTCCTCATTCGATGGTGTAAGTTCAAGAATCGGACCTAAGACTCGTTCTCTTTTAGTTGTAAATGTTGCTACAGCAACAAGTTGACCATTTGATTTACTTTTAACAAACCAAAGTATATCCCCTTCTTTTACACGCTTTATAAATCCCTTTACAACCGAATGAGTGGAACTAATCCCCCATATACATAGTCTAGAAGAAGATTTGAAATGAATTCCGTCACCAATGTGGAGAAGAAAGTGATTTGGCATTGAAGATTGTAACGATAGGTGATTCCAATTAAGACAATTCTTTCATTTTTTTACATTTCCTCTACTAATAAATCGTTATTTATTTGTATCACAATTTTAGAATGAATATCATACATTTTTGCCATAAATATAAGTGCTAAAAACGATCCACCTATTGAATAATAAAATGATATTAAAATGGAGCAAGTAATTACAAAATAATATGTAAGGGGATAAGCGGTCATACCTGAAATATCACGACATAAGAAGATATAGGAAAGATACCGACATTTTTGTTGAATCATTTGAAACGCTGGAACTAAGACAACTCCTTGGCATGCCAATACAATTCCTAATAATGTTGGTATTTGTTCTTGTACACGTGTTATTATATTGTAAATATGTTGATATTTACTATAACTTGCTTCTCTGGTATATGATAATGTATATTGCAAATAGAGAAAATACAAAGAAAGCAATTCCACAAAGATGAGATCTGGACGGGTGGATAATTGTAAAAAATAGAGATTTGGTCGATACACTTTTTCAAACTTGATTAATTCCATTTTAAAAATAGTTTTACACAATTCACACGTATTTCGTAAAGAGATGCGGATCCAGGTGTACAAACATCGTTTATGAATATATTGAACACTCCCCTTGCACTCACAGGGTGCTATCAAAGGATTGTTTTTATCTTCTTCAATATAACAAATTCTACAGACGTCCATTCTATATACTAGATGGATTATAGTTTAAGACCGTACAGATCCTGTATCCACTGCGGGTAAGACTGTGACAGGAAGTGCGGAAGTCTCTAAGAGTTTATAGAGACGGCTACGCACAGTACGAAGTACATCGGCACAAAAGAGAAGAAATAGGATGGAGGGTATAATAACAATCATTACCATTCCCAAGGTTCCCATTCCATGTAAGTAAGGTGTGAAATAGAAGAGGACAAGAAAGAAACTCACCAAACACCAATATCCGACTGCTTTGTATAAGAAGATAGCAATTGTAAGAAGATTTGGCATAGTTTTCCAAAGAGCTATTATTCCAATTATCCATCCAGCCGCAAGAATGGATCCAAAGATCCAAATTGGTTGTGTATAATAGATCTGTGAATTTGTATAGTATCCAGCAATAGCGAAGAGATAGCTGAATGGAACCCCTGTAAAGATTCCTGCTATAACATTTGTTGCAGCAAGAGCGTTGAGAACTCCATTATAGCTCTTACGGAATGGACCGCAATAATCACGTGCCATTGTATTAATAAAATTAATACATTTAATATATTTAATATATTTATCAATTTTATTAATACAATCATGGCACAAGTTCTTAAACATCTTAAACTTCGTAAAATGATGATGTACAAAGGCTCGTACCACATTCCACATTCCACATGGAGCATCGGTACGAGCCGGTCTAACAAAATGGGATCATTTGTTGGAGGAGTTACAATTGTTGGAGATTCCAGTGGATCCAACATCGGAACCATGGGATGCTGCTCCTATGGACACTAGCACCTTAGAAAAACTTCTTCCAGCAACAATACCAGTTGCCGAGTATAAACTCCTCTTTGCATTTCAACACATCAAAGATGGAAAAACAATTATTAAAGGGGCAGTGCAACACCTTACTACAAACAAGATTGCAAATCTAACGACTCATTCTCAAATACCAGCAGATGCATATGTACTTTCTCATGTAGGAGGCTATTACGTGAATAAAGCAGATATGGTAGCTCCTCTTTGCTTTTGGAATGCGTTCAAAGCTGTTAGACCTGTTGAATCTTAACAGGTCTAAGTTTTTTTTATAAAATTGATATACTGTATCTAATTTTTATTATACAGAAAAGAATGAAATATTTACACGAAATTTTAGAACGTGTACTAGCAGGGGATTCTGCCTCTACAATCTTGAGCGGTCTTTCACCTGCGGTGAAAGGACATACAGGAGAAGGTCTCTTACGTCTGCTAACACTCTTAGGAATTCATCCAACAGATCCATCCTCGTATGTCATCCCATATGTTACAATCCCTACAACAAGACGACTTGAATCATTAGCAGATCCTACCATGCGATTACATATATTGGAATCAGGGTTAACAAATTCAGGTGGATCCAACAAGATTGATGTTTGTTGGCGAGACAAGGATAAAATAATTGTATGCTCTTCCAAGATTGGAAAAAAAGAGATTCATTCCATTGCTGATTTAGAAATTCCTATTATGCTTTCAGAGTTTTCAGAAAGTGGTGGATATACAGAACAAGGAAGACCTGTGCCGCGATCTTCTGTGATTGCATACGCATTTGTTGATTCTGCAGTTGCTGTGTACACACTTGCTGAAACATCCAAGGCAAGTAATAAAGTTACCAAAGATAATTTGAATTTATTAGATATGAATCATTTGAATAGCATGTGTGCAGTTCTACGTGAACGTCTTCACGGCTGCCGTTCTAACCAATTATATGCAAGGATCACTTATTTAGTAAGTGATCCAAAATCAATTTTACGTACACGATTTCATCAGAAACTGATATGTCAGAAAGTAGATCACGCACTTCGAGCAGGAGCAAAGACGTTATTGATTGGAGCTCTTCCACGCTCTGGAAAAACTTATATAGGTGCATCCATTGCAAGCAATTTTAAACAGATTTTATTAATTACAACACGCCCTGGTGAAACACGATCTCAATGGAATGATGTATTTCATCGTCACCGCGAGTTTTCATCCTATTTTATAAGTGATCTAAACTCTAAAACGGCAATGGATATATCAATTCGAAATAAACATCATGAATCTTTGGTTGCTATTGCCTCAATTCAATTTATGAAGGGAGAAGAAGAGTCTGAATCGCGAAAATGCCTTATTGGATTACACTGGGATTTAATTTTAATGGATGAAATACATGAGGGAGGGAGTACCGAGCGATCGGATAAAATGTTTGAAAGTTATTTTACTCCATATTCCATCCGCATATTAATGACTGCAACTTATGTAAAACCAGTAGAACATCATACAATTCCGCTAGAGCATTGTTTCTTTTGGGATTTAGAAGATGTTCGATTGATGCGACGTTGGGGTGATACAGAGGTTCTTGTACGATTATCTGAAAAATATACCAAATCTTTTGTGGAAGAAGCAAAACGATTAACCTATGAAAGTGGTGAAACGGATGCATCTATTCGTGCCTGTTATGAATCTGCACCGCGTCTTGGAATTCTTACAACAATTATGCAACAAACGCTATATAACGAATTAAAAATTGCAACAGAAAACACGGTGTATGGATTTTCCATGCGAGCGTTATTCATGCCGACTAAAGATGGATCTGCCTTTCAGAATCCTTCTGCAGTGGATACCTTTCTAGAATTAATCTCAGGCTCCAACAAGATGAAACATTATAAAAAAGGAGATATGTCTATGATGGCACGAATTCGACGATATTGGAAGCAAATTCATCATCGAAATGGAAACGAATTTATGACACAAATATGGTTTCTTCCATCAGGTGTAGGACAACTCCTAGCAGATGTAAAAAAATTATTGATTGCTCGTATCGTTGCAAATCCAATTCTAAAAAACTATAGAATTATGACATTGGATGCGGGACTAGAATCTATTAGTAAATTGGTATCAGATGCAGTGATTGATGCAAAAGGATCAGGAGATCACGGACTTATACTTCTAACAGGAGATGTTGGAAGTGTTGGCGTTAGTTTGCCAGATGTAGATGTAGCATTCATGCTTCATGACCGTGAAAGTGCTGATAAAACATATCAACAAATGATGCGTGTATTGACAGAAATGCCTGAAAAGAAATATGGAATTGTTGTTGATTTTAATGTATGGCGCGTTCTTACAACATTAAACACCTATGCTACCAACCGGTGTGGACAATCAGAAATATCTTCTACAGAACGAACACATTGGTGCATGTCACATTTAATTGATGTGGATCCAGATTTATGGGGATGTCCTGAAAGCCCTGAACTTATTCCAAAAGAATCGATTGCAGAAGCCTTGGGATATGAATGGCGAAATATGCTTGAACATACAGGATGTTCTTTGCAATCTCTTGCAAGAAAATCTCTTGATTTAGGCGAGGATCAATCACATTTAGATACAATTGCATCCTCACATTCCTTTTCTGGAAAAGCAACGCTTACAATCAATGAGAAACAATCGCCTCTTTCAAGTGGTGTTGAAGAACGTAGATCACCTGAAGGTTCCGTCGCATCTGGTGAACATGTAGAAGATGTGAAAAAAAAGATGCACGCAAATCTAAATGATCTATTAGCACGCCTGATTCCAGAAATAGCACTTCTTTCAAAAGGAACGCATGATTTATTATATGCAATTGAACAGATTCACTCGAATCCAAATCAACGAGCTGGATTGAACGAATTTCTGATTCAATTATATGATGAAAATTGATAAGGTTTTTTTAAATTGGATCTAAATCAAAACAAATGGAAACTGGTTCAGATCCAGTATCTATTTTGCTCGGCATAATTAGGCGTAATTATAAGAAAATGTCTGATGCACGAGAAACATTTGAAGTAATTAGTAGTAGAATGACTGTATTAGATAATCCTCAAGAATTGATTGCCTTTCTTGGACAACATCTGAAGCCGAAGGAGTTGGAGAAGAAGCAGAATGGAGAAGTCTTTACTCCTCCTAGTCTGATTCAAGAAAAATTTGATAAGTTAACTCATATTGATCCTATGATCTGGTCAGACCCGACAAAAAAGTTTCTAGATCCTGCAAATGGAATTGGCAACTATCCTGCACTTGCCTTTCATCGGTTGATGAATGGTCTCAAAGAGGCAATTCCAAATGAAGCTGATAGAAAGAAGCATATTCTTGAAAACATGTTATATATGTGTGAATTGAATAAGAAGAATGTAGAGGTAAGTCGTAAGATCTTTGATCCAGATAATCTGTATGCGTTAAAGATATATCAAGGTAGTTATTTGGAAATTGATCCAAAAGCAGAGTGGGGGGTTGAAACATTTGATGTTATCTTTGGAAATCCACCGTATAATTCACCTGGAAAAGGTGCATCTGGAAATACCTTATGGCAACTCTTTCTTCGGTATTCCCTCTCTTTTGTGAAAAAAAATGGATACATTGTCTTTGTTCATCCTGGAGGATGGAGAAAACCAAATTCCACCAAGGGACGATTTAACGGATTATTTAAAAATCTCACAGAAGAGAATCAACTAGTATATCTTGATATCAATGGATTTGATAAAGGACTTGAAGTATTTCAATGTGGAACAAGATACGACTGGTATATAATGAAAGCATGTCCATCCACAGTAAATACAGAAATTAAAGATGAAAATAGAATCATTCTTCATTTAGATTTACGCAATTATAAATGGCTTCCAAATAGTCATATTGATATGACAAACCGTCTTTTAGCAAAAGATGATGATGAACATTGTAATATTATTCAAAGTATGTCAGCATATGAACCACGAAAAGCATGGATGTCAAAAACAAAGACGGATGCATTTAAATATGAATGTATTCATGCGACAAATAAATCAGGTGTTCGATATATGTACTCAAATACAAATACACGAGGGCATTTTGGTATATCAAAGGTTATATTTGGTGATTCAGGTATTACAAATCCAGTGATTGATATGGATGGATCCTTTGGAATGACACAGCATGCAATGGCGATTCAAGTACGTGATTTGGAAGAAGCAAATCTTATTGTAAAATGTATAACATCTGAACCGTTTAAAGAATATCTTAAATCGTGTATGTGGAGTACGTTTGCAATTGATTGGAACATGTTTACAGATTTTAAGAGAACATTCTATCGTGAATTTCTAGAGGATGCACCTACACTACCCTCTCCGACTCTTTCTATTATTCCTCCACTTACCATACCTGATTACAAAGCTATGAACAAGCCAGAACTAATTGAACAATGTAAAAAACAAGGACTCAAGGGATTCTCAACCAAAAAGAAAGAGGAGCTCATTAAGATGTTAGAAGCATGTTAATTATATAACCACATTAGATGGGAAAAACACGACGAAATACTCGTTCAAAAAATGCTATTGTGTATCTTCTTTTTAAAAGTGAATTATATCTGATTGGTGCATGTATTTGCGGATATGTGCACCAACAATTTCGAAAGAAGTATAAACTTACATTTGATCTTATTTTAATGGTGGATGAACCATTGTATAAATACAAAAAAGATCTAGAATATTTTTTTGATAAAGTTATACTTATAGATATAATTAAATTTAAATTGAATAAAGAATATACCAAGAAATTACCATTTAAATATGCGGAAACGATTTCATTATTTACAACAAAATTAAATATTTTTAAATTGCATCAATATAATAAAGTATTAGCATTGGATATTGATACACTTCCTGTAAATAAAAAATTTTATGATGTGTTTAATTATGATACACCATCTACTATATTTAGAATGCATACAACTGTGCCAAGTTCTACACATTACACACATGAACAGATCTATTCAAAAGAAATAGGTGATCTTTCGAATCAAAGCAAATATTTGAATATGTTTTTAGAAGGATCCATCTATATGCTTTCTCCAACAAAAACCGATTTTGATGATATTCTTGCATATATGCATGATGCAGAAGGAACGCATGGATATAGTTCTCATCAGGCATCTACAGCGGATGAAACAATTATATTACATTATCTTGCATTAAAAAAGAAAAATGTAATAACAAATATACCAAAAGAATATTGTATTATTCCATGGGATTCTAAAAATAAACCATATTATGATACAGCATATTCTTACAATTATTTAAGCAATATTAAACCATGGAATAAACCATTGTTTATGATGTGGAAAGAAGAATATATTTATTATTTTATATCGGAACAAATTATAAAAAGATCAACACTTCTAAAACGGATACATTATCGAAATATTGCAAAAACAATCAAGGAGTATAAACCATCTATTGAAAAAGGAATTTTATCTGGACGATGTAGCAAAGATCCTGCTATAAAAGAGGCATGCTCAACTGCCATTGCAACTGCAAATAAACCAAGTATTGCACCTTTTCTTGCAGAAAATACATCATATGAAATGTATAATTCAATGAAACCGGATATAGAAGAAATGTTGGAAACAATGTATATATCCATGAATGATACAACAAAATTAAATATGACTACATATGGTGTAATTGATAAACAACTTCAATCCTTTCATAAATTAATTTTATAAATTTCTATACAATATGTTATATCGTAAGGAAATTATTTAGCACATACCATTATCTCCCGTAGGGGGAGATCCAGTGCAGCAACGAGCACCTGCTACAGGCTTGGAGCCAGCAGCAGCGCAGGGAGGCTTTGCACCATCAAACATTTCATACTGCTGGGCAAGATTCATGAGCGGCTTGTGAGCAAGGTGGAAGATCAGAGCAAAGACAACCGCATGAGTGGCAGCCACGACCAGCTTTCCTCCCTTAGGGGGAAGAGACAGAAGAACACCAGGAGTGAGCGCAAAGAACAACGCAGCAATCGCCAGACTCATGAGTGGAAAGAACATCTTATATCCTGGAGAAAGATATTTATAAAAGATTCAACATAAGTTGCACGGAATGATATTGCCCTTCGGGAAGGGTTGCTTTTAATAATGTTTCGTATGCTTTTTTCACAACGCGATATTTTTGTTGAATCTCTCGAAGCTCTTCTGCCATGGAAGAAGTAGAACTAGCAGAATCTAACTGTTCCACATCTTCTTCAATGGTTAATGTTGGGTGTATATGGGAGCCAACCACCTGTGTCGGAGGAGGTTCGACACGTTCTTCCTCATCTTTAGTGACCACCACTGAATCAATCCCCATTCGTTTGGCAACAATCTCATTTCCATGTTGTTTATAGGTTTGATCAATTAAATCATGTGCTTTATCACAATACTCTGCTCCTAATTGTTCTACAACCTTGGAATCTTTCAACAGTTTTAAAATAGCTGTTTTAGGTTTGCTAAAGGCTGGTTTGCTTTTCAGTTTGGCTGGAAAGGATTGTAGCCATAAAAGAGGTTCATGACTAATATACTCAATATACTCTTTCAACAGTGTGTCTTCCTTATAATCATGAACTCGGTAAGTATCAATGAAGTAGCGATAATGGTCGCTTACTCCGTCTTCTGCTAATCGTTTTTGAGCATCCAACAGATTCATTTTATATGTAAGAAGTGGTTATTAGTTTAGATTCTTTTTTCAAGCTCTGCAAGTTTTGCTTTTAAGTCACGAATCTCGGCAATGGCAGTGACCACTAGTTTTGCATAATCAACCATTTGAGTTCCATTCGGGTGCACACTGACTGCTTCCGGTACACACGCTTTCACATCCGTTGCTGAAAATCCAATATCCTTCACACCAGAATCCTTCCAAGTAAATCGAATCGGTGTAGGAAGTTCGATGGAAGTATAAGGAGTGATCTCTTTTTTCAACTTTGGATCACTCGGACATACTGTTCCATTTGCATACACTTGCCCATCACAAAATAAATTTCCAGTGGCACAGGTTATAGCAGCTCCCATAGAGCTAATATAAATATTACCACTTTTTACAAGATAATTGCCGGTAATGGTGGAACTAGATGTACCGGTCGCTCCGGCTGCAAAGTTAATCGAATTGATCACTTGAATCGGAGTCGTAGAAAAATTACTAATGGTATTGGTATTAATCTTCTTATTGGTTGTATCTACCATTCCAAGAATCGCATTTACTTGCGATTGCAATGTAGCAACGGATCCTGCTCCTGTTGCAGACGTAGTGACATTGCTCACAGTAGGAATATTCAATAGATAGGGGGATTGTCCCCATGTAAGGTTTGCCATTCTAATCTTAGCACGGAAGGGATTCTTTCAAAATTACGAGGAACCAAGAAGAGGGATTGAGATGTCCAATTTTATGAAACCAAATATGTACGCCTCCTACAACAGTGATACGGATACAGATACCGACTCCGATCTTGATGTAGGAGAGGATGACCGTAAAGAACTAGTGAAGCCAGTTCAATTTGGTCTTCCACCAGATACACTCACCTATGTTCCTTATGCCCCTCCTCAATATGAATTGAAAAAACCGACCACTACCACTCCTCCCGATACAGTAACATCTCAACAGACATCTGTGATTGTTATTAATAGTAAAGACCGTGATCGTACTGTCTATCCTGATCCAACGTTTTTTACCCTTCGTCTTCCCCGTATCTATCGAAATATCAAATCCATTAATTTAACGGAAATCTCCATTCTAAATTCATTTTTTAATTTTAGAGCAGATAAAGGAAATATCACACTTCCTTTGATAGAATCAGGACGGTCAACATTTAGTATCAATATTCGTCAAGGAACCTATACCTCAGATTCCCTTGTATCAGAATTGCAAAGTGCTCTAAATAAAACACCTCTCTTTGCAAATATTAGTTTTACAGCTTTTAAAAATCAATTTAAAGCTACTGGTAATTTTAATCTTCTTTTCAATCAACCAAATGGAGAAATTTTTAACTATCAAACCAATCAATACGATACTGCTACAACAACAAGCCAAATCTCTGCACAATATTTTCAACAGCAAGAAACATTTGGTATATCCAATTTTACAAATCAACAATGTGCGGTTGCTTATTACTATCCTTGCATGAAACAAATGATTTTGCAAAATATTCCTTTTGATTTACATACAGACTATTATAATACGCTTCAGCCTGAATCAACTCTCTATCCAAATCCAACTGATTATATTTTATTTGGATTTCAAGGGTTGAATGACCGATATATTACCTTTCTATCGAGTGATCCGGCTACTAGTAATCCAAATATTACGCTCTTTCAATCATTTCATGATGCAAATACTTTCTTACAATTTCCAGTGAATCAATATACATGTATTTATAATAATCAAAGTGGTCGATTTCAGATCACTGCTCCTAACATTAATACATCAATTAGCGCAGATATTATAAGTCAATATAATATAATTTTGAATCAATTAGCATATGATTATGGATATAATGGATCCGCTGATTTAACCATAAATTTAAATACAAATACATTATTAAAACAGGTTCGCTTAGAGTTTTATAATTTTATTCAAAAACAATTTTCAGATGTATTTGGAATTGATTTTGGAACCTATACAAGCGATTTCTTTATTAATACAAATAATGAAATGATATTATATAACACAAAAAATAAGGTTGGATGGATTACTGATTCCAACTTTATTCCAGATGTATTGATTAGTACCTTTCCGTTGAAATTGCCAGATGTACCTGTTCATTGGCCAAATCTACAATTTACATATTCCACAATTACAGATGGAATCAGTACGGTTACATTTTATTCTACCATTGGAATGGGTATAAATCTGGATGCAAATGGATATATTCAATTTTCGAATGCTTCAGAACATCAGAATGGATATTTTGATATACCCTTTGATATTGCACCTACTAACTATGCCCGCCTTCTCTTTCAAAGTAAGATGCGACAAACCATTCAATTAATGACTATTCCACGATATAGCACAAATCGTACAAGTACCAATGGAGAAATATATAAATTTGGTTCTACAATTTCAGAGACTCCTTTTCTTTTTTTAACAGATGGAACAATTTTAATTGATCAATATACAAATCCGACTTATATCATATACGCTATACAACATGTCCTTTTCAAAACGCCTGATTATATGCGTTTTAATGGAACAGAATGGTTATTATATGTTAATGAAGTAAATCCTGTTTTACAAACAATACCTCCTTCAATTAATGATATTAAAGTAGCATCCTTTCAACCGTATATATTATTTGAAGTAAATGCTGCGGAAATGTTAGTTATGCCAGATGCAACCTTTAACATTGATATTTATGTTGAAACACAGGATGGAGCTAATTTTCCAGTTCCAATCACATTATCATGGTATCGTGATCGATCTGCCTTTATGGCAGATGTAAATCAAATATATCAAGGAAATTATACACAAAATCCATATTATTATTTTGTAAATGAAACATTTGAAAATACAAATTCAGCGAGTATTACATGTAAAACATTAAGTGCCGAATCGAGTTATTTACTTGTTACAACTGCATCTCCAAATAGTCCTCTTCCAGGAAATTTACCATTACGAGTGTTTGCAGTGAGTACGGATATAATGTCTATATCAACAATCACACATGCACAACTATTGGATACTCGAAAACTTCCATGGTCATCCACTGCAATAGAACGTGTAAATCCTATAAATTCTCAATTTCAGGATCCACTTACCTCTATTTTTAGTACAGCAACTGATTTTTTTCAATTAGGATATGATAATTACAATATTTCGAATAATTTAATGGATTGGATGGTGCAAGGAACAAATAACATATTTTATGATCCAAATAGTATTACAACATTTTCAACAACAACATATAATGGATTGCAATATATTTTTCAAAAATTGAGTGATGCATCTGCCACTCCAGATCCTCAAATAACAAATTGGAATCTCTTTTTTCCAATAGGGACATCAAATACAATTGCGAATACATATATTCGTGAAAACTATAATACTTCTAGTTTTACGATCGCTAATGGAACAAGCAATGAGTTCACTCTTGTAAATTGGTTTAATTCAGCAAATACAAAAGAATCCTTTTGGAAACCACGTCCTTTTGGAAATTCAAATTATCTAATTGATTGTTCTACAATTTTATCAGGTGTAGGAGTGTTTCAAGCATGTGTAAATCCTAGTTATAATTTGCAGGCAGACATGAGCACAAATTCAGGAGCCTATGATTCAAATGGATTATCAGGACTGAGTTTCTTTTTACCACCAGGAGAAGTTGTTAGCTTACAAGAAGTGGTATTAAAATTTGGATATACATCTCCTACATTTCGAACTCCAGCGGCAATAACACCTATTACACGAAATTCACTATATGCAACTTCTTCATCATTTCCATCTCAAACAAGTCTTGCAATAACTAACTCATTCTATTCTCCACAATCTTGTGATCCAGATGTGCAAACAGAGTTTGCATCCTGGGACGATTGGTATCTTCCAAATCGTCGAAATCTTCGTATTGGTGTGTATCCAACTGCACAAATTTCATCTATTTCAATTAGTTCATTAGTTATTGAAAGTTCTATATGTACGCTTTCTTTGAACAAAGTAACACAAGTAAATAATTATACATATTCACAAACATCTATTCGAACACGTCAACCAGAATGGGGGACATATTATACATATATGGTAAATCCAGTTGATCGTGTTCTTTGGGCACCGAGTACAATAACAATGTATGGAACCGCTAATAATTGGACATCTACACTTGTAGGAGCGGATTTAGTTCCTACTTATGAGAGTAGCTTAACATCCAATGAAGGATACTTTAAAACAGAACCGAATATTAATAATTATAATGGAATAGAACGTAATTATGGATTAGCTCCAAGTGTGGGATTTACGGTAAATACTCCTTATTCTACAATTTCAAATTGGGTTTCAGATATTCCAAATAGTTATACAATGGTTCCTTTTTATTGGAGTACTAATAAATGGGTTGTTGGAAGTTGGTTTGGTCTTACCTTTACAACAACTCCACAACTTCCATCCGCATCTACCCTTGGTGCCAGTCCTTATTATGGTCCACCAGGGTTTATGGGATGGACCACAACTTCTGGTACAATGAAACTGGCATCTACCGGTATGACCTCTTTCAAACCAGTTTATTGGAATGCCAAAATTAGTTTTAATCAGATGAATGACGGATATGAACCTCAGAATGATATCAATGCATTTGGAGGAGTAGCAGGGTTATCAGGAGAACTTCAAGATACCCGCATGTTCTTCTATCAGAATCTAACTGCTGGAAAAGATCTTGATGATATTTATATACCTACAACTGGATATTATGTGTATGGAGCTGAAAAAGCAGATAACTATACCGCAAGAGATGATAATAGTGGATACAATTATTTATCTTTTTTACCAGATTTGACAATTCGATCAAGTTTGGAAGCTTCTACCTGTGAATATGCTGTACATGTGCGGGGGCAAGTACCGACTGTCCAATTTACAACGGGATTACGTGTGATTGGTAAAAATTACACAGATTTTGGAACAGTACAAATAAACGAATTATTAAATGAGATCAGTTCATTGTCTAGATATGTTCCAATTGGACCAACTGCTGCGTACTCCTTTGTCACTTCTAACACGGCAATAATCAACCAATCCACATATACCTATCAGAACTTATTAAATAAAAATAACTCGATTCGCTATAATTCATCAATTGGGAATTATTTTAGCTTTGATTATGCAGATTCCCTGATTACATTTGATAAACTATTTTCAGTAGGAACTATTTCATTTGGAGTAAATGCTGCAAGTGGTTATCCTGGTGTTACCTTTTCTTTCTATAACTTTTCAACCGCATTATCCAGTTATATTGGATTTTTTAATGCTAACTTTGCAAATTTTTCAACCATTATTGGAATCTATGCAGAAGCAAATATGCAGTTGGGAAACTATATTTCCACTTCTTACAATGGTGTATTACCTCCTCAGTTTATTACAAGAGCACGATACACAGATCCACTCACATTTTCATTACCCTTCAGTACCACCTTGGTGACACCGTATAATACAGCTGTGGATGAATGGGGTCTTGGATGGAATTTAGGATTTGCTAAAAAAGATACATCATTTGCTGTGAGTCAAACCAGTGAAACCTTCATTCGCATTGTTGCAGATTATCTCTATTTGCAATTAAATGAATCGTATAATATGAATGGAATTAGTGTAACAGAACCTGAAAACTTATCATTGACCCGTGATGCCATGGGACAGAATCAGCGGTACTTTGCCAAGATCTTGTTGAATGATTTTGGATCCATTTCGCGAACAGCAGTGCAAATGCCAAAAGAGTTTAGTCCTGCTGCCAATAAGTTTGATACGTTTAGTTTTCAATTGGTGGATAAAATGGGTCGACCGGTTGTAAATACAGATTGCGATAGTGATTTAACATTACAGATTGTAGAAGAACGAATTGATTTGAAGATTGATACACATCCGGCACAAAATGTGATTCGATAGTGAATACTTTATAATTATAACTATACTGGAGATTTTCTCTACTATAGTTAGAATGGCTGCTACGCCGATGACAGAATCAGAGATTGAAAAATATAAGAAGAAATATCCTGAGTTAGGATTGTTTCGAGGAAAGCATTTAGTCTTCAAACGCTCCAAGGATTGGAAATTAATTGATGAAACCAATAAATATTCGTTTCAAGCTCGCATGAACTGTAGACGAGATGGAAGTAAGTATAGTCCTTTGGAATATGCAAAACGTCATCGTGTCACATTAAAAGTAGCACGAAAGAAAGTAGGAGAATGTGGACTTTACCATGCACCAGCAGGATTAGCTGTTATTGATTTATTCAAACCAAAACGATGGTTAGATCCTACCTCTGGATGGGGTGATCGCTTACGTATTGCATTACTGTCTAAAATCGATGCCTATACTGGCATTGATAGTAATCCAGAACTAGTGGAAGCATATAAACGAATTTTGAAAGCCTATCCATCAAATACAAAGGTAGATATGATCTTTTCCCGGTTTCAGAATGCTACCTTGAAAACAAAAAAGTATGATTTAGTGTTTACGTCACCTCCCTTTAACATGTACGAAGTCTATAAAGGTGCCACAGAATGGAAATCCTTGGATCACTTTTATGAAGAGTTTTTGGATCCCTTCTTCCGATTTTGTGTGGATCATTTATTGGTGAAGGGGCATCTAGTATTGTACATTGAAAAAGCGGATGCAGAAAAGATGCTTCAACATGTTGCAACCATTCTTCCTGTATTGGAGTATGAAGGTGTTTTTTATTATGAAGGAGAAGGAGCACTTCGTCCCTATTATGTATGGAAGAAAAACTCACATAAAAAATGATAAATAAATCATAGTTTTATCTATCCTATAAAATATACGATGCAACGTGAGTGTACTGGATTTCATTGTGTATGCCCGGTGTCAGAACACGGCTGTAAGTTTTATGGACCTCAATCTTTTCTACAAGGTGGTACCATGTATCCCCCTTCCGTATATCTTGCTCCAGAGCTTGTGAAAGCACGCCGTCCGTCTCGCACATGGATCTACGTGATTGGATTTCTTGTGCTGTGCATAGGATGGGTGAAATTAGCTCATTAATTTTTTCAATGGATTGAGTAGAGATAATTATGTCTACATATTCAGTGTTATCATCAGATCCAGGTGGAGGTGCAGGTGGAGGTGGAGGTGCACCTCCATCTGGTTCAACGTATACGATTTGCAATTTACAGATTAATCCTAGTACTAGTAGCGGAGTAAGATCTTTTAGTGGAGATATTCGAGTAGGTGGTGATTGCGGTGGTAGTAGTTCTAGTGTTCCTACTACTCCTGGTGGTGGTGGTGGTGGTGGTGGTGGTCGTCCTCCTGCTCCTCCTTCTCTTCTTCCACTTCCTCCCCCTCCTCCTCCTCCCCCCCCTCCTCCTGCTACTGCTGATGCTGAAGCTGCACTTAATACGGCGATTGCTGCAGCAACACTTGTTACAGTAGCTCCCACAACTGATGCTATATTTGCTCTTGAATCTGCAATACGTACTTCGGGGTTGACTACTGGTAATTCTGTATATAACCGTGCGGCTGAGGAATTGACTCGTCTTAAAGGTATTTCTGCTTCTAGTGTTCCACCACCACGAACACCACTAGCACCACCAGAAACACTACCACTAGGAACACCACCACCACTAGCACCACCACCAGGAATACGACCACCAAATTTATTGAGTGAAATTACTACTGGTATTCGACTTCGACCTCCTCCTCCTCCTGGTGGTGCTAGTGGTGGTGGTTCTACTATTACTCCTCCTGCTCTTGGTGGTGGTGGTGGTGGTGGATTCACAACAAGTGCATATGATCCTACAAATCCCACAACTGGTTCAACTGATCTTGATGCGGCTGTTAAGACTGCGGCATCATCTCTTGATCCGAAGATTAAAATAGATAATATAAAATTAAGTTTAGATACTCTTAATAAAGCCATAACTAGTAATACAAGACCAGGAGTTAATATTTCAAATGCATTTGCATTAGTAATTAAACTAAATAGCATACATAAGTTTCTATATGCATTAAATAAGTCTTCCCCCCCCTACTTTAAAGAAGGGATGATGCCGTCTCCAGATATGAAGGAGATTGCGGCTGGTTATAAGACCGCATATGGAACTGATCTGAACAGTGATTCAAATCTAAATTTATTAAAAGCTGCAGCCAACATCAAAGGGTCAGTAGCTAATTTTATGAAGATTGAAAACACTAGCGGGGGCGGCAGACGATCACCCCGTCGCGCCACACGAAAACACCGCACCTCCTATCGCAGAAATCGTAAAGCAAGTCGCCGTTACAGATAGAATCCGGTCTTTCTTCATAACACAGTATTTCATTTACATATCTTGTACATACATCTATGTATGTACAATATATGTAAATTTTTTAAATTGAGATAAATAGAGATGTCAAATTATACATTATGTAATTTAACATTAAATTCCAATTTACCATCTGGATTTAAAAAATATTCTGGACGTATTCTCATGGGTGGTGACTGTGATTCTGCAAGCACTTCTACAAGTATTTCTGCAAGCACTTCTGCAAGCACTTCTGCAAGCACTTACAGTAGTTCAAGTGATGGCAGTGTCATTCACAGTCTTTCACATGATCCTAGTCATAGTTCGAGTGATCCTCCCCCACTTAGTAGCGGTATTGTCAATTCTATTAGATGGACAGATAGATTACATACATCAATACGTTTACAAAAAATGGATGGAACTACATTAGATTTAAATATTGAACAGAAGGATTCTGAAGGAAATATAATTCAGAATGCCGATTGTTTCATAATTAAATCTGCATCAGATAACATTAATAAAATAATACAGGTCCGAAATAATTCTGCTATAGATCCAGAAGAATTAGATTTTTATTATAAAGTATGGAATGGATCTGGATGGGATGAAGACGAACATCGGTTAACAGCGTCTCCAGTTATTAATAATATTGAGAAAGTTACATGCCCGTCTCCCGTTGCTACTAGTACACAGATCGATCCAAGTCTCATAACTACCGCACAATCAATTAATGCTGCTGATATAACTAGTGAAGAAGCACTTATTGAAGCACGTATTGCATATCATAATTTAGAAAGTGCAATATTTGTTAACGAATCTGCACCAAATGTGGACAAAGCAAACAAAGTATTAGGTGAGCTAGCTGTCAGGATGCAACTTGGAGAAGCAATCCGTGAAGCAACAACTGTGACAGATCCCGCAGATGCATCTGCTGCATTAGAAGCTCTTACTGCTGCAATTAAATCTTCAAAGCTAACAAATGGTGATATATATAATAACGCAATTGCACAACAGACACGTCTTCAAGGCTTAATACTTCCTGTTCCCCCTTCTGAACCACCAAGCAGACCAAATACTATATTACAAGATCAAATAAATATATCACAAAGTGTTATGAATCCAATAACTGATATGGATAATGCAATAGGGATTGCAACAACCTTTCATCTTACAATTCTTATGCAAACAATCATGGGAGCAACAGAACCGTTCATTAAGAATGCAAGAATAGAATTTGAACGTATTAAGGCTCTTATTAATTCAACTGCTGTAACTACTTCAACTGCTCCAATAAAACTTGAGTTACCAGCTATATTGAAAGAAGAAAGTGCATTAAATACTCTTTCAGATATGGGTAGCGACATTCCTAGGGTTGTTTTGAATTTAACTTCTATAGATCAAATAATTTTTAATAATCTACAAAATTTATCACAGGCTCTTAATATTGGAATTAATAAATTGAAAACTATTGTAAGTGAAGAAACTATAAATAGAGCAACTGATACACGTAATCGTATTTACGCTGCACTTGCTGCACAACCTTATAATAATATATTATATAATGTAATTAATAATGGAGTTCCAAATGAGATTAATGATCTTGCTGTAGCAGAAGAAACCAAAAATACATTACAAAATGCAATTAATGAAAATACTGGTGCAAGCAATGGAATGAAAGAGGTTGCACATAATATGCTTACTGTAATAAATAATATTATTGACAGATTAAAAAGTTATATATCACCTACACTTGTTCCACCACCTACACTTGTTCCACCACCTACACTTGTTCCACCACCTACACTTGTTCCACCACCTACACTTGTTCAACCACCTACAGTACCTGTTACGTCACCCTCCTCAGTCAATCGTACATCTGCAATAGAACGACTTATGAGAGGCACAGCACCACATATTAGTGAAGCTTCTAAAAAAAGACGTGCAAAAAAAGGAACACGTCCTGCACGTCCTGCAAGTCCTGAAATACATTATATATCTTCAAATAATTCAAATGGTTCATGGGGTAGCGACAGTAATAATCGCAGACGACGAAATATAACACGTCGTAGACATTCTAAATAAAGTATATAATATTGACATAGTATTGTTTCTTTTTTCTAAAATGAAACAATGTTTTACAAAGAATTGAATCGCGATGAAGCGGAAACATATTTATCAGAACATCCAACTCATGTAATTCTTCGTCCCTCTACTTACACAAAGATGTATCCAATGATTCTAGCTGTTTATTACATGTACAAAGGGTCTGTACAACATAGTCTTGTCTACAAATCAGATGCAAATATATTCTATTCTGTGATTACAGATGCTGCAAATATACCCATATGTCCAACCTATATTGGATTGCAACATGACTTGGAACTGTTTTTATTAAGTTTATAAAATTGAATTGCATTTTTTAATTTTATATATTAGTGCTTATACAAGAATGTCTGATTCATTTAACACAGTGTTTTACAGTGGAATTGTCTTAACCTTTTTACATAGTCTTTGGAATTACATTCCTTGGACATGCTTCTTTCTTCTCATTCGTTGCACAGGGATTCGTCTCTATGTAATCACAGAACGAGAAGTGTGCACTCGTATCCAAACTCGTGCAAAACATACCAGTTACATAACAGACAATGGAAAAGGATATGGATATTCCATTGGATGGTGGTATTTTATGGAGATATCTATAAAACACCACGAGTATGGAGATGAATACAAAATCTGGGTCATTGCAACAGAGGCATCCTTCAAACAACTTACAATTGATTCACGCGAACATGTTTCTGATTCATCCGATGCATTAGTTGTACTTGTTCGTCATGGAAATTTTAACAATCCCTGGTTTTATGAACGCAAAATCCGTGGAACATGGAAATCGCGACCATCTCAATTGCACATCATTAAAAACATTTCTCAGCTTTTATCGCGAAAAGATAATCCTCATGCAGTAGTATATCTTCATGGACCTCCTGGAACGGGTAAATCGATGATTGGGATCCTTCTCGCATAATCCATTCATGGTAGCTACTGCAATACACTCAGACCATGGCAACCAGGTGACACAATCGCCTGGTTGTGGGATAAAGCGGAACCTACTGCCGAAAAACCTCTTGTAATTGTCTTTGATGAGGTGGATACTGCACTTCGTGAAATTCACAAAGGAATTCCGCGAGATAGAATTAATCCAATCTCTGTTCCAGATAAACCAGGTTGGAATCGTATGTTAGATGAGTTCAATCTTGGACTGTATCCGCACACAGTACTTATTCTTACAAGTAATATATCTCGCAAAATTATTTGCGATGAGCTTGATCCATCTTATCTTCGAGATGGTCGTGTGGATAAAATCTTTGAGTTGAAAGATGTCGTAAAATAAATTTGTGCGGTATTTCTGAGATTTTTTTTCATTGATAAAAAATGATACATATGTTTTTTATTTATTACACTCATACAGATTTTAAATGAATACACTTATTTGCTGCATTTAAAATGGAACCTATTCGTGGCATAACACCCATTGATGATCCATCATATCGCTATCAAATGCCAGTCCTCAGTCTAAAATCTGAAAAAAGCCGAACCCAGCTTGTAAATATTGCTGAAATCGCAACTGCCATAGAACGCCCTGCTGACTGGCTTTTACACTACATCGCAAAAAAAGCTGGATCACCATCCTTTGAAAAAGACGACCTTGTATACATACAAGGTCATCCATCGTCAGAAGGGCTACGCAAGTCAATTTATGAATTTATTGAAGAAATTGTTCTCTGCCCTGAGTGTGCTCTACCAGAAACAGCATTGCGCTATAAAAACAAGGTACTTCATCATCGTTGTGCTGCATGTGGCGCGGATTCAGATGTTAAAGAATCAGATTTTACAAAATGGATAAAAACCAAATTGGATCATCTGATAAGTGCTAAAACAAAAAAATAAATTTGTGCGCTATTTCTGAGATTTTTTAAATATATCTGGATAAATCCGATATTTATTTATATATTTTATATCATTTTATGCGCTATTTCTTGTATTTAAATTATGTCGTAAAATAAGATTAATTTTATTTTTTACGGGCGAAATCTGAGATTTAATCTAAATCGTATACCGATCGGTATACGATTTAGATTAAATCTGGAAAAAATCGCCGCTATTAAAATAAATCTGAAAAATCTGCGCTAATTCTTATTATATTTTCTATATAGAAATAGCGCATAAAATAATGCAAGATTTATTCAGATTTATTTGGATATTTGCATAAAATTGCGCCCTATTTCTGTGAAAAATTGATACTTGTAAATACACATTATATTATTACAAAATGGCATATATATTATGTCATACACTTGATAAAGTGCGCTACTTTCGCAATCTTCTTATTACAGAAGATACGCGTGTCCGAATTCTAATTGGAAATGATAGTTTGCTCCACACATTGAATTTAGCGTTAGATGATATGAAAGGGATTCCTGTAAATCAATTAGCAATTATACGAGAGTATGTACCACCAAAACTGATAGATACTGGGAAGGTATTAATGGGCGATCCAATTCTGGTCTATGTTCGACGAAGACATGATACCTTTGCGAATTCATTGATGGAGGAATATGGAGATTGTGAAGTTATTGTATTTGAAAAAGATCCAACCTTATAATTTATATGGCAATTCTTTATAAAATATAACACTTCCATCTTTTTGAAATTCTACTCCAAATACTTTTATAATGACTCCAGCAAGTATTGCATCAGACACTGCTTTACAATAGATTGTATCTAATTTATTTATTTCTAATCCACTGCAATCATTGCGCGGCACAAGAAACACTAAATAGGCTGCTTCTGTATCTGGTAATTTCATTAATTCTGCAAGAGTTTCAGCATGTTTTACCGCGCGAGGACTGATTGGTTCCGATTTTGATTTGCGATATCCTTCTGGAAAGATTGCAAACCGGTTGCACCGTGCTTCCGTGGAATGACTGATCATGGCATTTTTCACTTCAACATAAAGTTTCTTTCCTGTAGAAGTGGTTCCAACAAAATCAAGACGGGTATGATCACTGATTTTAACTTCAGATTTCCATACAACCGTTGTTGAAATACGATGTAACAGGGTTGATGCAATGGATTGACTCACCATGGGATGAATTCCTACATAATAAACTCCTTCTGTATCAGTACATTCAGCAATTTGCGCTGTGTAGGAAGTTTTAGACGTTGCTTTGGAAGTTGATACGTAAATAGTTCGATCGGTTGATACAAGTCCAGAACATCCTAATCCAGGTGTATGACACATTGCTTCGGTTCCATCTTCTAAGACTATATCTGCTACATACGGGCTTTTAATTCTTTTGGATGGTCGATGTAGCACAGTTGCTTTGACTAAGGTTGGAAGTGTATAGAGTGACATTTTAATGTTAAAAAGAAAAGAAGAATATAAATCAATTTTATTATAAAAAATACAATCTTATAATCATCTATTTGCACATATGACATGGTTGTGTTATATGTACAAAATGCTTACAATAATATTTATAATAAGACGAATAATATAAATCATAGGAATAAGTTGCATAATTTGCTAATACTTCCAGCGGTGTTTCTTCGATTGTTGTAGGTAGTGATTGCTGAGGTAGTGGTGGAGGTGGCAGAGGCAATAGCGGAGATAGTGTAGATGCAGGTGCAGGTGCAGGTGCTGGTATGAGTGGCGAATATAATTTCATATGTTTAAATGCGCGGGTTCTTCTATCAACTGCTTTCATACAAGATATATTATGTTTTATACACCTATCGCATGGAGATTT
>Ga0114963_10000532_pt1 | contig 25467 bp, 17 predicted proteins | sample C_131016_EF_Meta_FD_87019 | JGI IMG/M metagenome (GOLD analysis project Ga0114963, IMG submission 87019) | Freshwater microbial communities from Lake Croche, Canada to study carbon cycling - C_131016_EF_MetaG | ecosystem: Environmental > Aquatic > Freshwater > Lake | place: Lake Croche, Canada... | reverse complement strand
GCTTACTAGTCAAAAGATGTAGGGTTTTCTTTGATTTTAGCCTATTTTTTGGCAATTTATTCTTTCTCAATATGACGTAAAGACTTTTAAGATAAGGGTTTCAGCTTTTTTCAGTAGACTCTAGGTAAGACATATCCCACTGGAAAGAGAGAAGATAAATAATCTTTGAGAATTTTTTTAAACGGAACATTATCGGGGTCTTCTTCCCCTTTAGAAAAATACTCCTCCATCACCTGACTACTAGTAAAGATGAAGAGAGGAACAGCATAATACTGATCTTCACGCTGACTATTTTGCTGTAGATGTTGAGTCCGAGAATCACTGTATTTGAGTTTATCGATAAGTTCTACGACATTCAGAGCAGAAGACTTTAGATTTTTGGGATATTCAGAGTTCCTAGCAATACTGATTATATCATTCAATAATTTATCATATATCTTGTCTTCTAAACGCATCTGATAAACTTCTTGGACTTTTTTATCTACTAGAGGAACTATCAGGAGACTCCCTGTAATATGACAGGGTTCTATTTCGGGAAAGTTGAGGAGGTGATCAAATCCCTGTTCAATATATTTATTAAATTTCTCTTTGAAAGGTTCTCTTAAGGAGAGATAGGATACTTTGTTATTTTGAGGATCTGAATTTTCTAAATCTCTTATCTTTATGTTAACTTGATCCAATAGCTTTTGTAATTCTTTTGAAACCTCGTCAAGGCTTTTATGACTAGGCTTAAGTTGTGCTTGTTTTTTTAATTCCTCAATTAGGTTGGCTACCCCTTCTGTAAAGGTTGCGTCAGCAGATAAAACTGATTTACCTCCTACAGGAATTATTTTATATTGTTTGTCTCCAATAAGAGATGATCCTTTAATTCTGGTCAATATAGCTGCTTTTAAGATTAAGAGGATATCAATTATATTTAATACTCTCTCTTGGAGGGAAAGTTGGGGATTTTCTCGGTCATAAAATATCTGTTCCGATAAATAAAATGTCAGTTCTTTTTCTTGTCCTTCTAGGTCTATTTTTTGGCCATCTTCTTCATAGCTTCCCCTGCCTCGATAGATGACTTGAATGATTTCCATGAGGTTCTGTTCAACTGAGAAACGGGGTATATCCACTAAAATATGTTGAACTTTAGGAAAGGAAAGTCCCCGACTAGCAGAAGCTGTCATAAAAATAATTTTTACTTCATTTTTACATTTTTTTACTTCGGCAATATCTTTTTCTGAACTATTAGAATGTATTTCTATATAGTCTTGGAATTTCTCGAATTTTAAAAGATTAGTAGTTAAAGCTTCAATTAATTGCTGTAGTCTATTCTTATCTTGAATGTAAACAATAATTTGATTACTGTCAGGCTTTTGCCAAAGTTCTTCTATATCATTTAATATGTGTAAGTTGACTGTTTTACTCAATTCAGATTTTTCCAGCTTGATTTTTTCTTCCTTATATTCCTTACATTCAGTAAATATTTTATAGTTAATAATCAATTCACTGGCGGGATAGGCATTGGTATTAATAGCAATAGCTGGCTGTTTTTTAAAGCTAAATTCTTGTTGTGCAATAGGTTGATTTTCTTCAATTGAAGTTCTATAAAATATTTTATTGGGTTCTGTTTCGCCACTGGAGAGATGTTGTTCTATGACGCTTTTTTCCACAATAGAAGCATCAGCGACAATGATTTTAGTATTAAAGCCATGCCGACTATCTAGGAGTTCATATTCTTGTAAATGTTCTGTCATTATCTTGAGAAATTCTACCCCACTCTGATCGCCTGTAATTTCATCGATCATGATAAATAGATGCTTAAATTTACTAGAAATAGCCCGCATTTTCTCAGGAAGAACTTTTCCTTTGGTCTTGTTATAAGCAGACTTGAAAAGTAGATCAAAGTGTTCGAGTGTGTCTTTACCTTGTTTAGTTTTTTTCAAAGCTTGAATAGATAAAGTTGCTATCACTTGACGGGAGATATCTTTTTCTATCAGAACACTCACTGCATCAAATAAGCTATTAACAACACCTGCAGAACCACTGCCATAGTCGGTGATCAGGTCTTCTTTTTCCTGTTTTAGTCTATGTTTTGACTTTTGTGGATACTCTCTCTCTGGCTGATCTTTGAGAAAGTTAACCCTTCCTTCTACAAAGTCCTCGTCTTTGAGATCAGAAAAGTATTGTACAGTTGGTCCGCCTGCTTGGGACTTGATAATCTGGCTATCAGTATTGATAGCAAAAATTTGCTCTTTTTTTCCTGCTTGTAGATCATCACGAAACTTGCTAATAATATCTAAGTTGACCTGTTTCCGAGGACTGATATAGAGAAAGAGAAACCCCTCCTCAAAATGTTCTTCTAAAAATTTAACTAATGCTGTTGTCTTGCCTATCCCTGGGTTTCCAGTTAAAAAGAGATAGATTATCTCACTATTTAAGGCATTATGTACTAAGGTGCTATGGGCATCCCGCAGAGACATTTTGCCACTCAGTCCTACTTGTGCTAGTATTTCTGGCGGGACATTTTCTTTAGGGTTGAGGAAGTCTGTAATTTTTTCTTGGTATATAATAGGTGCAGTTTGATTAACTGAGAGATTTTGTAAGGCTTTAAATAACTTGTTACCTTCTGGAAAACTCTTTTTGGCATTCCTAGTAATCATCCCAAATACTTTTTCTCTAGCTACGTCAATATCTTTTTCATCAATTTTATTCTTATAGATAGACTGACAGGTTTTTAAAAACTCTAGGTTATTAGGATTAACACACATTGCACTTACGCCGCGATCAGTGTATCCTATGATATTGAAGAGAAGCTTTTCTTCGGCTGAGATTAACTGATGCTGTTTAAGGAAGTGATAAAAACTATAAGCATAGCTGCCAGCTTGGATCAGCTTACAACTTTCTTTATCTTCCCTAGCAAAAGCAGTTAAATAAGAACTCAGTTTCTCACTTAAATTAAAATTTTCTTCGCCAGTATCAATGCTTAAATTAGCAAAGACACTCTTAGACCTTAAATATCTGATCTCTTTTAACAGGATTTCTCTGATCACTTGAATATCATCTATATCTTTTAAATCTTGCATTGATTTGAAGGAAAAAAATGAAAGATCTATTGATAATATTCTCCATTCTCTTCTATATTTAATCAACATCAGAGTATCTGCTTTGAGAAACTCTCCTTTATTTCTATAATAGGAAATATCTACATCTTTAGTAGTTAATTGCTGCAAAACTTGAGTAAATATTTCCTCTTCACTCTTGGGGTTGAGTCCAAAACTATTGTCCCCACTAAAGTTACATTGTAAATAGTGAATTTCTAACTTATCTTTATTGTAACTTTCCTGCTTCACCTCCAAGGATGATAGGTATTCTCTGAAGAAGTTATAACCTGATAAGAACCCTTTTTGTAAGACAAAGAGACACCACTTTTCAACAGTATTTCTATCCTCAGCATTAATAATTCTTTCTTTTTCAAAAATGCGATCCTTTATTTTCTTGAAGCTTAAGTTTTTGAGATCTTGGAGATAAAGATCCCCAGAACGACGTTTAATGTTTTGCTGTTTAATATAGGTCAGGATTCCTAAATTAAAACTAATTTCAAAGAGATATCCTAATGGGTGTTCTGTTTTCATTATTTCTCCGGAACATTTAATATACTTCTGACATTTGTTAAAAAGGCTAAAGAGTTAAAGTGGATCTTCCCGTCACTATGAAAGAAGACAGAAGATGCTCCTACTGATTGATCGCCTATAATATTGTCATAGGGATCTAGTTTGATATTAGGGTTGGCTGGAGATTCATAACGGGAAAAATGGACAAGGGTTAAGTAATTGAGGAGATCTGTTTTGAGTTGATTATTATCTGCATCGTGAATTAAAGCATCACGAATATCCTGTTCTTCTAAAACTCCTTGGTAGACATTGAGGAGGGTTGCATAAGACATTACTCCATTGTAAAAACGATCATATCCAACAATTTTGCCACTGAATAGATTAAAAAAGATCACTGTTTTTTTACTAGGATCATTGACTAGACTATTCAATTCTCTTGTATCTTTGATATAATGGGCAGTAAAATTTCTTATGGTTTTCGGTTTCATTGTTTTAACGTAATACTTATCAAAGAAAATAGGATAAATTTTTAAGTCTGTCTTTTCTCCTTTGAGGGAAGTAATGACAACTTTAGACATAAAGAAATCATCTTCATCTTTCTTGGTGAGGTTGAGGTTACTAGAATAGGGGGTTTTAGCAATATAAAAAAGATGTTTATATCCTTTTTTATAGAGTTCGTTTACCTCATCAATAATTATCCAAGGTTGTCTGTACATTTGTTCTTTTGCGAAGTTGGCTGAGAAGGTTTTTAGGTTTTTCAAAGTTACCTTATTTCCTTCTCGATCTAGCGTGATTATTTCTCCCATCAAGTTAGATAGTACTTGTTCTTCATCATACTTTCTATCACTTTCCCGACTGGAGATGATAATTATAGCCAGTTTGTCGAGTTGGGGTTGCTGTTGGTTAAATTGAAAGACTTTTGGTAAGGTAGAGTAGAGGGAAGTTAAAGAAGTTTGTATTTTGAAGTCCCTATATTTTTGTAAATTTTCAATATTTATCCCTTGAGAATTAGCTAAAATATCTTGACTGAGTAAATGACTTAATGTTCTTGAGAAATTTCGCATAAATTCTTCATCTGCTGCAGGATTATCTCCACCAGTTTGTTGCAGACGCATAATAGGGAAAAAGAGAGGTTTTACTTCTTCTTTTAACTGGTCTATAATCAGTTTAAAACTGAGATAGGTCAACAGAGAAAAAGTAAATTTATACAAGAATACTTTGCTAGATTCATTTGTTGCTAGAATATCTTTTTTGTAGTATAAACTAATTAATTTATTACGACTAAAGTACTTATTATATGTTAGATATACATTGTCCTTGTCATCTTTAAAATTCCAGATAACTACAGGGATAGTTTTAATGTTGGTTAAGTTATATTCAGCCATCAACGACTGTAACTCATCTGTAGAAAAATAACGAAGATCTTCTATGGTTAAATTAACAGGAAGATGGCACAAGTTATTCTCTTCTACATTAGCAGGGTAAACTGTAATATATCTGAGATATTCTTTAGATTTTTTACCGAAGACTGATTTTAAAAGTTCCCTTTTCTCTAAAATACCTCTTGGTGACTCTAAGAGAGATTTTTCTATTCCTAAATGTATAGAAAAATTTTTGTGCGGAATAATTTTCTCTTGATTTAAGGTTTTTGTAATTAATACTTTAAGTCTGTTCACCTTCGTCTCAACATGAACAGTATTAAATCCAGTGATTATATTTCTAAAAATTTCTTTTTTGGCTTCCTCATCACTACCTTTTAATGTGGGGAGAATATGTTGCTCAAATTTTGCAATTGGATCATATTCTAATTCTGCTTGGTAATTAGAATTCTCAGGAGTTGCTTTATTTCGTGAAGCAAAGACAAAAAAGTAGAGGAGACAAATTTGTAAAACTTGCCTTTTGAAATTTTCAGATTTATAGGGATCTCGTAATCTTTTGTTATGTTCTTCACTTTCAGGATTCAAAAGTTCTAAATTATACTTTAAAACAGAAGCAGGGTTTTTAAGTTGATTATTAACTTCTCCATTCAGTTTCATCTTAAGACAAAAGACAAACTCTTTTTTACCTTGTGCCTGTTCGGTAGTTTCGCCAAGATTCCCGTCAACTACAGGAATAATTGGTAAACGATCTAAAGTTTCAGATCTAGCAAAATATTCTCTATAATTTAGTTTACCTCCTTCATAACTTACATCATAATCTCCATCTGCTTTATTGGGGTCATTGAGATACTGTTCTAAGAGTCTCAGTCTGCGAATTAAATCTTCTAGATAAATAATATTGTTATCTTTGCTGTCTTCTATATTCTCTTTGAGATATTCCAGATAGCGTATTTTGGCTTCTTTTTTCAGTTTCCCAATGGTTTCTTCATAGACTCTATCTCTGAGGTCATAGAAGGCTGATTTTTCATTGTTGATGAGGTTATCTAGCATTTCCTCTAGATCTTCTTGTTCTTCTTCCTCCAGAGTAGCATCACTAGTAAGATGGTTTCTAATACTAGCTTCTAATTGTTTAGTAAAAGTATCAATATTTCTCACACTAATAGTAAGCAGGTGGAGTTTTAAAACTGCCTCACTTCCTTTGCTATTACCTTGTAAGTTGAGACGTTTTTGCTTCAGGTTATATCTTTGTGAAAATTGATTATATTTAAAGCCTAGTTGGGGAGGTGTTTCTGTTGTAGCAAAATTAGTCAAGTGACTAACTAACTGTAATAAGGCTTCTTTGATATTCTGTCCAGGTCTGCTGGTTTCTAACTGCTGAGATAGTATTTGATTTAGTTCTCGAATTTTTTCGCTAAAGACCTTTTCTGAGGTGGCAGTTAGGTTAAGTGTAGCACTGCGTATGGCAAAAGTATTATTTACAACTAGACTAGAGAAGTTTTTTTCAGCTATTAAACCAGCTATTCTCTGAATATGTAAGTTTAGACGTTCTCCTTCCTGAGACCACTGAAAGATTTTATTCTCTTTAACCGATGCCACAATAGCCTTTAATAACTCAGTGTAATCTAAACGGGCAAGTTGATTATTGTCCTCTGATAATATATTCATGGTAGTTCCCCTATTTACTTTCTCATCTCCCTACTATAGTATCATGGTAGGGAGATAATCTGAATTAACAAAAATGTCTGAATGTAAATTTTTTTAACAAATTTTCAAAACTAGGCATAGACTTAGATTATGTCATAGTAGCGTATATCTAGAACAAGAGGCTTGTCTGACATGACTTGTAAAAATCAAGGGAGTGATTGACTTTGAGGGGAGTAATCTATATCGGCGATCGCCAAGCTGGAAAAACCCATCTGGCTTTAGAACTGGCCAATCCTGACAATAATTATGTCAGGGTAGATTCATATACATACACAAAAATAAATCAAGGCGGGCCAGGTGGAACTAATGCTCAAAAAAGTGTTTACGAGAGATTTTTTGAGGTGAAAGTTCATCTTCCTAATGGCGAAAAAACCATTATGACAGACTGGTTAGACACCTCAGGCGAAATTTGGGAACGGAGTTGGCAAGTCGAAAATCCCGATAAATGGCAAGATTTTTTAAAATACATTAAAGAAGCTGAAGCCATCCTTTTAATTCTTTCTCCTTATCGGGAAATTATTGATCCTAATAAACCTGATAGAGATGCCTTTATTACTAGACAACAGTGGCTGAGACGTTTTGCAAGATGGGTTAAATTTTTCCAAGAAGATTGTTCAAGAATTGAGCATCTTCTTTTATGCCTTAATAAGGCAGATTTATTTTGTCCAAATCTTCCAGCAGAAGCAGAAAAGTTAGCTTATGATCCTCATATTCAACGTATGAATTTTCAACAAAGAGATCAATATGTTTATCAACGCTATTTTGCTCCACTTCACCCTCAAATAAGAGAATTAAATACAAGTATTGATAACTTGTCGGTTCGCTGTTTTATTACTACCGTTTATAATCGAAAATTGTTAGAATTACCTTGGATTTATCTCGGTCATTATTTAGCACAATGAAACAAGTAGAGGTATTGATATGTCAGGTGGAAACATTTCTATTGTTGGTCCAAGAATGTCGGGAAAAACTACTTATTTAGCGGCTTTGGCTTATCATCAGGAACATAGTATTTCTGGGAAAAAAGGGGTAAAATATACAGTTAACCCTACCAATCCTGAAGCTATAGATTTAAAAGAACAAGCGGGAAGAATTCTGAAAACAGGACAATTTTTGAAAGGCACTGAGATTGGTCATAAACCTGTCTATGAATTTCCTTTTTATTCTTTTAGTATTGAATATAAGCCTAATCGATTTACTATTGGTACTAAAATAGACATTACAACAAGAGATTATCCTGGAGAAGTCTTTAAGCAGCTTGTTAAATCAACCTCTCTAGATGCTACTCATGCAGAGTTTGTCGAGGATTGTTTTATCAACAAAATAGGATGTGCAATTATGTTAAGTGGGTGGGAGTTAGGTAAAGATAATGAGTATCATAATATGCTGAAAAACTTTATATCGATTATGAAAAACAGTAATGCTCCTAACAACTATAAATTGGCTGTTGTGATGAGTAAATGTGAAAGAGGGGAAATCTGGCCAGGACGACTGGACCCCGAACAAGATTTATTCAAAATTCATTTACCTAAAACCCAAGATTTGCTGAGAAAGAAACTCACGGCAAATAACCTAAAATTCTTTGCTTCCTCTACTTTCGGAGTATTGGGACCACATAATCCGCGTCCTAATCGAGAAGACCGTATTCTCAAAGGAGAACCTGCCTCAGTGTTAAGAGACACTGAGAACTGGAAACCCTATAATTTAATTGAACCACTTCTCTGGATTACTCAAAGTTCTAAAGCAGAAGAAAAACAATGAAAGCATTAACATGGCTCAAACAAAAGATGGCTTCAGGCTCTCCTGAGGTAAAAGAAGTTAATGCTGATATACGAGTTATTGGGGATCGTAGGGCAGGAAAAACAGTCTATATGGCTTCTCTTGCCTATTGGCCCAATGCTAATCCCGATAGTCCAGTTCAGTCAGTAACGCCGATTGGGGAAGCGGCCAATCAAGACCTTTTGAAATATGCTCAAGATATTCTCGAACAAGGACTAGAAATTAAAGGAACTCCTCTCAATGCTACTGTCGATGAGGTGAAAAATTATTGTTTAAGCATTTTGTTAAAAGAGCAATTTCAATGGTCAAAATTAAATTCTCAACCAATCCAATTAACTATTAATTGTAAAGATTATGCTGGAGAATTTTTTTCGGATTTGCTTAATAAATCTAGTGATCCTTTATTAAAAGACTATCTCAATGATTGTCTTAGGGCAACAGGAATTTTGTTTCTGGTTGATGGAACAGCCTACGCCAAGGATCGACAATATGCTCTTAGTCTAGATAATTTTTTGGACGCTTTAAATCAAGCCAATACCCAACAGAAACGAATTGCTGTCACTCTTAGTAAATGTGAATTAGCTCAACTTTGGCTTAGACGACATGAGCCAAAAGGCTTAACTAAAAGTCTTTTTCCGCAAATGACGGAAAAATTAGAAACTTGGACTAATAAAGGCTTAGGTTTTGTTGATTATTTTACAGTTTCCGCTTTTGGCAGATTGGGAAAAGAAGCTTCAGAACCCAATACAACTTTTAAAAAACGCGACAAAGGAGGAACTAACTCAGTTATTCGAGAACCCAAATATTGGAAACCTTTTGGGTTAGTTTCCCCGATTTATTGGTTATGTACCAATCAGCGTCACAAAGCATTAGATGAGGATTAATATTATGGCTATTATTGAGATTCACGAATTTAGCACGGGAATTAATGTACAAGGAACACCTGAAAAGTGGCATTCTACTGGTTTTAGTGGACATTATATCAATTCAACTCTCTCTAAAATCCCTGAAGCAGTTCGCTCAGCTATTAGGTATGATTTATTTAGTCTTTCGGAAAGTGCAATACAGAAAACAGCAGCAATTATTGGTCGAGAAGTCAGAGATGAAAATGAGCAATGGTCTGTTCTGGCAGTCATTACTAATGAAAATGATGAAAGTGCAAGACGTATTGTTGTTACTCGCTATTTTTTAACAGAAGAATTAGGGAACCTTTCTGAGTTATTAAATTGGTACAATATAAAATCTCTAAACGGTAAATTAGTTTTTAATCCGTTTGATGTCAAACAAGAAGGCGAGGTTTACCATTATGAGACTAAGAATATAACCAATCATAATGTCTTGACAAATTTTCAAGGTGTACTAAATCAAAAAATTCTGCCAAGAGACCGAAATTACACTCCATTTATTATTAATCAATTAGCTACCCAGAAAAGACAAGATAATCAATTAATTACCTGGGCTTATAATGTCGAAGGACTGAGAAAACCTCACGATTTTCAAGTAATTTATCCAGCTAGTGAAGAAGCAGCAAGAATCATAGAACAAGATCTTAACAGATCTATTGTTAAACTGTCTGCAGTTTCTGGAGAAGAGAAAATTTACCCTATCATCAATAACTGGATTTACCAAGGAACTCTCAAACTTGGAGATGTTCAAACTATTAATAATGCTTTAGCAAACCCATTATATAATGAGGAGTTTTGGTCTCAGTCAATTTTTAAACGATTAGGGATTGAAGATATAAAAGATTCCTATGCGCCCCATTTAGTACTTTTATATATGTTATATGGTCTAATTCTGGAGCAGAAATTGCCTGACTTTTTAGACTGGTTCTACCAAAAGCAAGAAACCAATAAAAAACCAGAACATTATCAAATTGCTCAAAATTTTAGTAAGACAATTCAAGATAATTTATGTGTTGAATCTTCAGAAATAAAAGAGCAAGCTTTTAAGGGAATTAATCTGATTATTTCAGGTTTAGTAAGTTCAAATAACCTAAAAAATCTGCTCAAAAATTGGTTAATTTTGGATCAGAAAGGATTATGGGGTAAAGCATACGAAACATATAAAGTCGCACTGTGGAAAGATCTAAAACAAATTGCCCAAGATTTTCAAGCAGATAGAGATAATTTGAAGAAGAGGCTATCTGACCCAAAACCATCTCAAAATACAACTCAAGTAACTGAAGAAAAAATTAATAAAGAACTGATTAAACAAGCTCAGAACTATCCTTACGAACCTCAGAATCTTCGGATTTTAAATACTCAACCTTGGACAGATATTAGAAAAGATATAATTGCTTTTATCAGGTATCAAGATTATAAACCTAATAAGAATTATCTCCCTTTAGCTGAATTTTTTGCAGAAATTGCCGAAAATGATCAAGACGAAACTAATTATTTTTTATCAGCTTTTTTCTCTCAGATGGCTGAAGGTGATGTTCCTATGGCTTTATGGAAGAAATGCGGTTTTGATCCTAAGACAAAGAAGGCTATCTTGTCTAAATTAATTTCGTTTAAAAGAAGATTAACTCCAAAAGAAAAATTCTCTAAAAATGCCAATATAGCTCTTAATAAAGTTAGCCATCTTTTGTTTATTCCGCAAAAAGTATCATTATTTAATCTGGTTGTCTTAACTTTAACTATTGGCATAATAAGCAGCATAATAACCGACATTTTAAATCTACATCCTGGCGGTTTTTTAAAAGCTCCTGTAAGTTCTGGATCAAGAGATAATCCCCATCAACAAGCCAAAAAAGAATTGAGTAAAGATACTATTTTTGCCATTTATAAAATAATCACAGATAACAGTTCTGACGCCAAAAAAATTCAACAAACAATCATTAAACTTATTGAACCATCCTCAAGCAGAAAGTTAGATTTTAACAAAATAAATACAGACCAGCAAAATTGGCTTGAGGCTATTAAAGAATATCAAGGAAAATACCTTAAATCCATCCAAGCAACAGGTACTATCAAAACTGGAGATGATACCGATAAATTATTAAGATGTCAACTGAAACAAGAATTAAAAAAACCATTAGATAATTGTAAGGTTACTTTAAGTCCTTCGCCCTCCCCTAGTCCAACAAAAACACCAACACAGGAGGATAAAGATTGGGGAACAACCGTCAAAGCCTTAGATGCGTTACGAGATGAGCTTTTGAAGACTGATAGTAATTTGACACAGAAACGAGTAGAAGAGGCAATCTCCACAGTATTAACTGTTGATATTACTTTTCCAGATATCAATAAGCCAGATAAGGCTAATCAAAAGTTGTGGATTCAAAAAATTAAAGAATTTCAAGGGAAAAACTCTATAGGCTCTACAGGGATGATAGTTAAGGGGAATACTACCTATAATAGACTTAAATGTGAAGTTGCTCAAGAATTAAATCCAGATCCTTCTAATAAATGTGAGTAGAATTAGAACCAATAAATGTTTAGACTTATCCTTTATGTTCTCGCGGGAATAACTTCAGCCCTTTTAGGCTGGAATTTAGGCCAAGGTGCGATGTATGTTCTCCAACTTTTTGAACGCCTTCCCGTATTAGATTTGCTCGGACAGCTAAGACAGTGGAAAGAAGTTATCCTCTTTCCCTTTATCACAGTCTGTCTTTCGGTTGGGATGGTACTTAACGAAATCTTTATCTGTAATCCTACCCGTCCCAAACTTAACCTAAGAATTGCCCTACGCCCCCTTCTTTATGCTATCGGGATTGGTTTTCTGGTTGGATTAACCATTGGTGGATTATTGCAAATTGTCTATCTTCCCAAGTTTGGTCTTGATGAAAGAAGCGCCCGAGTTATCGGTTGGTGGTTGATTGGCGCAACGGTTGGACTAGTAGAAGGTCTAACTTGGCAATTTTACAGTATGGAAGCAGGGGATAAAAGTCGTCGTCAAAAGAGACTGTTCTTCAGTATTTTGGCTGCCAGTGTAGCTGGTCTTATTGCAGCTTCAATTTTTGAAAGAGTTCGTACCTCTTGGGATTCAACACCAGAATGGTTCCAACTCATTGAAGACCCCCTTGGATTCTCTATTTTAGGGATACTTTTAGGCATTGCCTTTACTATTGCTACCTCGCCTAGCTATATGGCAGCCATCAGAGCGGGAAAAGGCTTTGAATATAGGGGAAAGACAGTACAAGCTCTAGATCCTGAGTTCAATAATAATTCAGCACTTGCTCCTGTTATTTCTACTCTGAATGTGAAAGACCTTAAATTTGTCTCTGAAGAAAGAGAGACCAAAATTGACGAAGGATTGTCTATTCAATTACCAGAAAAAACACTCATTAAAATTGGTGGAACGCAAAAAGAAACAATGTCGAATGGAGAAATTTGTGGCTCAGACATTTATCTTCCAAGCTTACCGCCTCATATCGCCGATATTATTGTAGATAAACGAGACACAAAGTTAGAGCCTAATCCGAAAAATTACGCAAAAATTTACATTAACGGCAAACGCTTAGAGAATTTCAACCCAATTACTTTAAAACACAATACTCTTATAGCTTTCTATACCGATGAAAAAGATGAAGATAACCCCAATGAACCTAAAATCTACCGTTTCGTTTATTACAATCGCTTCCTTGACCCAGAAGGCTAGTTTTTTCCTCTTAATGCTTGGCCTAATGCTTTCTCTTCCCCAGAGCACTAAAGCACAAGACAGGGTAAATGTTAGGAAAACTGAAATTGTCCGTCTCACCGCCAAGAACAATGATATTACTCTACGACTGAAAGTAACTGGCGATGAAAACAGACCTATAATGAATCTCGAAAAACAAGACTTCCACTTAAAGGTTGTCGACACAAAAAAAGGGAATATAGTTTCTCCTTCAGATAATAACTATTCTAATATTCCCTTTAATTGGAAATCCCCAGAAGAAACAGTTCCTCCTCCTGCCTATATTGTCGTACTCCTTGACTTTAGCGGGAGTATGAATTGTTCAAATGATTTAAAAAGTGAAGAAGATTGCAAAAAAGTCCCTAAAGGTCAGCGAAAAATAGATGCAGCGATTTCTGCACTACAAGCCTTTATTGAAAGTGCCAAGAAACGAGGCGGTAATACTAATATTACTATTGTCCCTTTCGGTTTTGTCACTCCTGAGTATAATAAACGTGACCCTAAGTGCCTCAAATCTCTTCCTCCATTTCAGGCAACTCTTCATAACTTTCTTAATGTTAATAAGGATGACGCAATCCAAGGATTTTTTAAAGACTTAGCTACTAGAATCCCCTGTACAGAAACCAATATTTATGATTCTTTGAACGAGTCCCTAACATTTTTAACCGATAGTAGTAATAAAACATTTTATCCTGTTGACGATAGAGGAAAGGCAATAGAACCTAAACCTCGTCTATCTGTTATTCTTCTGACTGACGGTTATGATACGCAATATAAGACACAGGGGGAACAGGATCAACAGTTCAAAAAATTAAAGGAATTACTTCAGAAAAATCCCGAAATTATCATTCATACCCTTGGTTATGGACTCACCCCACAACAATTAGGTGAAAAATATCAATTAGGACATCCTGCTACTCGTCGAGATATCACCACTGAAAACCCACCCGAAAAACATAAAGTCCCTGAAGAGGAATATGTAGATCAAGAAATTATGAAGAAAATAGCAACAATGACAGGTGGTCTATCTGAATTTTCTGCTGATCCCAAAGAAGTCACAGCACGTTTACAACTCTTTTTAAATGCTTTACTAGGTGAGTATGAGATTAATTATACTCATCCTAACCCTGAACGGGCCAGGATTTATCAAATAAGTACTAATGTAGCAGGGGTTAATTCAGACGCTCAAGAATATCGAAATCTGGGTCAAAATACTCCTGTCAATATCTATTGCGGAATGTGGGGGCTGTTAATTTTATTTTCGGGTCTTTGGTTTATTCCCTATGAAATTTGGCGAAAAAAACTTGAGGAAGAAAAATAAACAAAACCAAAACCTGATCTTAACGCGCTATCCCCATGAACCTATTTTTCTGTCAACTCTGTACAAAATATAGTAAAATTAGAGAGATCATCTTAGAGGGAGCGGAGGTACACTTGTTGGCTACCATTTTAGGAGAAATTTCCCCGGCATTACTTAACTTTTAATAAAAGTTATGAGATTATGGTTAGATACACATTGTCCCTGATTGTTAAAAGTTCATCCCAGCAAATAGATTATCCTTTAGAGTTATCAGAAGAATATGAAGACAATCCAGAAAAATTTTTTACGCCCCAGAAGCGCCAACATTTACGAATCTATCTACAAGAAAAAAGTTCATGTGCTATTTCAGAGCATGACCTCAACCAGATTGTCAAGACTTGGAGCGAAGCTATTCAAGAAGGCTATCGTCAAACTCGAATTACCCTAGATTTAGCCTCACCTTTGGAAACCAATGTGGAAAAACTACAAGATAATGGCAATCAAGAATTACCGCCCCTATTTCTCCCAGAATTAACGGGCATAGAACCCATCTTCGGAATGTTACCTCCCCTAGAGGACATTTATACACCTTAAATACTGGAGATATTTTATGTTAAACGTATCAATTACCCCTCATCGTCAGTTTCTTGCAGCAGATGCCCCAGAGCAACGGTTATTTATTATGTTAAAAATCCGTCCTCAAGGTCAAGCGGCTCAAAGTCGTCCCTCTACTACCTTTGCATTTCTCATTGATACCAGTGGCTCAATGTATGAAAATGTCGGTGGCCTCACAAAATTAGAAGTGGCCATGAAATCTTTGAAAGAGTTGCTTCATTCAGGAGGTTTAACCCAAGAAGATCATCTAGCTTTAATACAATTTGATGATCAAGCTTCTACCCTATTAGAATTGACACCAGCCACTCAAATTAGTCAAATCGAAACAGCCATCAATCAACTAACTAAACATAGTGGGGGAACTTGTTTAGGTGAAGGAATGGACAAAGTTCTCTCTATTTTAGGCAATCAAGCCATGACTTCTCGCCGCGCCTTAATCTTTACTGATGGTCAAACTATAGGTGAAGATAATTGTCTTCAACTGGCTCATCAATTTGCTCAAAGCAATATTCCCATTACGGCCTTAGGAATTGGTGACTATAATGAAGACTTATTAGTTGCTCTCAGTGATTCAACTGGCGGTCAATTTGGTCATATTGTCCCTGGGACAACATTGGGATCTCAAATTTCTATTACTGACTTCCCCAATTACATTGTTCAAGTTTATCAACAGGCTCAAAAAGATGTAATTAACAATATTAAGTTAATCATTCAAACTATCAAAGGGGTAGTACTGACAAGAATTACCCGTGTTTATCCAGATCAAGCGGAATATCCCTTATCTCAATCTCCTTATCCTATCGGGAATGCCGCAGCAGGTGACGACACCATCTATATACTTGAATTTAGCATTGAAAGTCATGCCAGTTCCCGCGCCCGTATTGCCCAAATAGGCTTAACCTACGATATTCCTGGATTAAATCAACGAGGTGAAGAACCCCCGATTAATGTGATTGTTCAATTTATGGCTGGACAAGGCGGCGCCGTACAGGTTAACCCAGAAGTGATGAATTATCTCCAACAGCTTAATATTTCTCAAGCCATGGAAAATGCCATGAAAATAGCCGATCAAGATCCAGAAAAGGCTGAAAAAATATTAGAAACAGCCAGACGAATGACAGTCAAAATTGGCAACAGTGAGATGCTTGAGTCCCTTAATCAAGCCAGTGACGAATTGCGGAAAACTCGCAAGATCTCTTCTAATACTCGGAAAACGATGAAAATGGAGTCAAGAGGCAAAACTATCAAAATGAAAGGCGATATCAATGATGAAATCCTCAATGATGCTAGTATTCGAGATCTGACAGGAACTTAATGTACTATTAATTAACTATTAATTTAAGGAGAATCAATTATGCAGCCATGTCCAGTTTGTGGTTATGAGAAAAATCGCCCAGGTGCTGAATTTTGCGAAGCTTGTGGAGCAGACTTGAGTAGTCCTCCCAATTCAGATCTCAATCGAGATCTCAAAATCGATACTGATGATGATGATGTAATCCGTCATTCAGTACCAAAGATCCCAGATCCCCCAGTAGACCCGACTACAACAGCTAAATTAATTGCCAAACTTCCTAATGCACCAGTGACTGAATTTCCTATCCGAGGAAGTGCTCTAATAGGTATTTTTACCCCAGAATCAGGTCCTGTGGATATTGATTTAGAGCAGTTTCCAGGGAGCCATTTAATTTCTAAGCAGCACGCAGAAATCATCTATCAAAATGGTCAATGGATAGTGAAAGATCTATCATCTACTAATGGGACTTATATTAAGCCAGTCGGCGAGGCAAGGTTTAGAGATAGAATTAACACCCCAACCCCTTTAAATTCAGGCGATGAAATAGCCTTTGCCAAGATTGTTTTTGTCTTTCAAATTTCCTAAGTTTCTCAGGTGGGTAATCCCCACCTTCAGAGCCAGATCTAGTTAGATGTTCTCTATCCCAATGCCCTTTTTATTTAGTTAAATGAACACATTAAGAATTGCCGAAGGAGTTAGCCTAAATCTAGGTGATTATCATCTGGATATACTCTCCTATCTTGGATGTTTCACGCCTAATGTTTACGCTTTTAAAGTTGATATTAAGCCTCTCTCAGGTGAAGACAAAACGTCTTCACCTCAGCAGTTAGGACTTCTACGAGTTGGCTCATTTGAGGGCGGACTTAACCGCGAATTAAACTTAAGAAAATCTTTGAATAACTTTGGTTTAATTGCTCAATTACTCGCTGAGGCTCAATTAGAATCAGTCATCATCGATCCCACCCCCAAACATTCTGAAGCAGTGGAGGTATTTTCAGAAAGCAATGAAATTGAGGCGGAAAAAAGTCAAGAATTAGCCGCTCCTCTAACAGATTCTGAAGCAGAGGTTATTTCAGAAAGCAATGAAATTGAGGCGGAGAAAAGTCAAGAATTAGTCGATCCTTTAACAGATTCTGAAGCAGAGGTTATTTCAGAAAGCAATGAAATTGAGGCGGAAAAAAGTCAAGAATTAGCCGCTCCTCTAACAGATTCTGAAGCAGAGGTTATTTCAGAAAGCAATGAAATTGAGGCGGAAAAAAGTAATGAGCAGCAGGAAAACCAAAGCGATGAAAGTCAAGATATTAGAGAAGAAAATACAGCCAATTCTAACCATCAATCAGAGTATTTAGAAGAAAAATATTTCTCAGAAGAATCGAGGGAAAACGAACCATCTGAGCAACTTTTACTCTTGAGTCATTTTCCTTCACAAGAAGATTCATTAGAACAATGGTTAAAAAATAATCCCTCTCAAGAAGACTCATTATCGTTAATCATTCAACTTTGTCAATGCTGTTTTCAGTTTTCAGAAAATAACTGGAGTTTAGTTAATTTAGTTCCCCGTTTGATGGAATTTAAAAATCAACTCAAACTCTATGATCTCACGCAGATTTTTCCGAGTGGCTCAACTTTATCAAATGGGTTAGTGGGGGAATACTGTGCGCCAGAATTAGCGACTAACTGCCCTATTACACCATTGATGAGTAGCTATACAATTGGAGCAATGTTATATCAAACCTTGCATCATCAACTACCTTCTACTGAACAGAGTTTTGCTCTACAAATTAGACCAATTCCTCGTTTGTATCAATTACTTAAAATTGCTCTATCTCTAGTTCCAGAAGAACGATTTACTTTATCTCAATTTCGTCAATTACTCATAGAAACTCGTAATGAAATCCGCACTCAAAAAGTCAGTTGGATAACAGCAAGTCGTTCAACAGTTGGCCTGTCTCTGGATCGTCTGCAAAATGAGGATAATTTTGGCGTTAAACAACAACAAATAAACGATACAGAAACCCTGATCATAGGTGTTGTGGCTGATGGAATGGGAGGAATGGCCAAAGGAGAAATTGCTAGTCAGATAGCCATAGAAACGGTTTTAAAAGAAGCTTTTCCTACTTCATTTAAGTCACCAGAACAACGAAATATCTGGTTAATGAATGTCTTTCAAAAGGCTAATCAAGCGATAGCTTCTGAGGTTGAAAATGGCGGCACGACTTTAAGTATGATTTTAGCTGTCAATGAACAATTAATGATTGCTCATGTGGGGGATAGTCGTATTTATCTTTTACGTCAAGGGAAAATCAAACAACTCAGTCAAGATCATTCCTTAGTTGCTTCTTTGGTCAGGAGTGGAGAAATTACAGAAGAAGAAAGTCGTCATCATCCTGATCGGAGTGTTCTTATTAAATCTATCGGTTCAAAAACACCCCTTAGTAATGGTTATGTGCAGAATTTAAATATTACTATAAATAACTTAACATTAACTTTAGAAGACCATGATATCTTACTCCTCTGTTCTGATGGAGTATGGGATTTGGTTTCACCCGAAGACCTCAAAGAGGTGTTTGCTAATCATCAGAGTGACTCCCTTCAAAAAGCTGTCGATGCAACAATCCAAAAAGTACTAGATGCAGGAGCATTTGATAATGCCACTCTTTTAGTTTTTAAATACTATATCTTGAACAGGTTGTTGTAGGGTGTAGGGAGGATAGGAGTTTTTAAGAAAAAGTACTTAATTTGAATTAATAATAACAAAGCCTATGTTATGTTCAATTTGTCAAACTGAGAATCTAGATAATACTAATATATGTATTAACTGTGGTCTCTCGTTTTTAGACTCCATATCACTCCTTCATCTACCTCCTGATAGTCTCTTAAAAAATGGTCAGTATAAAATTAAATCTCTTTTAGGACAGGGAGGATTTGGGATAACCTATAAAGGAATTTATACCCCCAATGGTGCCGAAGTCGCTATTAAAGAACTGTGGCCGCAAGGAGCGAGACAAGGAACAAAAGTCTCTTGGCCACCCACGATAAAACCCAAAGAAAAAACAGAGCAAATTACTTCATTTATCAAAGAAGCTGATAATCAATATCAATGTAAACATCCTAATATTGCTGCTGTTTATGACTGGTTTGAAGAAAATAATACCGCTTATATTGTCTTACAATTTGTGGCAGGAAAATCTTTATATCAAATTTTCCAAGACGAAAACATTCTGAGTGAAGCTAGAGTCAAAAAATACTTTTTACAAATTGCTCAAGCCTTAAAAGTGATTCATGCTCAGAATTTTCAACATAGAGATATTAAACCAGATAATATTCTAATTGATGGGAATGATCAAGCAATCTTAATTGATTTTGGTGCAGCACGGGAGTTTATCGCTGGTCAAACTAAAAAATTGACGAGAATACTAACGCCTGGTTATGCGCCCCTTGAACAATACGTATTTGTAAGTAAACGCTACGCGGCCACAGATTTCTACGCTTTTTGTGCTTCGATGTATGAACTGTTAACGGGACAGTTACCCATTGATGCCATACAAAGAGATTTAGCTTCTGCAGATCCCCTCATTCCTCCTCGTCAACTCAATCCTAATATTTCCGAGTCGATGGAGAAAGTAATTCTCACCGGTCTGAAAATCAAGGTAAAAGACCGCTTTCAAACTGCCGATGAACTCATTGAGGCACTCAAGGACAACTCAGTAGCTCAATTAGTTTCTCTAGAATCTCTCAATTCTCATTTTATCTTAGATAAAGATAGAATAATCATTGGAAGAAGGGAATCAGCCGACCAAAAAATTGAGCTTGACTTAGCGAATTTTTCGGGGTCAGATACGGTCTCCAAACAACATGGAATGATGGAAAATCATCAAGGTCAATGGATAATTCAAGACTTGCATTCAACCAATGGCATTTTTCTAAAACGATTAGGACAAACTCGTTTTAGTCGCTTAAGTCAACCGGAAAAGCTGAACTCTGGCGATGAATTAGCTTTTGGAAAAGTTCGTTTTATTTTTAAGATTAACTAATTATACCTATGTTATGTTCAATTTGTGGCGCTGAAAATCTAGATGATGCTAATCTCTGTATTTGCTGTGGTCTCTCGCTTTTAGACTCCATTCTACTCCTTCATCTACCTCCTGATAGTCTCTTAAAAAATGGTCAGTATAAAATTGAATCTCTTTTGGGACAGGGAGGATTTGGGATAACCTATAAAGGAATTTATATCCCCAATGGTGCCGAAGTCGCTATTAAAGAACTGTGGCCGCAAGGAGCGAGACAGGGAACAAAAGTCTCTTGGCCACCCACGATAAACCCCAAAGAAAAAACAGAGCAAATTGCTTCATTTATCAAAGAAGCTGATAATCAATCTAAATGTAAACATCCTAATATTGCTGCTGTTTATGATTGGTTTGAAGAAAATAATACCGCTTATATCGTTTTACAATTTGTGGCAGGAAAATCTTTATATCAAATTTTCCAAGAACAAAACATTTTGAGTGAAGCTAGAGTCAAAAAATACTTTTTACAAATTGCTCAGGCCTTAAAAGTGGTTCATGCTCAGAATTTTCAACATAGAGATATTAAACCAGATAATATTCTAATTGATGGGAATGATCAAGCAATTTTAATTGATTTTGGTGCAGCGAGGGAATTTATCGCTGGTCAAACTAAAAAATTGACTATATTATTAACTCCTGGTTATGCCCCCCTTGAACAATATACATCCGTAAGCAAACGCTACGCGGCCACAGATTTATATGCTTTTTGTGCTTCGATGTATGAACTGTTAACGGGACAGAGGCCTGTTGATGCAGCAGAAAGAAATTTAGCTTCCCTAGATCCCCTCATTCCTCCCCGTCAACTCAATCCTAATATTTCTGAGTTAATGGAGAAAGTAATTCTCACTGGCATGAAAATTAAGGTAGAAGAACGCTTTCAAACTGCCGATGAGCTCATTGGGGCGCTAAATGGCAACTTAATCTTACCCTCTCAGCGTAAAGCCCAAGAATTAGTCAAAGAAGGTAAGCTTTCAGAAGCAGCCCGTATATATGCTAGCTGTCTTAGGGATGATCCTAGTAATGGTTCAGCCGCTATTGAATATGCTTTGCTTTCTATCTATCTTGACGATGTTCAAGCGGCTGTCGCGGCTGAAACGGCGATTCGGCTTAATCCCAATAATGGCAGAGGTTATGGGGTATTAGGATTAGTTAAATGTCGTCAAAAAAATTGGCCAGAGGCAGTTCAAAATCTAGAGCAAGGGGCGAAACTTTCTCCAGATCTGGCTTGGATTCAGGCCAATTTGGCCTGGGCTTTGGGGATGATAGGAAACTGGAAGCCAGCCGAACAAACGGTACAAAAAGCCCTCAAGCTGGATGAAAATTGTACCTTTGCCCTAGGAATTAAAGCTTGGATTCTCTTTCAACAACAGAAATATAAATCCACACAGGTCAATGAACCGGCGGTGATTCCTTGTGCAATTAAAGCACTTGCTCGCTCCAATGCCACAAACAGTCAACCACTTCAACAATGGCTCTATCCTTACCTGATAACGGCTTTATCACGCGTGACGCATCCTATTAATGGAAATAGTCTGAATGGACAGATTGAAAAATGTCTGAAGCAAATCCCCACTCATTCCTTTGTTTTGGGGTTCAGAGGGTGGCAACAAGCCAATTCTGGGTTATTACATGAGGCTCTAGTTAATTTTCAAAAGGCCAGTCAAGCTCCCAACGCTCAATCATGGATACTCACCAATACAGCGATTACCCATGAATATTTAGGCAATCTCTCCGAAGCCATTCAAGTTTATGAAATTTATCTCGGGAAAATTGCTCAGGTTCCCTTTTTGCATTATCACTTAGGGCGGTTATTGGGTCGTTCTCAGCAATGGGAAAATGCCAAAAGCCACTTAGAGGAGGCGATTAAACTGAATAACGATTATGCTGAAGCTTACCACAACTTAGGCTGGGTATTACTGAATCACAGACAAGGGAAAATTAAAGTAATACAGGAGATTTTAGGGGCTTATAAGGCTGCACTCAATCTCTATCGAAAACAAAATCGTCATCAATTGGTACATAAGATCGAGCAAGTTTTTCAGGCGGCTGAAATGCCGCTTTGAAGTTTGTCAAACTTGCCTGACATACAGTTTACAATACTTAGCAATTGATTGACATTCAAAAGACTTCTTGCTAGAGTCAGGCTAGGGGCTCCCTAAAGTAGCCGCCCCGAGGGGAGAGGAGGAATTTTTGACGTGGGCGTAGCCGCACGGAGGCATTACAGCGCCTACAAATGATAGGTTTTTTATTTTTGCCAGAGGTCTATTATGTACATGCCCAATCAGAATCCCGAACAAGTTATTAATAATTCCCCAAAAGTTGAGGCAACCATAAAACTTTTTAACGATTTTTTTGAAATCTATGATGGAGTTCTGCCCTATCTTTCTATCGATGAAACAAAGAGAAACTCAATTGAAAAACGAAAAGAATTGATTGATAAACTAGGACAGACAGAATTTCATGTCGCTTTTCTTGGCTCTTTTTCGGCTGGTAAATCTACAATTATCAATGGAATTTTAGGTCGCGAAATCCTTCCTGAATCCAATGAATCAACAACTGCTTTTCCAACTATCATTAAAAAAGGGGAGCGGAATGAAGCATTTATTCATTTCATAGATGAAGAAGCACGGCGAAATCTTTGGAATTATTTTGTGGCTGAAATAGGTAAAAAAATAGGCAAAGATGTCAAAATGGAAGTCAATGAACTTCTGGGAAAACACTTGCAAAGAATCGAAGGAGAAATTAAAAAATATCAAGAAGAGACCGGCAATGCCATTGAACAACAACCTGTACAGAAACTTAAATTATTATTAGGTGATTTGGGAAAGGGAGTTTACACAGGGATTAAGGCTATTCCCATAAAAGACCTTAAGGAATATGTAGAGGGACATCCTGGAGCGATTTTTGTAGCTCGAATGGAAGTATTTCTTGAAAAACTTAACATTCCTGAAGATATTGTTCTGGTTGATTTACCAGGATTAGGAGTAGATAACAAACGCCATGAAGAATTTACTAAAGAATATATCAAAGAAAAAGCCAAGGCTTTTGTTGTTTGTAATAACCCATTTAAAATACTTCAAGGTGACGAAATAACCTTTTTATCTCAGATAAATCAACAAAGCTCAACCATTATTCAAAGATCATTCTGGGTAATTAATCAATGGGATTTACCTGATGAAAAACAAAAAGAACAAGCGATCAGTACTTTTGAGAAAAGAATCAAAGAATATGATTTTACCATTAATGATGAGCGTTTATTTAAAACTTCTGCTTTAAATTACTTCTTGTTAGCTTCTATTGCTAAAGGAACACTTAATGAGACAGAACAACTTAAAACTCATCTTGATAATTTGCAAAAGTTAAGAATAGATGATCCTAAGAATATTACCGCAGAACAAGCTCAAGAAATCCTGACTACCCATCCAGATCTTAGGGCTTTTTCAAGGTTTCTTGAAGCTTTATTCAATTACTTGAACCAAGAGGCAAAAGAAGAATTTATTGAAGATGCCAAAAAAGAACTTCGGCAAATTATCACAATTTTAGAACGAATACTCAACCCTTTTTACGAGCAATATAGCCAAAGGGCAGATCTTGAAAAAGAGATTGAAGATCGAGAGACTGACGAACAATCAGATTTCTTTATCAAACAACTAAAAGAAAAAATAAGGGAATTTGCTCAACTCAGAATCTCTGAAGAGCGTAACTTTTGGCAACAGTCTGATACTAATGATGTTCTTCAAGAGCTGGGACGAAAAATTATGAAAGTTAATCGGGATGAGCTCAAAAATTGTGTCATGCAAGGAATGGATGTATTTATAGATATTAGTGTCTTACCTGGCTTTCTTAATAGAGAAATAGAACTGAGTTTATTGATGAGAAAAAAACTTATTTCAGTGATTGATAGCTTTTTTATTCAACGGTTAAACAAACTATTCACTGATTTAGAAACTCCAAAAAATGGCTATTCTCTTCCAGAAAAAATCAGAAAACACCTGCAAGATAAATTATCTGAACGGGATATTTCGATGAGACTAAACGGTTTAGCAGATGGCTTATTCTATGAATATGGGAAAGAACTTCAAAGCCTCGGCTCAAGGCTTAAAGAGTGTCAAAATGAGAATGTTTCTGAATATTTGAATAAAATTTTAGAGATGTATAAAACTGAACTTGACAAATTTGTTGAAAAACTCGTTCCCGAATTGAATAAAAATCTTAAACTAAGTCTTAAAAATCATATTGAGTACTTAGAAAAAGAATTACTACGGTTAATTGATGATGAGGAGTCTAGACATTCTATAAGAGGGCAAATTAGACGCAATCTTAAACTGGCTGATCTCGTCAAGAAGGAAATTGAAAAACAAACAATTTTTACAAAGAGCTATGAAGAACTATTGAAATTGAGGTCAGCCGTAAACCAGTAACAGGGTGTAAGGAGTCGGAAGGATAGGGTTTTTATTGTAGAATTTTTCCTGAGACTTTAACTACTAATATGAATTACAATTTCTCTATGATGGGATCTTTTTCGGTGTTCCCAAACATAGATAGCTTGCCAAGTTCCCAGAACTAATCTCCCTTTATTGATTGGTATTTGTTCAGAAGTGCGGGTGAGAACAGAACGAATATGTGCAGGCATATCATCAGAACCTTCAGCTTGATGAATGTAACGGAGAGGGTCTTCAGGGACTAATTGAGAGAAAAAATTAGCTAGATCCCTTTGTACATCAGGATCAGCATTTTCTTGGATGACGAGGGAAGCGGAAGTGTGTCTAATAAAAATGGTGCATAAACCTACTTCTACACCAGACTGGGCGACAATTGACTCAACTTTGGCAGTAATATCATGGAAAGATTTGCCAGTAGTTTGAAGAGAAAAGGCTTTTTGATAGTGAGTCATTACCAGATCTTCTGCATGATTAAAGTAAATTGAGGGAGGATGGGGTCACCACTGACTGTGACTGGATTTTCTAGGCATTCTACAACAGTCCCGGGACGATAAATATAGACTAACCTATTTTGACGGTCAATCAACCAACCTAAAGAGGCTCCATTTTCTATATATTCTTGCATTTTAGCTTGGAGAAATGGGACAGAATCGCTAGGCGAGGCTATT
>Ga0114963_10000531_pt1 | contig 25475 bp, 31 predicted proteins | sample C_131016_EF_Meta_FD_87019 | JGI IMG/M metagenome (GOLD analysis project Ga0114963, IMG submission 87019) | Freshwater microbial communities from Lake Croche, Canada to study carbon cycling - C_131016_EF_MetaG | ecosystem: Environmental > Aquatic > Freshwater > Lake | place: Lake Croche, Canada... | reverse complement strand
TATAGAACCTAATGAATATGATTATGTTTACGATTGGGAAACTGATGATCAGTTGTTGTTCCTCTCTATAAAAGATGGCATCCCTTATCTTATAGAAGGTGTAGTAAAGTGGAGTGGCATCCCTTACGATGAAAATATTGATTTTAATGGAATGGGTGACATAGCACTACGAGGCAATACTGACTTCGAGAAGTATAACTCTAGTTGGGCTTCCCGTTTTCAAGTTCTTACCGATTCAATATCCAGCCTATCCGACTCCCCAGCAGATTACCTTTCTCCAGACGCTTTTAATATATACAATATATTATATGAGGTTTATATCAATGGTAGTGATTTTCCTGAAGATATAGACGAGGATACCTATAACAAAGAGTTGTGGAACATTATATATGATGAAAACGTGCCACATAAATCTCAAGTTTACAGAGTATTACGGTCTAGAAGACATGAGATGTATACCCCTCTTACCTATACCAACTATGTACCTATTCTAGAGAATCCTACCCAAGTGTCTATGACAAGGGGACTCGCTCATCTTATGGATGATTGGCAGGAAAACCATAATAATGATTATTATAACTTCCGTGATAGGGATCAAATATTTGAACAAATAATGAACCTAAACCTAGCCACTGATACTTCAGATTGGACTTGGGAGACCGATAGCTCTATTGATAAATATGGTATAGAAGTTATAGGCCCACCTTCTGAACCAGTTAGCTTCTTTCATGATATGAAACTTATTCTTAACTGGATGAGACAGGAGACAGAGGCTACTGAATCTACTGGTTTTCATGTAGGCATCAGTCATGAAGGATGGGACTTCAGTAATATTGACAAACTAAAACTGGCTTTGTTCTTGGAGGAAGGTAAAGTATATGCTTCTATGCCATCCAGAAAAGGTAATAGTTATGCTGGAAGCTTACTACAAGGAGATAAAACTAAGAGGGGCTTATTAGCAAAACTTAAAGATTACTTATCAGGAATAGATTTCAATAAAGTTACACCTAAAGTATTCTTTAATAACTTAGTTGAAGAGGGCTTTGAAGAGCAAGTACGAAGGATATGGGAGGAGCAGATAAACATCACTGAAAAATACTATGGTGTTAACTTCTCCAAAATTAAAGACGGTTATCTTGAGTTTAGATATATGGGTGGGGCTGGGTATGATCAAAAGTTTGATGAAATCAAATCCAATATACTATCCTTTATGAAAGCAATAGCCATTGCTATGGATCCTGCTTCACATCAAAAAGAGTATTTAAAAAAGTTAGTTAAGACCCTTACTAAGTTAATAGATTATGAAGAAAAGTTACCCTCTCAGAGAGTTGAACGTGACTACATCAGAGAGGATGGTTCACATATTTTTGTTGTGTGGAATGAAGGAAGATTAGCACGAACAATAACTTCTTCTGATGGTAATGATATTATGCAAGTAGAATATTTACCAGTAAAAGGCAAACAGCCTGTACGTACATTCCTTAGAAAACATAATAAACTAGAAAACACAGAGTTTATTAAAAGATGGGATGATACAGGTGTTCCTGTATCAGAAGAAGAGTTCTTAAAAGAAAAGTATATCAAAAGAGAGTTCTTCCCAGAAGGTAACGTAAGAACGGAGCTTATAGTAGTAGATAATATAACTCGTAAAACTGGATATAGCCCCAGCACTGGAAATAAAGCTTATGAATATTTTATGAAAACTAATGAAGAGGGTATTACTGAAAATGTAGGTATTGCTAGACATTGGTATGAGGATGGTTCACCAAGCAGTATAACAGACTATGATAATCGTACACGAATAGATTATTGGAATCCATCGCATGGTGGTGGTATACAACATGAAGAGCAGTTTAATAGTGCTGGTGTTGCTGTAGGGTTATATAAAGCTTATGATAAAAAAGGAAACCTTCAGACTGTAAAAAATCTCAACGATAAGGGTCAGAGGGATGGCCTATGTCAGGAGTATGAAGATGGTAAACTAGCATTCCAAACTGAGTTCAAGAATGGGCAAAAAGATGGATGGGAAATATATTACAGTCTTGATAAAGGAAAACCAATCTCCAAAAAACTATGGAGAAATGGCGAACTTCTTAAAGAAGAATAAGAACTATAGAGTTCTGTTTTAAACAAACCGTTTAACAAAACTTTTTTTCTTTATGTTTAAACTTTTCATCTTTCCTACCCATACAGAATCTGAAAAGGTACAATCAGGAATATGAACATAACTTGCTTCTTTAGAGGAAAAGGCTGTTATAAAAACAAACATATTGTCAACTGTATTATGTGTATAATCTATCAATAAGTCAATAAGTCAATACTCTCTTCGTTAAGAAAGTTAGGAACATTATAAGATTTTTTCTTTACAAATACCGAGTTACTCCAGTCAATCTTATTCTGCAAGTTTAACCAACTTTATTGTATATAATATCCTTATTTAGTATAGAAGTTACCTTAGTAACAGTCAAGTATTACTTGACAACTTCTTACCTATCGGGTATTATACAAGAATAAGGAGTTTAATATATGAACAAAGTAGAGGTACATCTTTCGGATAGGGAATATGTACATATTAACCTAACGCAGATGATTGAGGTAGCTCACAGTTTATCTCAGACATCTTGGGAAGTTCATACTCAGATATACAGTGTAATAAAGACTATGGATAAACTGGAATCTCAGGGTGAAACAGTACCCAACCTTTATCCTCTTTTAGACAAGATAAAGTATGCTTTTCGTGACTATGAGCGTATGGTGGATGATATTTCCCAAGTTCGTGCAGATTGGAGAAAAGTTGCCATGACTTACGATGCAGAAATAGGTGATTGGATTTGAAAGTTGTTGAGCTATTTGCAGGTATAGGTGGATTTCATCTAGGTATTAAGAATCATAATGTTGTATGGGCAAATGATATGAATGAAGATGCCCGTATAGTTTATGAAAGAGAGTTTAATCTTAGTCCTGATCCTAGAAAGATTGAGACCATACCGGCTTCGGAAATACCTATCCACGATTTTCTTTGTGGTGGATTTCCTTGTGCAACTTTTAGTATCTCAGGTAAAAGACAAGGGTTATCATCTGACCATGAGAAAGGATTGTTATTTTATGAAATCATTAGAATCGCTGAACATCACCTCCCCCAGTTTATCCTCCTCGAAAATGTTGAGGGATTACTCAACCATGACAATGGAAGAACTTTTGCAGTTGTCCTCTATGAACTGGGGAGATTGGGGTACGATGTCCAATGGCAAAAGTTTGACAGCGTACACTTTGGTTCTCCACAACATCGAGAACGAGTCTTTATCCTTGGAGTTCGAGGGGAAGGACCCAAAGTATTCCCAATTCTCCCAGAGAGTAAAACATCTTTTGAAGGAAGCGTATATCAGTTCCGAAGAGGAAAAGTACGACGATTCAGGCGAGGAACATTCCCTTGTCTAACAGCTTCCATGGGTACAGGTGGTAACAATGTTCCGTTCATTGGTAAGGATGGGGAGTTTAGGAAAATGACTCATGAAGAAGGTGAGTTGCTTCAGGGGTTACCTATAGGACATACCTCAGGTCTGTCTAACGCTTCCCGGTATGAAAGGATAGGAAGAGCCTTGAATCCTAATATTGTTTTGGCTATAATGAAAAAAATAGATGATTATCTAGAAAAAAATGATGGAAAGATTTAACTTTGATAGTGTAGCAGATCATTTTAATACTCACCTTACAGGACAACTTCCTTGGTACGATACTTTCATGGATGGTTTTCTTCCTGAAGTAGCTTCTTTCTTCATACGTAATAATAGTAGGGTATATGATCTTGGTGCTTCTACTGGTAATGTTGAAAAAAGGATAAGTCCTTTCCTTCTAGACAGGAATATAGACTTTACCCCTATTGAGCAAAACAGGGAAATGGTTAAGAACTATAAGGGACAAGATTGGAAAGTAGTAAACTCTGACTTTACTGAAGTAGCTTTACAACCTTTTTCTTTTTCAACCAGTATCTTAGCTATGTCATTTGTACCACCACTTAAAAGAATAAAGTTTATATCCGAGTTGTGTGAAGCCTGTGAGGTTGGTGGAGCTATTCTATTTCTAGAGAAGTTTGTAAATACCTCAGGTGTTGTAGGTACTATATTTAACAGGATAACATGGAGAAATAAACTGGATGCTAAAGAGCCTTTACAACAGATTGTTGATAAAGAGCTTGGATTATCTGGCGTTCAATACCCATTGTATCCTCAAGAAATTCCTGCCAGTTCTCATTTAATATGGTCATGGGGGGATTTTCGTGCTTATCTTTATGTTCAAGAGCCTACTATAAATAAAGCTATAGTTTGATTCATACTAAGTATAAATAGTGTGAGGAGAACCTGTGTGTCGGATACAAAACCACCTAAGAATAAGAGTAAGAGTAAGAGTAGGTTTATGGAATGGTTTTTTGGGTTTGTTAAAGACCACATTGCAGACCACATCTGGCATATTATTTTTGCTGGTGCTGTTGCTGTCGGAGGGACTGTACTCGCAGGAAACGTCTACAACAGCATCAACAATATCTCAGACAACGCAAGAGAGTTTAGTACTCTTAAAACAGAGCTACAAGCAAGTATTTCAAAACTTGATGGATCAATACACGGCATTAACAGCACGGTATCAGGACTTACTAATAAAGTCGGGGAAATCAACAGAAGCATTTCAAGCCTTGAACAATCAGTTGGAGGAGTTCAACAAGCAGTTTCAGGCAGTTCAAGTAAGCTTGGACAGCTTAACAGTCAATTCAAACAGTTTAAAGATGGAATGGGACAGCTTTCAGATGCAATTTCAAAGCTTGGTGAGCCAATTAACGGGTTTGGAAGCGCAGTTGAAGACTTACGAAAAGCAAACGAACGATTTGATATCCTTGTCCCAGAAGTTACTAATACAAAATCAAATAATGGGCATTGAAACTACTATTACAACTGTAGGTATACTAACACTTATAGCATATGAAGTTTTAAAATATATGTTTAAGTTATAGGAAATATTGTATGTTGTTAGATAAGTTTATTAAAATGTTTGATTCTACTCATGATATACCTGAAGACGTTAAAATGTATGAGCATTCTCAAGAGTTAAAAAGACTACAGATGATATCGGAACTAGGTTTTGTCTGGGATGGCTCATCTTTAGAGGAAAGAAATGATTCTTGAAGTTGGTGATATTGTTAAAATGGTTCCTAAATGGAGTGATCCTGAGGTTTATACTATTACTCGTGTAGAAGGTAATAGTGCTTATTTCAATATTACAAGAGATGATGAGTTCTCTGTTTCAAGAGAAGTGAAAAACTCCCTTGGTTCAGATAAAAAATATGTGGAAGCTAAACTATTCGATTATGAAAAGAAAAGTTATATAGTTATGAAATGTGGGGAGTATGAAGATACTGTGGGTCTTAAAGAATGGGAAGGATTAAAAAGATTTCAAAGGATTAAAGAATCCGCTGGAAAAATATTTAACAGATCCTTTTCTTTCTACTCAGATTGGACCCATGAAGAAATGCATACACTTATGATGAATATTGACTTCATTGCTTTGCAAGGTAGTAAACCTGTGTGGTTTACAAGCAGAAATAAAGAAGATGCTTAATATTCACCTTCATCATCATTAGTAGCACCCGATAGTACTTGGGACATGGCTGTTTTAAAATCCGGTTTTACTGGTCTTTTACTGCCTTTAGCATCAGCATATACGGCTTTTTCCCAATACCATAAAACAGCTTGTATATCATCAATAGTAAGATTATAACCTTTGGCCTTAAGAATATTTTGGGTCCTTTTGACACACTGTATCATAAAAGCCCTATCATTTTTATCAAAGGGTGTATCATTGAGTTCTAGAAACAGTTTCTTATATATTGTATTGGCAACTCTCATATAAGGCTTGAATCCGGGTGCAGTACTCTTATATCCCATGCTTTTAAAGCTTTCTGCATCTGTAATGATGTGTCTTATGGTTTCATCTTCACTAGCGTTCCTTATACCACGCATAACTTTATATGCAGTTATTCCAACAGGTATAGAACGTGTTTGAGTTGTGTTCCATTTAGGTTTATCCAAACCCTGTACCTTTGGAATCATCTTACCTCTATATCTATTTATTGTTCTGGAAAACCATCTATCCATAGTAAGATAGATATGTTTGCCAGATAGGTTTGCATAAAAAGCACCAATCTTTTCTCCAAAGAATACAACAGCAAGAGGCAGTCTCATCTTGTCTGGGTAATCAGCAGTTAACTTTTTAGGGTCTAAACCTAAGGAAAACTTTTTGTTTACGATATTAGCAAGAGTTTTTAATCCTCTTCTCCCAGATCCTTTTGGCACAGACAGGGGCCTTTCTACTAACATCAATCTGCCTATCTTGTCCTTACCAATGGCTTTAACCATTTTGTCAAGAAGATCTAAGCTATCACCAATAACACCACGATCAGATCCAGTAGCTAAAGCTATATTTCCAGTAGATAGAAAGTTTTCAAAAATAAGAATGGCGTTCTTAAAGTTATCAATAACTTTTGTACCATTAGATGTGATAGCGGTGATAAGAGTAAAAAGAAGCTCGTCCTCTCTGTTGCTAAGTGCTTCTATGTTTTTTAGTTCTTTCCAATATTTCTTTAAATCATCTAAAGCTTGTTGATATTTTTCTCCATACCAACCTATAGCGTTTCTAAAATAAGGATCTTCGCTGGTTAAAGCTTCAAGCATCTCTTTAACCATTTTCTTAACAACTAAGTCAGAAGCTTGTTGAATAGAGAGCATTTCAGGCTTAACTCGATATCTTTTTTTGATATCCTTTTCTGCATCTAACTGAAACTTCTCCCCGTTCTTTCTTCCGGGGCTTTTTCTACCATAAAATGGGTCTTGTTTATTTTTACCTTTTACTTTAACCTCAGGTGCTTCTTTAGGTACATCCACAGAAAACTTCTTTGGTATATCCATAAGTTGAAGTTCGTCTTCTTCTTGGAGAAAATATTTTAACCTATTGAAGGACTCAGTTAAAGGAAAAATAAAAGCCATACATAATTAGTCTATATCCAATAGTTCTTTCCGGGATATAATCTATTATAGTCTATTTCTCCCCTATGAATCTCTGCTTTTCTTTCAAAAATAGCCTTTTCATAGGCAGAAAACTTTTCCATATCATCGTCTTCAACAGCTTGAGCCATAGCTTTCTCACGGATATGCTCTAGTTCTCGTATAGAGGTTGCATTAGCTATACGTGTTCTTAACTCAATAGTCATACAACCAATCCTCCGGGAAAGTGATCTTTTCCAGAATATTTTTTACTATTATAAAGAGCAACACCCTCAAGAATATGAATATGATTATAACCTACATAATCTTTATCTGTAAACACTTCTAGAATACCATTCTGCCAATCAGGTCTTGCTACAGCACCCGGAACTGTACCATCTATTTTACATAGACATCCAATAGAGTTAACAGATACTTGGTACTGACCAGATCTGTCAAAAACTGTTCTTGATTGTGTTCCTATACGGTGTATATGACCCATAATAGTATGAGTATTGGTTGTAGTTAGCTCTTTAGATATATTTACAAACTCACCATGAATAACTTTAACAATATCATTAATCCAAAAAACACCTTTAGGGTAATCCTCTATAACCTCAATGCCTATTGAATCCATACTAAGAAGATTTTTAATACTTAAAAGGGGATTTATACTATTAAAAGCTGTTAATCCATAGGCATATTTAAGACTCTCTACAAGGGAGCGTTCCAATCTAAACTCATGATTTCCGTTAAGATAAACTATCTTAGAAGTAGGCGCATATTTCCTTACACTGGTAAGATATAATCCAAGTTCATTGATTGAAGGTTGAAGTGTGCGGGCAAACTCAGGTTTTTGAGCATACTTTGAAGCTTCTGTTATATCCAGCATATCGCCTAGAATAATAATATTATCAAACTTATTATCCCTTATAATCTGGAGTGTAACATCCATAGCCCGTCTGTCATGAAAAGTTTCCCAAGTTCCATCAGAGTTACTATTAAAACCAATCTGAGCATCTCCTATAACAAGAGATCTTCCAGTAGGGGTGGTATTGGAGACATATTTATTATCCCAATCAACATCAGGTAAGATAATAGGATGAATAACAGGCACTCTTGGCTGAATACGCTTAAGATTTGCTTTTACCAAATAAAGAGTGACTATACCCTCAGTTACAGAGTTTTGTTCCCAAGTTTCGCACTTATAAGTGTCTACTGTCCAAACATTTAAATCAACACTACAGGCACTAAGAAGCTCTTCTAGAGTCTGTACTCGTAAAGATCCTTTTATTTCGGCTGTTGCAGTACCTTCATTGGAGTTTTCAGTGAAAGATGCTTGCCCGTTACTTGTATCTACAGAATGTTTTTTCATAACTCTTTCAATAAGAGCAGAAAAATCTGTATCATCTTTATATTTTGCTTTTAATCTTCGTACAGACCTGTTATATGACTCACGATTAGGATATATTTGGCGAATATTGGAGTTTTTGTCATATAATGCGTATGCTTCTGCTGTTTCCCAGCTATTATGCATAAGTAAGGCAAGGACCTCATTAAGAGTTCCTTCTGTCATTTCCTGTAAAGACATGTATTTTCCTTTTTTATTTAGTATTTTAAGCTTAAAGCCTAATTTTACTTCTGAAATACAATTAGCATTTCTTTGTTTTCTATTTTAAATCCCTCTTTTTTATTTATAGTCGCATTTCCTATAGAAGACATAATATTCCTTCTATAGGATACCTCATGTATAGAAATGTTTCTATAGTTATCCTCTATAAATGTAAATAGATCTTGTTTAGGGATCAAACCTTCATCATTATAGGATATAATAATCCATTTTACTGGAAGATTCTTTATTAGTTGTTCTGTAGCTTCCAAGGCTGTTGATTTGGAGTTCCACTTACTTTTAGGGGTATTATCTCCTATAAAGTCTATTCTTCTATTTGTAGTTAAGCCTACATCTGGTTTATCCCAGAGAGCTATAGATTCCCAAATATGGTAATATGTCTTGTAGTTATGTGCAGTGTAGGGGGGATCTAAATATGCAATACTTGCCGGTTCATAGTTAATGTCTAAACAGTTACCAAGATAAAACTTTCCTTTAAGTCCATCTATAAGTTGTGGTACTTTTAAATATAAATCATTGTAGCTTCTTTTGCTCCATGATTTTAAATATGCTTGGTGTTGACCTACACTGGAATCAACGGCATCTAACGCAAATATAAGTGAAGTTACAAGAACAGAATCATCGTTCTTCTGTGAATGTATATACTCTCTTATAGAATCCGCTCTTTCTGTATTTTTTCTTTGAAATACGCCACAAGGATGTTCCGAATAATGTTGTGTTAACCATTGAGGTATACCGGGAAGTCTATTTAAAAACTCTATATCAGCAGTAATCCTTACCCAGTCATGATTGCCAAGAAAAGTCTCTGCATATCTTTGAGAAGCGTAAGACATATCAGATGCCTGTACATAATAACCTATTTGTCTGAATGCTTGAGCAACCCTAGTAGTTCCTGTGAACACATCTATTATAGACCTATCCTCTAAGGGAAGATTTTGAGCAATCTCTAAAATATTAGGTATTAGTTTTTTCTTAGAACCAATATACTTTATGCCATAGTTATATGAAGGGCTAGAAATGTGCCAACCTCGTTTATTAACAGAATATAATCTATTTTCACACACATGTCAAGTTATTTTGTTGTATATTGAATACTTATTATAGATAAGAGGGGTTTATATGGAAAAAAATAGTTGTAATGATGAAGATGTCTTTAATGAACTGAACAAAGGCGGGTATGCTTGGATTTGTGATGCTACAGGATTGGTCTTATCAAACCTATCAACGCCACTCAGTGAATATATTAATACACATAAATATTTTATCAATGAGAAAGTACCTTTTGAGATAACAGTAGAACAGGCAGTATTCTCATGGTATGAGAATGTATATAGGCCAGCTTATGGGGCAATAATGGAGCATGAAGGTTCCTTAGGTAGCTTCTTACAAGAAAACTTTACTAAGGTTTTTGAAGAAGTATGCCACATACACTACTTTAACTTCAGTAAAGACGCATCGTATACTTATGAAGATGCTGTTTTAGCATACATGAAGTATCGTGTCATTCTTGTTCCTTTCTGGAAAAGGATTAAACTTTTTTTTACCGGAAAATAGCTTATTACTTGTTAATCGTATTGAACTTTATACGACCCACCCTCATACTTTTGTAGTTTTGCATAAAATACCCCTTAGTCAATGGTTTAGTATTAACAATATTAACTTCCGATTGATTAAGGGATTTTATTATAGTCAATACTGCTTTGTATAGGTGAGCAGTAAATAGTTCCACTCTTTCGCCATTTTGCATAAACTCCCTTGGTCCTCTCCATTCTAATGTTCCTTGGGGGTGTATTCTTAATACATATTGTTTAAAGTTAGATACTACATTTGAAATATTGTAAGTTAATGCGTACAAGTCTGTTTCTGAGTTTATGCAATATCTTATCCTATCTAACAAATCTGTATTAGCCTGAGAATCGGAAATAAAACGTATAGAATGTTTACCATATGTAGGCATTTGGGTAAAAACATTGTATGCTTCATCGTCTGAAGCAATCACCACAAGTGCCCAAATAACCGATTCCAAAGTCATATGCTTCCACGAAAAATGAACATGAAAACCACACGATTCATTCGTCATAATTATTTTAGTAGATATTCCTTGGATAATAAAATCTTGCATCTTTTGAATATTGTTGACAGAAAAAGGTATTATACTGGAAACAAACTCATAAGGTTTTTGAGTGGAATCCTCTGGTTCTATAGAATCATCAAAGTCAACCGATTTGTAAAAGTGCTCTATGTTGAACTTCTTGAGAAGTTTTTTTATGTGATATGCAGGTGAATCATCTGTATAAGCTTCAAGTTCAAAGCCAAAACAAAAATCTGTAGATAACATCTTAGGTATAAAAAAGTATATAGAGTATATATTGTTATGTCAAATACTTTTTTTTAGCGTTTGTAGTTTTTTTTCCAAAATATTCTTACTTTGTCAATCTTTGGGAAATCTTTGTTACGCATAGTATATCTATAAAACCATCTCGCAAATAACGTAAATAATGGTAGCTGGTCATCTATAGTAGTCCCGTTCTCTTTACATACAGCAGAGAATAGATTGGCTTGATAGATATTCCAATGCTTTAAATCCTTTCTTTGATCAGAAGCAAATCCTTCTTGAATAGAAGAATCTGATATTTCTTGTATAGGGTTAATAATAAGGTTAAGAGTCAAGATTATGTCCTAATAACGGGTGCTTGTACTGTATTTGACCATATTTCTTTTACCCTGTCTTCAAGTTTATCTGCTCTTAAGAGGAAATAGTCATAACTTATAGCACCCGGTTGGTTAGGTAGCATAAGAGAACGTAATGTTCCAAGACCACGCATGATATTTGCTCTAGCTAAATCTCTCACCTCTGGTAAACGAGTCATTAAAACATCTGACCAGTTCTGGCTATAAGCTCCATAAGTTATTTCCAGCACACCTCGTTGAGTAGTGTATCCTTTAACATAACCTGCCTGTACCTGCACATTAACTCGTCTACGTGTTCCGTAGTTAATAATACCTTGCCTAGCTGCTTTTTCTAAAATAAACGTAGAATAACTTTGAGTATCTACATATCCTTGTCTTCGAGAAGAGTTTAAGTTAGGTGTAGAAAAAGCTCCACGGGGAGATATAGACATAAGTGTTTCATCAAAATAACGAAGAACAGGATTCCCATGTGTATTATTAATAGGATATCCGGGAACTACTTGAGCATGTAACACTGTAAATACAGGTGCTGAAGGCATAGGAATAAGGAAGTTAGAGTCCGCTAGAGGGTATTTGCCTAAGGATGAAATAGGAAAATATTTATAGTATTCTTGAATAGCTGGCCATATAAAATCATTAATTATTTGATTTCTAGAAAACTCAAGTTCAGATATGTTGATAAAAGGAACACCAATAGAACTTAAAATAATCTCAAGTTCTGCATCAGAAATACTTAGATTAGCCCCAGCCCCTACTTCCTGAAAAGGAATAAAGGTAGGATCATAAGCAATAGTAATAGATGATAACTGAACAGATGTCATTATCAAGTTAAAGTTTGGATTTACTATGCTGGTAGTAGAATCTGTTATGGAGCCGTTAGTATCTCCTACTGCATTCAAAACATTCCATGTAAAACCAGTATTTACTGTAAAGGTTTGGTTTACGTAAACAAGCGCATTTTCAAGAGGTGCTCCTGAAGTAGTTATTTTAAATATTGTACCCTGAGTATATACCTTGGTATTATCATTCATGGTCATACTACCAAGAGAAACCCAAGCATCTCTTTGATTTGCTAGGCTGTAGCTCTGTATAAGGGCAAATCTATTACCGGGACCTACCTGAGTAGGTACATTATTAGTATACACAGCTTGGGTTTGAGCCCAACTATTAGTCTGAGGGTTAGACATTGAAAAATAAATGGTTGAGTTGCTCATACTTGTTAATTAGTAGAACCTAGTGATCTTTGTAGCTTTCGCTAGTATTTATGGTTGTACTGTAAGAATGAAAAGGATTTTTCTTAGAAACAATAGAATCAACGTATGACTCAGTTGTAACCAGCTTCTTAGTTCTGCTTCTAGCATAATAACTTGTAGAGGAATATAACTCTTTATCATTAATAATAGTTTTTGATATTTTGTGAGAAGCAATACTGTCTGTGTAAGACTCCCTATTTGCTATGGCTGGAGGAGTTTTTGTTGATATGTAGGATTTGTAAGTTGCCATGTTAAGATATAACTATACTGAGGGTAGGAAAAGAAACATCAGAACCTAAAGTTAAACTGGGTGAACTAAGACCAAGATCCGATACTGGACCATCGCATAAAGCCGTTGATCCTGTAGTAGCACCATTTGTAGATATCCTAAAAAAAGTAGCATTTCCAGTAACTTGCACACTACCGGTAATGGAACCGGAAATAGTGAGGGTAGATATGCCAGAAGAAGTATTAATAACCCCTGTTATGGTAGATGGTATTGATAAAGACACTAAAGCAATACAACCAGATATATCATTATTAGCATAAGTTGGTTGTGTTCCTGAATATATAGTTAATATACTTGATTTTAACTTTGCAGTTATGGCATTACCAATATCTGTTGCTAATAGTGGAGCTACATTAAGTGCCATATTTTAGTTACCTAAGAAAGTGATATTCCAAACTATCTGATAAGTATCAGTGTTAGTAAAAGTTACAGCAGGATTAATCTGAGCATAAGCAAGAGTAATAAGATTAGCTGAAGAACTGGGAGCAGTATATGGGGAAGATACAGAAGCAAACTGATTAGTAAGGGCTACTTCGTTAACTGTAATAGTACCTGAAGCAAAACTTGGATTAGTCCATGTTTTTTGAAAAGTAAGCGTGTTAAAGTTTGTGGAAGGTGGTGATGAAGTTCCAACTACGCCACTAGTAGAAGTGGTTAATGCTGTAAGACCACTATAACCTGACAACGCAGGATTGTTTGTGGAATATGCATACTGAGTAGTGGTCTGGTTTACCATAACTGGAAAATATGGGTCAATAGCAGATAGTGCATAAGTATTTTGTCCAGCTATAGCGGTATTGGGCCAATATACAGGTTTTGTACCAACCCCAGTCCACCCACTACCTAAAATCATAAATCCGTTTGCTGAAGAACTATATCCACTTGCAGGATTAGATATTTTAGTAAATCCACCAGCAGAACCTGCTGCAGTACCCGAAAGTGTAGGAGCACTATTAGCTAACATTGCTACAATATATTGGTCACCCCAGTTGGTGATAATATTATGGTTTTCACCCTCAACAAAGAGTGAACCATCCTCATGCCAACCTTTCCAGTGAATACTTCCAACGATTTTTAGTGTTTCCATGCTTGTTATAGCTCCCATAAATATAGTCAATTAGTAGATTTCACTCATTGGTTATGAAAGACGAACAAGAGGTATGTTCTATTTTTAATAAATCTTTAAAGTTATGTTTTAAAATACCAGACCCTTCAGGTGATTTTGCACATACAATAGAAAGACCTTTTGATCATTTTGGGGCTTATAACAGAAAACCTCTTTACGTGGAAACTAAGTTTTTAAGGGGTATGCAATCTTTTAACTTACAGGGTAAGATTCAAGATCATCAGATGAAGTGGTTACTTGATTTTAAAGAGCAAGTAGATGATGCTGAATGCTGGATAGTATTAGGTATAAATGTAGCAAGGGGGGATCAAAGACTTTATATATGGAGAGTACTTAAAGAAGTATCTACAAGACGGATTAACAAAGATAACTTCTTGAAAAAAGAACTGGAAACTTTGCCTTATTTCCCAGTACACAAAGGAGTTATAGATTTGAACAAAAACTTGTTTGCAGATCAGAAATCACTAAATATGGAAGAGGAAAAATAATATGTTCTATGATTATAAATGTGAAGACAATCATGAAACGGAAATACAAATGTCTATATCCGAAGATATTCCTAAAATAATAAAGTGTGAAAAATGTGCTAAAGATGCACATAGGACATATGGATTAGGGTACAGTATTATTATACCTGATCATATGAGAGCTATTCCTACTGATGGAAGTGCTGGAACCTTTTCAGAGTTCTCAAATCTTAAGAGTACTTTCTCCAATGCAAAAAGACCTAGTGGAAAAGAAAAGATCTATTACTAATAGACAAGGGAAAGGACTAATTATAAATGGCAGATAGAGTTTCCTTCCAAGAAATGCGTGACTATGTGACTGATATGCTCAGTCGTAACCCACTCACCGTAAACGATAACAGCATAAGTGATAACTTTGGTGTTCAATCTAGGCCCACAAATGGTGGAGGAAAGAGTAGATTTGATTTTATTCGTTCCCTAACATCTCTTTATGGTTTTAGAAGAAAAGATCCTAACAAAGCCCCAAGTAAAAATAACCTACAGTTTGTGAAAGTCGATCAAAACTCTGATTTAAGAGTTGCACAAGCTAAAGTAGAGCGTATCTTTAAAACAAAAATGGGTGGAAAGCTGTCTGAACTTTTTGACGCTTGGCTTCAAGATACTACAGATACTTACAAAATATTAGAAGACCGTAATAAACGCCTATCAGAACTAGAGTTTGCGATTGCAAATGATCCTTTTTTATCTATGGCAGCAAATCTTTTTGCAGACGAAGCTACTCAACTAGATGTTCAAGGTACACTTATAGATATTGAGACTCAAGACCCACGCATGAAGAATGCTATGGAAGGGCTCATTAAAAAATGGGGTATTACTCAAAATAGACTTCGTTCTATAGCCTATCAACTTGCTGCGTTTGGTGACGCTTTCTGGGCCAATAAAGTTACCAAAGCTGGTGTAGTTAGAATAACTCCAATAAACATACATCAGGTAAAAGAAAGACTAGAGTTTAACCCTGTACAAGTTCAAACAGATATAACCTTAAGAAAAGGTTATGTTACTGCTATAAACCGTTCTCAAAAGTTAAAGGCTCTTTTCGATACAATGGAAAGCAAAGAGAACGAAGAGTTCGCAGATCTTTTTGATACTCGTTTATTTGGATTTGCAATAGATGACGATATGGTTGTTCCTCCTTGGGCTATAACACATTTCAGACTTAATGTAGACCAATCTGAGTTTGCACCCATGGGCAGAAGTGTTTTTCTGAATGCCCTTGCTCCTTTCCGTCAATGTAATGCTACCATGGTTCTTCAATCTCTTGCTCGTGTTATGAGTTTTCCAGTTACGGTTTATAGTGTAAAAACTACACCCGGAATGGACGAAGCTCTTCAGTTTGACCGTATTAATCAAGTTCGTGAAGAGTATGAGAATGTGGGAGATACTGGAGCAGGTAACGAAGCCTTCAGCGTAAATACCAAGATGTGGGTTCCTGAAGGTCTTATTGATCTAAAAATGCATTCACCACAAATAGACATATCTGCTACAGAGGATATTGAAATGTATCAAGACCGTGTAGCTGTCGCTTCTGGAGTACCTAAAGGATATCTGGTTCAAGAGTGGGGCGGTTATGGTAACTCTGCTATATCTCTTGTTGAACAGTTTAAACCTTTTGGAAGAAAGGTATTTACCGTCCAAAGTGCAATGCTTGAGGGATTATCTAACCTGTTTAGACTGCATTTTGCTATTACTGGAGAGTTTGACTATCGGGAAGACTTTGTTCTTTCTCTCAAGTTCCCTAATGAAGAATCATCTGATGCCAGACTTGCGGCTAAACAAGGTTCTCTTACTCTTTCTAAAGACGTTCTTGATACAGTTGCTTCATTGGTAGGTGCTATTGATGATCCTCTTCCCAAGGAAGTAATACAAGATATTTTAACCAAGTTTTCGTTCATGGACCAGAACGATATCAAGAAATGGATTAAAGCTAACCCCAATATGACAAGTATGAAAGATGAGGAAGGGGATCAGGCAGAGAATATAGGTAGTGGTGCTTCCATGGGCGGGGCTGGAGGAGACTCTGGTCCGGTTGGATCTGAAGGTGGAGAACAGTCTATTAATAATGAAACTCCTGAAGGTGAAGAAGGAACTCCTGAAGCAAACACAGAAGCACCAGCAGGTAATGAAGGTTTACAGGATTTTGTTAATAACGGTAAACTTGAAAACCGTAAGAAGTTTTTAAGAATGGCCGGTAACGTAATGCGTGAACAACGTATGGTAGAAATAAAAGATTTTTACTTTGAACATGAGTCAAAGATTGAAGAAGAAGCACGGAAAAGAATAATGGAACATTACTCTCGCATGGATGAAGGTTCTTCTGAAAACAGACATTTTAAATACTCACATATAGAAGCTCCCAGTATACCAATGTATGAGTTATTTGCCAAAGAAAGAGGAACAGGACCCCATAAGCTTAATGAAGGTAAAGACCAAAATAGTTCTGCATCTATTACTAAACTCCTTCAGGAAACCACAAAAGAACTAGGTATTGATAAGTTTGATTGGGGTAACATTAAAGAGGGAGTTGAGAATACTTTACCTGATACAAAAGATAAGTTTTCTATGAATAATGACTGGAAAGCAGAGACTGAAGACTATGATGGTAAAGATGAAGACGATATACGCAAAAAAAATCTTCTTAGTATCCTTTCTTAAGATGGAACCACTAATTATTGGTAGGCTTAATAGTTAAGCTATGTTTTATAGGAGTAAATCTGATGTCACTCAAGAGATTGACTGAAAACTTCTCTATCGGTCCCGAAAACATCCGAAAACCTAATTTTTCTATAACTGAATCTAATGGATTCAAGCTTGTTGAAGATATAAACGGTGTTCAGCGAAAGTGCTATGGTGTTTATAGTGTTCCTGTTTCTCGGTATGACTGGTTGAATGAGAATGGTCGTAGCTATCCCAAAGCTCTTTGGGAGAAAGTTATTAATGATCAAAAAGAAGTTTGGGATGGGGGTATTGGTCTTGCTAATCACCCTATTGATGAAAACAATGAAGATGTACAGAAAATCTTTGGAGTATGGAAGAATCTTCGTTTAAATGAAAAACTTAGTCTAGTAGAAGCTGATATATATCTTGTCGGTCCACCCGGTAAACATGCTTCTGAGATCCTTGAGGCTGGTGGGCGTATAGGTTTTTCATCTTCAGGTTTTGGAGAACTTGACGAAAGTGATAACTCCACAGTTAATCCTCAAACTTATATCTTAGAAAGAGTTTCTGATTGGGTTCTAAACCCCAGCCAAAGAGTTTATGGAAGTATTAATAATAAATCCCAAGCAGAAAATACCATTATTAAGGAATCTTCTGAGTTGCCCGAATCTAATATTCTAAAAGAGAGTGTACCCATGCCATCAACATTTAAGATGAGTAAAATTGAGATGAGAAAGTTTGTTGAAGATACTGAGAAATGGATTTCAGAAGCCAATCAACAAAAAGATCTTAAGGAAAAGAAAGAGTTTCTTGAGGAGATTCTTAGTTATTTCCCTGAGAAGATGGAGGGTAAAGTTGCTGACCTCCATACAAATGTAACATTGATGTTACAAGAGACATCTAAAGAGATTGATAAGGCAATTGTGGAGTTCACACGAGTCAAAGAAAGCTTTGGTGTTGATGAAGCTTCCAAGCTGGAAGAAGGGCTCACTAACATTCTTGTTGATACTAAGCTCCATGAGAGAAATGCTAAGGAGTGGGAATCACTTGCAAAGGCACTTAAAGAAGAACTTCAGAAATCACGTATGATTAATGAGGAGCTTCCTACCAATGAAGACTACAATACCCTTCTTGAGAACAATAAGAAAGTAACAAGTATTTTTGCAGAGAAGGAAGCACAGCTTCTTGGATATATTGAATCACTGAATAAAGCTCTTGAAGAAGAAAAAGCTAATAATGCTAAACTTATGAAACAAGCTCATGAGATTTGGGAAAGCAAAAATATTATCTCTTCACGATTAGAAAGAACTATGAAGGTAGCCGAATCACTTAAGGCTAAACTGGATGAAGAGACTATGCCCGACATGCCAGAAGAAGCTCCTGCTCCTGCCCCATCTGAAGGTAATGGTAATATGGATATTACCGAAGAAGGTGTAATCGCTGTTCGTCCACGCAAAGCACCACCAAAGATTTTTGAAGGATTCAATGAAGGTCGTGATGTTGCCAAGTACGTACATGGTCTTGAACTTACTTATGGTAAGGGAGAAATAGCCCCTTTTAAAGAAACTCTTATTTCTAAGAAGACTGTTGATGAGTCCCGCAGAGCTTTCCTCCGTATTTTCTCTGAAATGGATTCTAAGTCTACTACTCGTCTTGATGACGCTATCACGGGTGAAGCCCGTAGGCAGTTGATTGAAGGTCAGACTGGAAAGATTATCAATCAGTCAGTGATGCCCCTCTCTAATAAGCTTAAGACTTTGGGATGGGAGTAAATCATGGGAATAATCCGTTCTTTTGAGGAAGAACTTCCTACAAATGCTTCCATGCCTCAAAGCATGGATGGCAGTAGAGAAGATTTTAAAGATAAAGACCCCAAACAAGCAATACAGGATATTCTACAACATCTGGAAACTGATGGAGTAGAAGCTCATTTTGTTAACAATGTCTCCGGTGATTCTATTATTTCTCCAGAAGATATTGAGGTTTCTCTTGCTAACTATGCTCAGGAAATACAAGATGATACTGAGTTCCATAAATGGCAAAAAATAGATTCTACAATAAAAGTAGCTTTAAACTCCTATAGGATGAGCTTGAGAGTACTACTCTCAGGGATTGTAGGTAAAGATCAAGCAAGACAAGCTATCTCAAGCGCAAATCCCGATATTGGTCAAGAAGACACAGAACTAAGACAACAAGAACTACCAACATCCCGTGAAGAAGGTGGGTTATAACTATGAAAAAGTTTATAAACGTAAACAAAAATAATAGCCTTGAAGATTTTTTTGAAAAATCAAAAAACAAAGAGTTTTTTAATAAAAAAGAACCTAAAGTTTCTTTAAAGTCACCTACTTCCAGTAAAATGAAAGCAGGTAGACCTCCTCGCCCAGTTGAACATGATAAAACTGTAGAGGAATCTATACAATACAGGGAAGATGAGTCTGATAAAGAAAGACTAGCTAGATTTAACAAGCTTCATCCTGTCACTAACAGTGATCTTAGCCAAGAACCTGAGTTTTATGATAAAAACGGTAACTTGGTTACGTCTAAAGCTGTAAACCCTATTAAGAGATATAAGCATGTAAAAAGAGATCAGGATCGGGCATTTGACAGATACACCCAAGATGTTGGTGATCCTGAAGAAGACCGAAGACGAAGAGCGGCTATGTTTCCTGTAGCAGGTGAAGTGAAATATCCTTGTAAAAATTGTGGCAAACTAACCCCTGAAGCGGACATGTACAAAGGCGAGTGTATTGACTGCATATTTCCCAATCACTTTGATCGAGAAGTTGATGATACTAGAGATGGTGAACTGGGAGTTACAGAGAAAGAACGTGGACTAAAGGGTCTTGGCGTAGACATGGTGGATGAGAATACCAACAAAGTAGCAGATCTTCCTATTAGCAAAATCCTTGAAAGGGCTATTGATCGTGGTCTTTCTGGTAAAGAGCTTGAAGTCCTGATTAAAAGTTTGAAATATAAGGTTTAAGGGAAAATAATGGCATTAGTTACCGCAGTTGGAAGAAGCTCTAAGATTGTTTATGGGCAACCAGCAACTTTTAGCTTTTTTATAAAAGATTTACCAGATTACTCAGTTGGAGCAGGTGGTGTTGAATATATTAATGGTCAACTTAACTCTGTTGGCTATGATATTGTAACGAATGTTGCAGGTACAGTAGTTGTTAGCAATCTTTATAATGGCAGTGACTATACAGGATCGGTAACAGTAACGCTTTCACCCGCTCAAGCAAGAGCAGGTCTTAGTGGTGGTATTGCACAGGCTTTTTTTGAAGCTCAAGGTGCTTTTCAAGCAGTTGGATGGGATGTAGCCTTAAATCCTACTCAGGTAGGTGGTGTTTCTCTTATCTATACAACCACTTCTCCTACTAACAATACAGGGGGTGGGGTTCTTACAACAAAACCAACTGTTGCCTTAGGTACAGCTACTGGATTTTTCTTCACGGATATTAGTTGGTTTCCCGGAACTTCTTTACCTATCGCAGGGGTAAGCATAACAGGAGCCACATGGTCAGCGGGGACAGCTACTTTAACTTTCGCCACTCAAACTTTTACACCTAGCATGGTAGGTACTTTTATAAGTATTACTGGTATATCACCTTCAGGTTATAATACCCCAGCAGGTGGATCACTTATAACTAAAGTTACACGTACTTCTATTAGCTACTTTGTCGCATCAGACCCCGGCAGTTATTCTTCTGGTGGCACTATAGCAACCATGTATTTTGATGACATATACATTCAAGGTAGAACACCAGTAACAGTTACTTTAATAGGGACTGGAGCCAGTCTACAAGGCTCTACAGGCACATTACAGGAGCAACAGTTAGGTCTGTTAAAGTACCAAACAGCATTTACCCTAACATTAGGAACTCCTTCAGTACCTAGCACTACTTCTTATAACTTCGTGCGTGTTGCTACCACGGGTACAGCACAAATATCTCTTTATATAACAAGGTAATAACATTATGGAAAAGATTGATTTTAGAATAAGTGGATCAGTACGTAATATTAGAGAAAGAATAGCAGATATGCTAGAAACCAACTCTTTACAAACAGTAGATGATTTTCTTGATGCTCTTTGGCAAGTTTCCGACCAACATGAAGGGTCTGCCTATGAAGGTTTAATAGGGTCTTCTGACAAACCCCATCCACATGGACCTCAGTATGAAGGTTTCTTTAAAGAAAGTCCAAAAAACTTCTTAAACAGAATAGAAGAAATGGGAAATGGTCCTGAATATCAATATGGTAATAGAAATGATCAAGGATTAGACGGACCAATTATAGGAAGTAATGGTAGAAAATACTACTATGATACTAAAGCAGGTCAATATTATGATCCTCTTACAGACATATACCTTAGCAATGATGAAGTTTCCGAAATAATTACTCGTAGATAATAAGCTACGAGCTACGTTTTACTTTATCAAGATGCACATAAATGTGCTCTTCATCATGGCCTTGTTCATTTATTACAATAGCATATATATCTAGATCAGGCTTTCGTTCCTTAAACCTAACCTTATAATCTTTCTTCATATGGTTAGTATGAAGAAACTCTCCACCTTTAAGTAAATAATACTCCTGCTTTGTCATTTAAGTATTATAAGTTTAATGGTCTTATCTGTCAAGTATTAAAGACATTATCTTTTGTTGATAGGTATTTTCTTCCAAATCTTCATCATCTATATCTTTTTTTTCTTTTTCTAAAAGTTCAGGTTGTGTCTGCTCTTCTTTTACTTTTTTAAAGTTTAAAGGACCCATATATTCTCCTACTCTTAATTAGTAGGAGGGATATTATTTAAACTAATATACTCCTCATAAGAAATAAGAATAAGACCTTCTCCCTCAAGAATATAAGAGTTCTTATTCTTATAGATATCATCTATAATATCTTCTAAGCTTTCCTGAAGTTTTTCTTTAGTGATTGTGAAAATCATAATGTATTATCCTTTATAGTTGTATACTATACTACATTATCTTACGTTTGTAAAGCTATAAAAAAACCCACTCCGAAGAGTGGGTTAACTTAGCTAAAAGCTTTTTCTATCAAAGATTAAGCAATGCCACGGATGTTGTTGATCTGAATGATACCAAAATAGGCAGGATTCAAGATTACATAGTCACCGAAGGTGGCAAGGCCAGCTTCCTTGTAGAAGTTCTTCCTCTGTAGAGCACCAGTGCTGAAGAAGGGTACAAGAGTACCGAAGGCAATACTTACGTCAGCCTCGTTGTTCTCGTTCTTCCAAAGACATAGTAGCTGATTGTCAGGAATAATCTGCTTGGGCACCTTGAACACTGGAATACCATAAAGTTCGCCAACCTGATATCCACCAATGCGGGGCTGAACACCCTTTGTGGTGAAACCGGCATTCAAGCGAAGGTAAGTAATAGCAGCAGGACCACCAACGATGCGACTTACGCCACCACGGTTGATAGAGTTGTACATTACGTCACCCACACGCTCAATAGCCTGTGAAATGGTCTGGGCAGTATGGATGTAGGAGTCCTGAGTACCGGCACCGGCTTCAGCATCAAACTGAAGAGTTGGGAAACCGTTAGTCTGAGCAGCACCATAAGCAACTTTGACAGCAAAGAAGTCAAGTGACTTCTTGATTTCCTGTCCAGCGGCATCCATGATAACTTCTTCAGTTGAAACACCAACAGTACTGTCAAGAACGAGTTCTGACAAGGCGGTCCATGTTACACCGAGGGTCATAGGACGTACACGGAACTGGTAGTCAGCCATGGTTAGTTCAACTTCACCGAGGAACTGGCCAAGGATGTCTGTTTCACTGTTGTACCGACCAATAGCATTACCAACAACGGTAGTAGAAGCAGCGGTTACAGTATATACACCAGTTGTGCTAGCGTAAGTAATGTTGGTGATGCCTGAGGTTGGTGAGACGGTCCATGCGGAGATACCACCACCGGGCTTGTTCTCATAAGCTAGTACGTTACCATTGTTATCATAAATAACTGCATAACCAGCAATGTAGTTTACACCATTAGTACCAAACTCTGAGTTAGTAACAACAGAGTTGTTGAAGGTTACGGTGTAGCTACCAGCGGAACCAGAAATAGTTCCGTTAGCCATCTCAGTGGGGAACCTTGACTGCTTTGACTCATAGGTGACGTTGGGGTTGAAACCGGAGTTTGCACCACCAAAGTTATCATCACGATTGATTGAAGAGTTGGCAACAGCAGAGTTGGCTGCTGAGTAGATTGGCTTGATATACTTGATACTGTCCTTTGCTGTTTCCATTGCACATGGTTTATTCAGTTAAGCTCGTTAGACTTAACCCGCTTGGTTCAAGGACACAGAACCAAACCGCTGTATGTTGCCATACAGATTAGACTATATCTTCATCTCCCATCTCTGAGAGAGGCTACCACTTCCACCCACTTGGGTGTACTCTACTAAGTTCCATAGTTCCCTATGTCTGTTCGATAGTCGTTGAGCGTTATTTCTGGCGAAATTACTATATAATAAGTGCTGTTGGGAAAATCGCTATTTTGGTTTGATTTGCAATAAGAGCCGTGTCCTTGACAAACTTTGTGAAAATGCCTACTACTAATTGCATATGGCAACAATAAAAGTTAGTATGGTATGTACCAAATGCGGGGTTAGTTTTACCCGTAGCAAAGCCAGAATGAATAACCATTCCCTTTGTAGGATGTGTAAGTTTGAAGATACTTATCTCTCTAAGAGAGAGACGGGGGCTACCAAGCTAATCACAGAGAAAAGGAAGCAGACTACTTTTAAAGTATATGGGGTAGCAAATATAGCCCAATCCAAAGAGGTAGTTTCTAAAGCCTCTGCTACGAAGCTTGAGAAGTATGGGTACGTTGGACATTTTCAAAAACCTAACGTACAAGATGACCTGCAAGAAAAGGCACACAATAGTGAATCCTATACTAAGAAACGTGCTACCTGTGTAGAAAAGTTTGGAGTAGACCATTACATGAAAAGCGAGGAAAATATCAAAGATCACAAAGAGAAAACCAAAGCCAAGACTGGATACGACAATCCCATGAGAAACCCTGTTGTCAGGAAGAAAATTATTGATGAATATGGACAACTAGGTCGGGTCAAAGGGTATTCCTATCAAGATATTCACTTCGATAGTTCTTGGGAGCTTGCTACCTATATATGGCTTACCGACCATAAAAAGAAGTTCATGTACCATCCACCTATCCCCTTTAAGTACATAGGAGATGATGGGTTAGACCACGAAGGGTATCCAGACTTCCTTATTGAAGGTAAGTTCTGCGAAATAAAAGGGTCTCAATTTTTCAATGAGAAGCATGAACCATTCAATATGTATACCCAGAACTTCTGGTGGGGAAAGTTTCAGGCTATGAAAGAGAATAACATCGTTATTCTGGAGCAGTCTGATATCAAACCTTACCTTGAGTATGTCAAAGACACATATGGAAAGGACTTTCTCAAGAAGCATAAGAACCCCTAGAAACAAAAAGACCCTGATTGCTCAGGGTCTTTGTTTTTGCTATTAATTGACTTCGCCAGAAATCTTCGTTGCTGATTGTCCCCAAATCGTGGGATTTCCCAGCAGTTCAATAGCGTTTTTCTTCAGGATCACTCCTGAGGGAGTCTGCTTAGGCAACTGCCTTGTTAAACTCTGTAAAAAGTTTGTCTCGGATACTGTTAGGATAAGCAAGGCGAACCAAGCGAATCATGTTCTCAGGGGTGGCGGCGAAAGCAGAAGAATAGGTTGCTTCTGTCATTTTAGCCATATAACGGGCTTGTTTCTCAAGCATTACTGCTAGATTTCGTCCCTTTGTATCACTCATGGCCTTGATGCCAGAGCCGATTTCAGGAACACGAGCCCACTTTTCACGAAGGCGGTCAGAACGTGCTGACTTCTCGTTGAGGGCTTCAAGGGTCTGTTCATCAAACCGCATTGAGTCCTCTCTCATTCTTGTACGCATACCCATAAAATACTCCTTTTGGGTTTTTTATTGGGTAAATGGATATATCGATACTATATAATCGTTTAGTGTCTTTATTTCTATAACTTGCTCATTTAGAACAGTTTCTAAACAACATATAAGTTGTTTTTGGCAAATACACCATATAGAGCGTATTTGGAAATAAAGTTTTACCTTTACCTGTATATAATTAGTGATAATAAATATTGAACATTAAAAAACCCCACTTTCACCAGTGGGGTTAACGAAATTCCTTGTCGGGAAAACCCCGACCCTTTTAGTTAGTTATTTGCAATAGCCTTCACCAT
>Ga0114963_10000529_pt1 | contig 25542 bp, 26 predicted proteins | sample C_131016_EF_Meta_FD_87019 | JGI IMG/M metagenome (GOLD analysis project Ga0114963, IMG submission 87019) | Freshwater microbial communities from Lake Croche, Canada to study carbon cycling - C_131016_EF_MetaG | ecosystem: Environmental > Aquatic > Freshwater > Lake | place: Lake Croche, Canada... | reverse complement strand
CCCGGTTCCCCCTTGCCCCCTCCCCGCCCTTCGGGGAATTCTAATTCCTTACCTTTTCCCATGATAAGATTTCTTGATGAAAAACTGTTATAATCTTCCTGGGTTCCCGGTGGATAATGCTGTATGGCAGCAACAACTCAACTTTATTTTAGGGGGAAAATATTATTACCGCAACATTAGAGGTAATAATATTACAATCACGGATTGAATGGTTTGTGTATAAACTTTTTATAAAACGACTTGTATGTATTTTGTAATTTGTCAAACCGCATATTAAATTTTCCATCCATTGAAAGTTTATCAATGCTTTCAACAACAATCTTGTCTTGTAACATGGTTTGGTACATTAAACGTTGTGAAATTTTGTCTCCCATTGGGTTATTCCAGAAGTTTCTATATGTTTTGACAAAGAGTCTACTTTTATCGGATGTTACGGGGAGTGCAAATGTGATTACCGTATTCACATAATTTCCAAAAAATATTCTCGCTACAGTTGTGTGGGGTAAAATAAATTCATTTTCTATTTTCAAAGTTTTGTGACCAAATACTTTGCGTGCGATAGAGTCTTCGCCTGCTTCATACATATAAGATGTTTTATAATGATATTCTCCAATTTTTGTCGGAGGATATTCTTCTATTGGTGCAGGGTTTTTTTTGTTTCCAAACGTATGAATAAATCCAATGTGCATAACGTCCAAAGAATTTTCACTTAAAATACGAGAATAACACTTGAAATCCATGTTCAAAAATACGAGAGAAGTATCATCGCGAAAAACTTCTTCTTCTACAAAAATGTTTTCAGTGAAAGTTTCATTTGTTTTTGCGGTGTTTAAATACACCCATCCATTTTTTTCTACGACAGCAAATTTATCTACGTTGTAAGAACTACGAGGTTGAAAGGAAATACCTGGAATTTTATCTAACGCACCGTTTTCATCAAACTCGTATCCATGATATGGGCAAACTATGTGATTTTTACAAATAATTCCTCCTGCCAATGAAGCACTCTTGTGTGTGCAAATGTCGTCCAACGCATTATAGTGTCCTGTTTCATTTTTCCACACTACGTAATTTTTATTCCATACGGTTGCTTTGACCGGTTTGTTGGTTTGAAATTCCGTTGTTTCTCCAATGACATACCATTGTAAATCGTATTTGTTTTGTTCGGTCAATTCATTGATCTCAATTTTTGGATACTCTATAAATTGTTTTACTTTGTTTTCACATGGTTCGTTGAAAAACTCATTTTGAAGAGAAGTTTTGATTCGAAAGGAAGGTTTGTGTTTTTGAAAAAAAGCAAATGTGTGTAAATTGAAATTTACACTGACTATTATTGTTAATATATGAATATAAATGCGAAACATTTATATTTAACTAGCGTGTTTTGTTTATATATTATTTTTTATAATATTTTACATTCCAAATGTGCTAAAACTATTTAATACAGGAACGGGTAAATAGTTCTCTCCAATGGCGTTGTAGTTGGGGACCTTTTTACATTCAAAGGAAGGTTCGGGGCAACGAGCACATGCGGGACACGGCGGGGGTTTTTCTGCGCGAGGACAGGCAGTACTCGCGGGGCATGCAGGGCAAACTGGCGGAACAATTTCTGATTTCAAAATATACAGGTCTTCTTGTCCTGGGGGTATCATGGATGCGGGAACACCTTGGGGATATACGCTGGAGTAAGGGTTTGTACTGGTGCTTGTGCCAGTGCTAGCGCCCACTACGGTGTTTCCAGCAGGACCCGTTACATATCCAGCGCTGTTTCCAGCAGGTCCGGTGACTTGACCCGCACTCACGTTACTTCCATTATAAGTGGAATAAGTGGCAGTCCCCGTGTAATTTGTATTGCTATTGGTCATGTCGGTTGAACTTGTTGTTGTGGAACTGCTAGTACCATTCGAATAGTAAGTGGTTGTGGTTTGTTGTCCACTTGAATTCTTCGTTGTCACTTGAATAACATATTGTCCGTTGGAGTAATAAATTTTGGCAGTATCGCCGTTTTGCGAAGTAAATTTGAGAGATGAAATGTTCACAGGTTGTGTTGACGTTGTTGTTGAACCCGTACCAGGATTATAAGTATAAGTTGTTCCTGTGCTATCTGTCACAATAATAGTGTATTTGCCATTGTTATTAAAAATTTGGGCTTTTCCACCATTTGGACCATAATATGTGGAAGGATAGTTGGCACCACTATAATGATTATAATTGTCATAACTATTTGTGTTCACGTATCCATTCACATTTGAACCTGTATATACATTTCCATTGGGTCCTACAACGACACCCGCACTATTTCCACCGGAACCCGTTACACTGGCGCTAGACGCACCATTATCGTAAGTTTGCTGTGTTGCAGTGAATCCTTCTAGGAAACTTCCTAAAAAGGAGGATAAAATGAGTCCTATCAATAAAATAAGGAAAAGAAATAATGCTTTATTGAACATGTTTGTATAATCTATATGGTGAAAATATTTGATAATAATCAATAACTTTTTCTCTCTTTGTATTGATTTTCAACTAGAAAAATATTTAGAATTCATTCTTTTTACAAGAAAACTCAACCGGTGTTTTCAACAAATCTATCGCGAGAGAACCGAAAAAATTGATTTTGTTTTGTATTTAAATATATTACAATCAAAACAACAATATATGGCAAAACTATTAGAAACATGTTATAATAAAGACCCATCCGTTGTGGAAATCGGCGTGGACGAAGTGGGTCGTGGTCCCTTGTTTGGACGCGTATATACTGCTGCCGTAATTTTACCCAAAGATGATACATTTGACCATCATCGCATGAAAGATAGTAAAAAATTCACCAAGACAAAGAAGTCGAAAACACCCCCAGCACCGACAAAAAGTGGCGCTGTCAGAAAACCGCGAAAAAATAGAAAGGAGACCATCGAAGAAGTTGCCCAATATATTAAAGAAAATGCGTTGGCGTATTCCATTAAATACGAGGATGAAAAAACGATTGACAAAATGAATATTTTACAAGCAACACAGTCAAGTATGCATAAGGCAATTCGCAATGTTATACAACAGTACGACCCTACATTGGGTGAAATAGACAAAAAATACTTGTTGTTAATTGACGGTAATTATTTCAACGCATACACGCGGTTCCATCCAGAAAAAAAACGTCTAGAACAAATAGATAGTGTTTGTGTTGAAGGTGGTGATAACAAATACAGTGCGATTGCTGCAGCGTCCATCTTGGCCAAAGTGGCGCGCGATGAGTATATACAAGAATTGTGTGTAGAAAACCCCACTTTGGTAGAATATTATAACATAGACAGCAACAAGGGGTATGGTGCGAAAAAACATATGGAAGGGATTCAAAAATATGGAATAACGAAATGGCATAGGAAAAGTTTTCGACCTTGTAGAATTCAAGAAGACGATGATGAGGTCGGTGTTGAGATTATGGACGAGGAGGAGGAATAGCGCGCGTTCTCATTCGATTCTTGTAAATAATATCCTTGTTGTATCCTCCGTCTCCACCAAAAGTCCCATATGTTCCGCCAAATGGTCCCAAATGACCGTGTGGTTTTTTTTCGGCGTAACCTTCTATTTGTTTTTGATTTCGCCAGAATAATAAACCTATACAAAATACCAATAAAACACACAATACACAAAATGAAATAGAGTGCGTTTTCATTATACTAAAAAGATAGAAAAAAGTAACGGTTAACTCGTCATTACGTTGCTCACACAAAAACAGCAATATCCAACGGTATCCAAAAAATGGGACTTTAATGCATCATAATTAGTTTTAGAATGAATATTTAAATTTTCATTACGTATTTTCAAGTGAGACTTAAAACTTATCTAAATACTAGATTATCAGGAGGGGTCGCAGGGTTGCAAGCAATTGTAACCAGCCCTAGGTTCCCTGCTACTCAAAAAAAATTGAATAATTTTTTCATAAATATTATTAGAAACAATTTAAAGAGATACGTGAGTATAAACGATGAAGTTTCTAATCTTTGACACCGAGACAACTGGTCTTCCTCCAAAAGACGCAAAGAACGTTTCCTTGGTCAATTTCCAGCAATGGCCTCGGGTCGTGTCGTTGAGTTTCATCGTTTATGACTCCGACACGAAATTTATCAAACTGTTTGATAAGATTGTGCGGTTGCCTGACGATGTTGAAATGACGGAAGAAACCGTGGCGTTACATGGCATTACGAAAGAAATGTCGCTAAACCAGGGTCTTCCCATTTTGGATGTGCTGAATGAGTTTTTGGAGCAATATTATTTTGCGGATGTTGTCATCGGGCATAATGTACAGTTTGATGTGAATATGGTTATGTCGGAGTTGTATAGAGTGGGTGCGGACTCACTTTGTAATGAGGGACAAATTCAAACGTATATTCAACATTTAGCGATTGACTTGAGAACAAGAAACAGTAAAATTTATTGCACGATGAAAGCAGGCAAGGATATTTGCGCGATTAAAGCCATGGATAAACTTGGAAAGGCGTATATTAAGTCGCCAAGGTTGATTGAATTGTATCGGCAACTATTTGGAGAGAATGATCAAGCAACGGGGTATAAATTGGCAGTGAATAAGTTACACAACTCATTGATTGATGTGTTGGTTACCTTTCGGTGTTTTTACCAAATACAACACAATGTAGATATTTGTAGAGAGGATACGTCGATAGGGGAATTGTGGTTGCTGACAATGCGAACATCTACATTTTAATGTAAACAGTAAAAGTGGAGCAAAAATCATACGCTTTTAACGTAAAGAGCAAAATTTAGAAAAATAGGGGGAACCCCCGGTTCCCCCTTGCCCCATCCCCGCCCTTCGGGGAATTCTAATTCCTTACCTTTTCCCATGATAAGATTTCTTGATGAAAAACTGTTATAATCTTCCTGGGTTCCCGGTGGATAATGCTGTAGAAAAATTCGTATATTATTTCAACGTTTGTTTTGCTCCACTTTTTCAAAAGTGGATAAAGTGCATAAAAAATTGAAACGAAAAATCGTTTTTTTCGTTTCAATACAAATCTCAACTTATATAACACGTGCAACGGAAAATATGGCGCAATACAATCCATTGGAAATTCGTTATTTAGACAAGGGTAGATATTACTCGTATGACGACGAGTTGTATCATAAAACTTTCCCCGAGGAATGGGCAACTAGTCACGAACTTGGAACGGGACCGAAATCGTGCAAGAATTGTCAAGCCTATGGTCATTGGAATGGTGTATTTATTGGATACTGCACGAATTGCGCGGTCCACGTCTATGAAGGAACTCGCGGATGCGGTTTTTTTCGCCCAGGAAAAGAAATTGAAAATGAAGAAAACTCAAGATATGTTTCAGCGTTTGATACATATCTTAAAGACGTTAACTTGGACGAGGTAGGTGATATAGATTTTTGCGATTCAGGTAATCTTCGAGAAAGACAATTGGAAGTTGCGTATTTTGAAAAGTTACAAGACTTTTGCGAAAGAAACGAAGACAATGTTTGTGCATGTTTGAAGGAATATGGAATGTGTAAAAGTTGTGGATATGACAGCGAAGATGATGAAAAATGGCGTTTTTATAGTGAAAATTTGACAAAACGCGAAGAACTTATTGACGAGGGATTGGATTTTGTAACTTGGGAAATAGATAGAAAACCACGTTAGCAAGGTTTCAAAATTACCTCACGCTCACTATTATATAGTAAAAATTAAAAGTCCACTTTTTCTAAAAGTGAACTGAGATTTTGCTCCACTTTTTCTAAAAGTGGACTACGCGCTACAAGACTCGCAAATATCCTCATCTTGTTCTGTTCCTCCCGTATGACTCGCCTTCTCCGGTTCAATAGAAAACATTTGTGCTTGATGTTTCGCCTTTCTTCTCAAATAATAAATACCCGTTTTCAACCCTTTTTTCCATGAATAAAAATGCATCGACGTGAGTGTGTTGTAATTCGGGTCTTCTAACCATAAATTCAAACTCTGACTTTGACATATAAACGCCCCCCTATCCGCGCTCATATCAATCAAATGTTTCATCGGGATTTCCCAAACAATCTTGTATTTATTACGCACATGTTCTGGCAACAAGTTCAAGTGTTGGATACTTCCCTTATTCGCAATGATATTATTTTTGAGTTGGTCGTTCCATACTCCTAATTCAATCAAGTCTTTCATCAAGTATTTATTTGGTAAAATGAATTCTCCCGCTAATGTTCGTCTACTATAAATGTTACTTGTCAATGGTTCAAAACATTCATTATAACCCAAAATTTGAGATGTACTCGCTGTTGGCATTGGCGCCAACAACAACGAATTACGAATACCCCATTTCACGATGGACTCTTTCAACGCCGTCCAGTCATAGCGTTCATTGGATGGGTCAATGTTCCACATGTCAAATTGTAAAACACCGCGGGAGGCAGGGGAACCTTCAAAAGAACTATATGCGCCCGCATGGTCTGGCGTTAAATTCAAAACTTCCGCTACATTGATATTCATATCGTTGGTCTTGCTTGTAAAAACCACATTTTTATCGGGCAACATTTTTTTCAGTTCAGGAAGTTGATGAAAATTTTTCGCGATTTCTTGTGATTCACGCATTGACGCGTTGCGTTCAATCGCAATCTCATTACTGCGTTCCAGTGCGCCATGATAAATCGTCTCAAAAATATGCTTGTTAATGGTTTTCGCGTCTTCACTATGAAACGCGATATCCATCATAATAAATGTGTCGGCGAGTCCTTGAACTCCAATACCAATAGGTCGATGCAACATATTACTTCGACGGGTTTTCGGCGTTGGATAAAAATTCACATCAATAATCTTATTCAAGTTGGTTGTGATGACTTTGGTAACTTCATGCAACTTGTCATAGTCAAACGACTTGTCTTCACGAACGAACGCGGGAAGGGCAATGCTTGCCAAGTTACATACGGCAGTCTCGTTTTCGTCAGAGTATTCAATAATTTCCGTGCATAAATTACTGCTTTTGATAACGCCCAAGTTTTGTTGATTTGATTTTTTATTGGCGGCGTCTTTAAATAAGAGATAGGGTGTTCCAGTCTCCATTTGTGCGTCCAATATCTTGAACCATAAATCGCGCGCTTGTACGACCTTGCGCCATTTTCCTTCATTCTCATATTGCTCGTATAAAGTGGTGAATTCTTCGCCGACCGCATTAGCCAATCCAGGGCATTCATTCGGGCAAAAAAGACACCATGTTTTGTTTTCCTTTACGCGTTCCATAAAAAGGTCACAAATCCAGAGTGCGTAAAAAAGGTCGCGCGCTCTCATCTCTTCGTCTCCATGGTTTTTTTTCATATCTAAAAAGTCTTCGATATCGGGATGCCATGGTTCCAAATAAATGGCGAATGAACCATTGCGTTTTCCACCTTGATTGATGAAGCGGGCAGTATCATTGAAAACCTTCAACATGGGGACAATTCCGGTGGATTTTCCGTTGGTGCCACGAATAAGAGAACCTGTTGCGCGAATGTTATGGATATGGAGACCAACTCCGCCCGACCACTTGGATATTCGGGCGCAATCCTTTAGCGTGTCATAAATGCCGTCCAAACTATCGTCTTCCATGGCGATTAAATAACAGGAACTCATTTGAGGTCTCGGAGTTCCCGCATTGAATAGAGTTGGGGTTGCGTGTGTGAAGTATTTTTGCGACATGAGGTCATAGGTTTCTTTCACGGCGGTTAGGTCGTCACCATGAATACCGATGGCCACACGCAACCACATGTGTTGGGGGCGTTCAACAATTTCGTCCTTGACCTTGAAAAGATAGGAGCGTTCTAGGGTTTTAAAACCGAAATAATCAATCAAGTAATCTCGTTGATAGTTAATCATGTTTTCTAGGACATCGCGGTTTTCTGAAACGACGTTCCATAACTGGTCAGATACAATCGGGGATTGTTTACCTTGTACGTCGCTAAAATGATAAAGACGGTGGATAACTTCGTAAAAAGAGTCGGATGTATTTTTTTGATGATTACTTACGACGATGCGTCCGGACAAGACACCATAATCTGGATGTTGTGTAGAAAGGGACGCGCACTGTTCAGCGGTGAGTTCATCGATTTTTGTAGTGGGAATAGTGTCGTATAACTGGTCGATGACCTTGATGACAAGGGAGGAATAATTGATTTGAATTTGAACTTCTTGGCCAATTTTTTTGATACGATTTAGGATTTTATCAAATGCGACGTCTTCCAAGAGACCATTTCTTTTCGTAACACGCATTTCGTTGTTGTTCATGTTGTGTGTCTATAATAAGATAAAGGGAAGAGTTTAATATCTTTTCGTAAATACATTTATTCGAGAAAAAATATATGGTAATATTATAATGCCGAGATATGCGACAAAAGTTAAACGCGTTAAACGCGGAACAAGGGGTAAAAGAACGCGTAGAAATGTTCGAGGAAAAAAGAGAACCGTAATACGCCGACCACGAAAGTATATGCGTGGTGGGTGTGACAAATGTGGTGATGATAATTGTTCGGGATGTAATGGGAGGTTTACTAATTTTAGATTTTCAACCGCTGTTTCAGCGCCACCAGCAACAGCACCAGCAGCGCCAAAGCGAGACCCGGATATTTTAAACCCGAATAGTTATAGTGAATATGACGATTTTATGAAGAGTAATGGGTTAGATCCGTTTGGTTCTAACGGAGTTCCAACCAAGTGAAATAGTTATTTTCAAAAATGACGGAATGTTATTTCACAGACCCATTAAATTTATACATATGTATATTATAGCATATGTATAAAGGCAAAACAGCAATCATATTTTTATTTGTCATAATGACTTTAGGCGTCGCCGTTTCTCTCGCGTTTAATTTAGAGGGATTCACTCAACGCACCAACAGTTTAGAAAATGCTGGAAAATATCCCGAAAGCGACACCTACCCTTTATTGAATAGTTATCCGTATACTGGCGCCAAATATGTTAGTGGTAATGGAGAAAACAATATATGGTGGCATTACCCCATTTTCCCAGTTGGTTCATACGCACAAATCACAAATAACTTGAAATATCAACGCAACCCAGATAACGGCGATTGTTCACGCGCGGAGTTTTGCGGAGCACTTTACAAGGACAACCAAGGAAAAACAAATTACGCGGAGGTTTTGCCTCCGACACCACCAACGTCTAGCGAAGAAACGCGTGTCAATTATTACAATTCAAATAAGAATTTATTTTTGGGGCATCAGTCCAACGGACTTCCCATTTTGCCGTAAAAAAGTATTGCGTTATTATAAAGAATGAGTTATGATCTCGACGATGCAAGAGATGCAAGATACTACGACTACGATCAGAATTCAGATCAAGAATCAGAACCAGGGTCATATTCTAGTGACAATTATAGAAATTATGATATAACTGATGAAAGTGACGAAGAGTTTAAAGACGACGCTATACCAACGGAACCAACCAACAACAGCGATATAGACTTGAACGATTTAGTTGAAAAAACAATAAAAGACCGAGTTTTCTCTCAAGTAGACTTTGCAGATAAAAATTTTACAGGAACTACTTTTGAAAATGTCACGTTTTCAAGAGCAGTATTTACAATTACAACAATTTTTGAAAATACAAAATTTATAAATTGCAATTTGGTCAATGTTGATTTTAATGGGTCAGCTACCGAAAAAATATCACTGGAAGTAGTTGAATTTGAAAATTGTAAGTTAAGGAAAATTACATTTAATTATTGTAAATTTGATCATTTAATCATGTTTAAATGTGAGTTTTCTAATGAAAAAAACCCTTTTTTTTTTAGTAAAATTCCTAAAACAGAGTTTAACAACTGTAGTTTTTCTAATATTATAATTTCAGAGTGCAATTTTTCAAATGTTATTTTTAGAGGGGAACCAGATTTTAGAAATGATCATGAAAATTCAGAAAATATAATTGAAAAAACACATTTTATAGGTTCTGTTTTAAAGGGCGCAAAGTTTGATGGTTTAGAACTAAATGATTTAGATTTTGGATGGGCCGTGTTGGACAATTCTACATTTAATGGAAGTGTTTTAAATAATGTTGATTATACACATGCAGAACTAAATGATTCTAAATTTATTGAAACCACTATAACTGACGCATCATTTTTAAACGCCAGAATGCAAAAAGCTACGCTAAAATTTACACAAGATAAAAACGGGAAGTTCGTTTCTTTTGAACAAGCTAATTTAACTGGGGCAGATTTTTCACATTCAACCTTTCAAAACTTTAATTTTAAACGTGCAGATTTAACAGAAAGTATTTTTGAAAATTCAACGTTAAAAAATGGGAGTTTTGAAGACGCAACTTTATTGTATGTAGACTTTCAAGATACCGTTTTTGGCAATGTTAATTTTGATGATTCTAACTTAAAAGAATTAAAAATAGAAGAAGTGAATGACGACGAAAAACACAAAGACGTTTACTTGGAAGAATACACAATAAAAGAATACATTGAAGAAGATAAAGAAGATAACATAGTTTTGAAATTTGATAAAATGATTGTTTTGACAAAAAAAAGTATTTTGAAAGAATTAATAAAATATGGCGATTGCGATAACGGAATTGTATATATTTGTAAAGAAGTTTCCACTGCTTTAACAATTACAAGAGATAAATTGAAGGATGAAACACCATATTTAAATATGAGAAGAATCGGACCGGTTGATGGAATCATTTTAGTAGAGGAAATTGAATATGTAATACAGAGTTGTAAACATTATTTTACAACAGAAAAAATGCCAAAAGAATACGACGCACCTAGCGTTGTCAGTTTTTCTGTTTATAGACCAGAATGTAGTCGCAATGTTGTGTCACGATCGCATTGTCAAGCCGGGCAGGAACAAGGCGTTTATAAAATAAAACCTTTCAAACCAAAGTTTGTCACGAGCGAACAAATGGAAACGTCGCCTAAAACCCCTCGTTTAGTTTCCTCTCTTAAGAGAGATGAAGTGTCACGACCTCAAAAAACTTCTCCAAGAACGCAAAGAACGATTCCAACAACGCCTCCAAGAAGTTTAAGAACTGACGGAATAGTTGCGAGAAGACGAATGCCGACTCCAACAAGTTCGTCGTTGCCACTTCTAGATATAGAGAGAATACCAAGAACACCGTCGCCAGATCTAGATATACCTAGATCGCGCAATCCTAGTTTTTCAGATGATGAATCAAATGGAGATAGACTTGGAGGTGGTCGTGGTCGTCGCAACCGCACAACGAAGACCAAAAGGTTAAATAAGAAAAAAACACACAAATTAAAAAGTTTTCGAATCCGTTTACGCACGAAAAAAGGAAAACACAACAAGATGAGAAAGACTCACAAAAAACGAAAATATTATAAACAACGATAAGTTCATCAGGGAACAGGTGTTGACGTAAGAGGTATCAAACACCCATTGCTCTCTTCCGTTTTTATAACAATAATATTTTGTTCTTTTTTCACACGTTTTGTTGCGGCGCGATGTTCGCAACCAGTAACCCTCTCTTTTTCAATCGTAGACCATAGGTCTTTCAAAACCCCGACGTTATCTTGAAACCATTTTTTGTTTCGAAGAACAAGAACACAACTAATCGTGTTTAATTTCCAATATATATTTTTCACCCATTGTAACCCAATTGTGTCTATCAAATGTTCGCTCCATGTTTCAAAATCTTCGTGACTCATGTCAATCGGTTTATATTCATAGTGAGGGTTTCCATCCGATTTCGTAAAATAAACAATTGCTCCTTTAAATCCATTTGGATACAAGGAAACGTCGTCATCCAAATAATCTTGTTCTGTTTCATACTCTATAAAATGTGTCTCCAAAAAGTCGCACTCATCCAAGTTACACGTCTCCATTTGAAGTTGCATTTGTATCCAGTAGTCTTTCTTAGGAACACCGACAATCTCTCTTGAAAACGGGTTTTTTATTTCCAACATGCGACCATATCTATCCGACGTGGGGTCAACAATGATGCCATCGGGTGACGCGCCCAAAAAAGAATAATATGGGTGTTGAATACAACCAAAGTCGCCCACTTTGGTATGATACAAGTGTTCATACAACATTACAGAAACGGGTTCGTATCTTTGACCCAAGTGGGTAGGGGAATTTACATTTACTTGTGGTGTAATCACAATAGTTCCATCGTCGCCTGGCATTGGTTTACATTTGTCGTAAATCAACGAGTTTTTAGAACATTCACTACCAAACACCTTAAACGCATTACTCGCTGTTATAAGTCCATGTCGAAACTCATACCACTCTTTGGTGCGCTGTTGTGGTTGTGGCAAGTTTTGTAGTGTTTCAATCTGTGTTTGAATTACAGTCGTGTTGGGTGAAAAACGTACAAATGTTGTTTCGTAAGAACGAGGTGGAATAAATTCATCGTAAAATAGGTCACATGCAATGTTGATTTTTTCTAAAAGAATGGGTTGAATGGTTTCGTGGGAAGCGTCAATGTCTAAAGAAATACACATCAGTTCCAAAACAGAGTCAATCATAGTTTCGTGGAAAGTAGGTTCAGAAATAGCGCAAGGGTCGTTGTCAATGTAATCAAACATCAATTGAAGACATGTTTCAATAACATCGCTTTCGGTTTCTTCATCAAAATCCTCAATTTCAAACTCGGTTTCGTTTTCGTCTTCTTCTTCGTTTTCGCTAGAAGATGCTTCCCAAAAAACGTCATTGTCAATAACATTTTCTAACTCTTCTAATTCGAAAATATTCATAAAATAATAGTTGTTTTCTTTCATAGTTAAAGGAATAATGTTTATATTCTTTCTTATATAAACATTATTTGCGCGGGTTTATTCGTCTGCGACTGAAACTTCCGCATTGTTCTTGGCAGTTCCACGCTTCGGGGGAAGACTTTTCAATGTAGAAACGCGTTTATCCATATTTTTCAACGTAAAATGCTTGTTTGATTTCGTATAAAATAGCGCCGGAATGTTTGTCACTACTCCAGTTTCTTTATTATATTCAACGTCTTTCACCTTTTGTAGTTTTTTTCTATCCAAACAATCTTTCAAAAAAGCAACCAATAGTAGTTGTTCGTCTTCGTTTAAGTTTTTTTCTTTTGCATAATGAACGGCAAACGTAGTCAATTTGCGTGTTTTGATAGTTTTATCTAACTTACTCCAAGGTTCATTTTGAATATTTGTTTTCTCTTCTTCAAGGTATTTTTCCAAGTTTGAGAGGTCTGTAGAAGACTTGGTTTCGGGAACGGCGTTCCCACTTAAAAGCATACTTTTATACTTTATGTTTTTAAGTTCTACACATTCTTCTTTCTTATTCATTCTTACTAATATAGAATGATAAATTAGATTTAATATCTTTTCGTGTATAATATAATATATTATACTAAAACTAAATTAAATGGATAACAACATTGTGAACGGCGACGGAGATAAAAAAGTTACCATATCAGGAACAACCAACCGCTATATGATAAAAAAAGTGACAAGGGGTAAAGAACCACCAAAAATCCGTAAGGAAGCAGAATCCAAGGAGTGGAACGCGGATAAAGAAACCGAACTAAATCTTTTACAAGATATTTGTTCGGGGATTTTCTCTCAAGAGATTCATAGAGACCTTCAAAAACAACTCGAGAGAAAATTGGCAAGTTATAAACAGCAAGATATTCTCAAAAAAAGGTGGAGTGAAAACGAATTTGTCAACATCACGCAACTTATTGATTTATTACTTGAAACGAAATTGTCATGTTATTATTGTTCCAAAGACGTGTTCCTGTTATATGAACTTGTTAGAGAACCGCGTCAATGGACACTTGATCGTATTAATAATGACATTGGACATAACTCTGGGAACTTGGTTATTTCTTGTTTAGAATGTAATTTAAATCGACGGAAAAAAAGCAAAGACGCCTTCTTATTTACAAAAAAGTTAATTATTACAAGGAGCGAGGATTAAATGTTATATCAAAAAAAAATTGAAACGGAGAAAACCAATTAAATCAAAAACAAAACACAAACGCCGACAATGCAAAGATTTAACGAATACGTTGCCAAATTACACGAACAATATGGGGATATTGTTCGTCATGTGAGAAATTTGGTAGAAAATGGAGAATTATCTGAAGAAACCATTCAGATGGTAAGTCATCTTGCGAAAACCCAGGACGAAAGGTATGGGTTCCTGAACGATAATTACACTGGACTACAGAAACATTTCATCGACGATATATTTGAATTGGCACTTGCTGAAAACTGTGATTGGAGGAGTCTTTCCATTGAAGAACAATGTGTAAAAATGCATGATGCTTGGATGCTGGCGTATTTGTATTCGCTCAATGAAACTTACACGGGGTTGACGCCAAAAGAAGAGGGGGTTTTACAACTTGAAAATTTAATTCTTTCTGAGTCGCATTTTGACGAACATATTAATAATAAAGGAAAAGATATTGTAGGTCTTGCTTTTGTAGACATTGATGGAAATTCGTGTGTCTTGAAAGTTCAAGAAAGGCGACTGGCGCAATTTGTTGACTTTGCATTGTTGGAAAAAGAAGAAGTAGTGAAAGACATGACGCCTACAATCGTGATTGGTAACATGGATGCGAGTTGTGTACAATTTCGACTATAAACTCTATAAATTCTATAATATAAATCGTACATCACACATGACACATCATATCAGCATTATCCACCGGGAACCCATGAAGATAATAACAGTTTTTCATCAAGAAATCTTATCATGGGAAAGGTAATGAATTAGAATTCCTCGAAGGGCGGGGAGGTTGCCAGGGGTCGGAGGTCGCTTTGCGACCTCAACCTTATTGCGCGAAGCGCAATTGGGGCAGCAACGCAGTCCGTGGGTTCACCCTATCATAGAATATATTATATGATATATGTATAAATGACGCATAAGTTACACATTCCTGTGCGTTATCTTCCGCGAACTTTGAAAAACCGAGATAAAAAAAAACAAATAAATATGCTTATGAAATCCAGAAAACTTTATAAACAACACAAATATTACACGCGAAAAAAAGTAGATTCATTCAAAAGCAAAAAATCGAATCACGTGAAAGATGCAATTAAATTATACAAACTAAAAAATGTCACACCCAATGCTGCGATGGCAAAGGCAACTGGTTGTTCTATATCTTCGCTAAAAAAAATAGTTCAAAAGGGGGAAGGTGCATACTTTTCTTCTGGTTCAAGACCGAATCAAACCGCACAATCTTGGGGATTGGCCCGATTGGCGAGTTCAGTTACTGGAGGTAAATCAGCCGCAGTAGATTTTAAAATATTGGAAAATGGGTGCGACCACAACAAACGAGCATTTCGACTTGCGGAAAAATCCAGAAAAAAATATGGGTACGGTCATTCAAAAACCAAAAAAGTTTTGGTTGGATAGACTAGTAGGGAACCTAAATCAATAACACTTGTTTATTTTTTGTTTGAAATATGTTCGTATACATATAATTTAGAGGTTGCGTCGCAGTCACCAACCAACTGCGTAAACACGTTGTTATAGTGCTCTTCACTTAAATGGTTATTCCAGTATGTTTGTTTTTTTTCCATAAATTTATACTTATAACTCCGTTAAAATTTTTGCGTTTTAAACCAGTAAAAACAGACACTATATAATACAACATTGTAATGGAATGGAAATGGACTATGGGTGAACCTTGCGAGAGAACTCCGAGGAAAAAGACAGAACCACCTGTTGTAAATTCAAATCATCATGACGCATTCGAACAATCGTTTTTACAGTCCATGCCAACCGAATGCACAGCAGAACTGAATAAACGTGAGGATTTTTATAATAAAATGTCGGAGAGAGAAATGATTTGCCAAGTAAGCCTGAATCCGTTTCGAACTCAAACTACATATGTAGAAGATATGATGTTACAAGACCAATTTTTGAAACCGATTAGCACAAAAGAGGTGGGGGAAAATCGCAACAACAGCAACAACTAAAATTTTAATTTTTAAATAAGTTTGAAAAGGGAAACGTTTATAATTGTAGACAAATGTATATACAATTATATAAAATGTATGGCGATTTTGTTATAAAATATGGAACGCCGAGTTGCAACATCGATATCACTGAAATCGCGCTTCAAAAATGTGTAAGAGGAAATTTATTATATATACCAGCAGATGACTGTATGCGCGCTGTTAAATTTACAGACCCAATGTTTGGCGTAGTGAAAACCATATTTATAACAGACAAAAATAACAACCCACATTGGTGCGACAATAATACAGAAGTTTTTATTGACTTAGTCGAAAACCGTTTAACTTGCGTCAATGTGTCAGAACCTATTCCAGAGCATGTTCCTTTTCAACGACCACGTGATCGACTGAGAAATATTCAAAATAATTTACAGATACAGTTTGGCGCTTTTTCCGAAGAGTATGAAGAACAATTAATGACGGCAACATACTTAACTGGCTCTGAAAAGGTTTTGGAAATCGGAGGAAACATAGGAAGAAACACTCTGATTATTGCTTATATATTGAATCAAAATTCAAATAACAATTTTGTGTCTTTAGAGTGTTGCGAAGAAAGTAGTCGCTTGTTGTTTACGAATAAAACAATCAACAATTTGGATTTTCAAATTGAAAGTAGTGCGCTGTCTTCACGAAAGTTGATACAAAAAGGATGGGACACAATTTGCTCGGATGTTGTGTTAGACGGTTACACTGAGGTGAATAGTATAACATGGGAACAACTGAATGAGAAATATAACATTGAGTTTGATACGTTGGTCTTAGATTGTGAAGGTGCTTTCTATTATATTTTGATGGATACCCCGCAAATATTGGAAAATGTAAAGTTGATTATTATGGAAAATGATTATGGGTGCGTTGAACATAAGAACTTTGTAGATGATACTTTGAAAAACTATGGGTTTGTGTTGGATTATGTAAAAACCGGAGGTTGGGGTACGTGTTATTTCAATTTTTATGAAGTTTGGAAGAAACCGTAGGGTAAAAGTATTTGAAAACAAACGATTTAAACATTATTTGAACCTATAATAATATATTCAAATGTCGGCGTCAAGATTTTCAACCCAAAATGATTTATTATTGAATAATTTACTAAGTTTTTATGAAAAGAATGACAACTTACAAAAAATGTTGAAGGTTATTACTGGAGAAACGAAAATTTCTCTCAGAATCGTAGACTGGTTCGCAACAAATTATGCGAAGAAAAACTATACTTTGTATGACATTGTGGACGAGTCTACCGGAAACGTTCGGCGGTTCAAGGTGTATTTAGATTATAAGTTGAAGTTGAAAGCGTATAGTAAACACAAGTTTGACCCGTTTTGTAGATGGGAAAGAATATCCATTCCTTACAAAGATGGAAAATTTATTGAAACCACCATCGGTCAGTTGAATTTTTTCAAGTGGATATTGGAAAATAATGTGATTCAATATATCGAAGAAAATTACGATGATATTGAAAAAGATATGAATAGTCGAAACAGCACGTCGAAACGTAAGGAATCAGTTGAACCTTCTGGAAATAATACCAAGACGAGGAAGAAGAGAGAAGAATTGTCGGTTTCGGCAACCAAAAGTATTAAAAAGGAAATGGTGGAGATTGTTGTAAATTTTAATTAGCAGGGAACCTAGGACCGCTTGGTACACGTCGCGAAAAATAAAAAATGGTAGAACCACTTTTTATTTTTTATGTTTTTTTATTTTTATATATGCTAAGTTGATATAGTTTTAGACTACAGCATTATCCAGCGGGAACCCAGAAAAATTATAACAGTTTTTCATTAAGAAATCTTATTACGGGAAAAGGTAAGGAATTAGAATTCCCCGAAGGGCGGGGAGGGGGTAAGGGGTCGGAGGTCGCAAAGCGACCTCAACCTTATTGCGCTTTGCGCAATGGGGGCAGCAACGCAGTCCGTGGGTTCCCCCTATTAGACTACATAAGACACATCCTCACCACTCTCCAACGTAACAATAAATTCCACCTTGTAGTTGTTTTTTTCTATGATTTTGATTATCTCGCGAATAATGACGGGTGCACTTGCACGGCGAACAGACACATTGACTTTTTCATAATATTCGTATGATTTTTTATCAATTTGACCTTCTTTTACGAGAGTGCTTGACATCATGATTTCCTTCCCAACATCATTAAATAATGCTTGTAAGATTTTGGCGAAAGGTTTTTTCTCAACAATAACTCTTCCATTGTTGAAGTAGAAACGTTTGCATTTTGCGTTTTTGAAATTGTGGTCAAGGAATGTTTTTTTCATAGTTTCGGTCTCTTTTTTATCAAGAATGTTTTCGCGGGCGTCATATGTTTCTTCTAGTGTTTTATTTATTTTTTCTCGCGTGGCTAAACTTTGTTTTAGTTGTTCTAACGCGTCTTCTCGTTGTTTAAGAAGGTTTTCTCTTCTTACTAGTTGTTCTTCTCTTTCTTCTAATTCGTCTTCCCACTCTTCTAAGTCTTCTTCTTTGTCATCCAACTCGTCTTCTCTGTCGTCTAAATCCCTTTTCCTGTCATCCAACTTACGCGCAATCTCATCATTGCGTTGTTTGAGTTCATTTGTCATTGCGTAATTCGTCATCAAGAGAGACGGAAACATTGACGCAAACATATTTGTCTGAAGAATTTGTTGTTCCATTTTGAGTTTGATTTTGATTCGATTCAAAGTTTGTTTTGGTATTTTGAGATTAAATGACATTGATTTACCTCAAATCAATTTTTATTTATAGAACCATTCTTTCTTAGGACGTTTGTAATATTGTGCGCGTTTAAATTGAAAAAAAAATTGAAAAAAAAAATACACAACTAAAATCAATAACTAATAACCAATAATTAACCAAATAATTATGCAAGAAGTTCCAAGAGAGCAGTTACTTCCAGGAAAAGAGTATTATTTGCAAAATTTTGAAAGTGTATTTTTACCTCCAAGGAAACCATATAAAATGATTGCGAAATTTAAAGAGTTAAAACATTACAGAAATTTCGCGTTAGCGTGTTTCTCTAATTTCAGAGAAATTCAACATAGGAATGACCCTCGTTGCGTTCGTTATGTGGAGTTAAATCTTAATTGGAGATTTTATGAAATTGCACGAGACATCGTTCAAAAAAACATGGAGAAACGGGCGTATAACATGGTTATGCGACAAATTACAAGTGATGAGAATTTTATACCAATAGACGTTGTGTAGGCTAGATTTGTTAGCAGGGAACCCAGGACTGCGTAGCTGCCCCTGCGACCCCTCCTGTTAACCGAGTATTATATATTTTTAAGTCTCACTCGAAAAACTGTAATGACATTTTAAACTTTATTTTAAAAATTCTTATAATTTTCTAAAAATAACATTTTTGGGATACTGGTGGATATTGCTGAGATTTGTAATTAGTTCAAAAAAGAGATTAAATAATTTTTAATTAAATAAACATGGGAACTTCTCATTCTTCAATTCAAAAAATTAATTTTGAAGATATGCAAACGGTTTGTAAAACAAAAGACTCCTATGTTGTAATTAATACATTGCCGAGAGAAGAACAAAGTTTTTTAATATTCAATACTTTGAACGCAGATAAAGAAGAACAAGTAATAAACCATTTGCTGAAAGGTAAGGAAGACACAAAAATTATAATTTATGGTCGAAATTCAAACGACGACACCGTGTATAAAAAATATTCTCAGTTACATAGTCTAGGACTACATAATGTGTATGTTTATAGCGGAGGAATTTTTGAATGGATGATGATGCAAGAATTATATGATGACACAGAGTCGTTTCCAACGACAAGCAAATGTGAAGATTTTTTCAAGTTTTTTATGAAATATAAAGCGCCGCAAAAATTGAACGTTCATTTGTTGGAATAGGGGGAACCGGGGGCTGGTTACACTACCCCTTGCCCCCTCCCGCCCTTTGGGGAATTCTAATTCAGTACCTTTTCCCATGCTAAGATTTCTTGATGAAAAACTGTTATAATCTTCCTGGGTTCCCTGCTTGGATCGCCATGTTAGATAATTCGTCGGCGCGCTTGTTTTTGTCTCGATACACATGTTGAAAAACGATATTTTCAAATTTATCCTTTAGTTCAGTTGCTAAGTTAAATAGTGGTAATATCGACGATGATTTTACTTTGAAATCCTTATTCATTTGTTTTATAACTAACATACTATCTCCTTGAACAAGCAATTCAGAAATACCTTCCTTGACCGCATGTTCCAATCCAAGGATAAGACCCGAATATTCCGCAAAATTGTTGGTCTCTTTTGACCCTACATATTGACAACTCGCCCATACTTCTTGTTCGTTTCTATAAAGAACCGCACCGGCGCCGGCTTCACCCGGATTTCCTTTGCTACATCCATCAAACATGAGAACGTATTCAAATTCTAATATAGGTTGTATTTTTTGATTCGCAAACATAATAAAAAATGTGCGCGTTTCTTTAAGTATGTTGTGAATAATATATTTTCGGCAGCGTTGCGCTATATATAGTCACAAACAACCGCAACATAGGATTCATTCATTTCTACGACCATAAATGGTTTTCCACAACCATATATCTCTCCGTTTTTTAACAAGGAATCGCAAATATCCTTGGGTGAATGTGGGCAAATTTGTGTTAAGGTAGTTTTGTATATAGCGTGTCGGAAAATGCGACAGTTGAGTTCTTGAATAAGAACTTGGTCGCTACAATGTGGGCATGTGATTACGATTTCCATTCCACTTTTAGAAAAAGTGGAGCAAAAAATCCACATTCCACTTTTAGAAAAAGTGGAGCAAAAATCCACATTCCACTCAGCAATGTTCATCGTTATCCCAAAAATGGGATTTTAAAACATCGTAGTTAGTTTAAAATGTCATTTAGTATTTTCAAGTGAGACTTAAAACTTATCTAAATACCAGTTTATCAGGAGGGGTCGCAGGGGAACCTAGGTTCCCTGCTATAAACTCATCAATTTGTCTTATCCACTCGTCTAGAATAGTCGGTTCTTTATGAATATCATCACTGCCGTCCAAAGTCAAAATCGGCAAATCCCGAATAAAATCCACGGCCATCATATTTTCATGATAAGTATGACATTCAATCAAATACGGCATTGGAATTTCTTCTCCCGTTCTAGAACGTGAAACGATTCTTTCATAACAAACAAGAGGATCTGTGTTGACATAAATAATCTTGTGCAAGGGACACTCTGTAGCAAACTTGTGAAACCACTTACAGTAAATTTGATAGTTTACATCTTCCATTTTTCCATTTTCATAAAGCATTTTGGCAAACACATATTTGTCTGTAAAAAGACTTCTCTCAGTAATTATAATTGTTTTTCGTATAAGTGAACGTTCTGCTAGAGCGTCTTTCAAAAGAGACAATCTTGAAATGTACGCCATCATTTGAAATGGAAAGGAATATTTTTCTTGATTCGCATAAAACTTTTCCAACATAGTAACGCCATTTACATCCTTTACGCTCTCCCAATCATCGACGGGTTCTCTTAAAAATATAATATCTACTCCATTGTTTTGGTTTTGATAATGTGTCTTTAGATTTTCAAGCAAGGTAGACTTGCCCGAACCTATATTTCCTTCAATGGAAATAATAGTAAAATCATTTTCAATAAGTGCCGACATTGTTCTGATTATAAAACATGCATTATTCGCAAATTCGGGTTCAATTTTTTTACAAATTCAAAAAAAATTGAAGTAAAGGAATTAAAGATAATACAACAAAATATATACCAACACTCTTTCAAAACCAAAGTTTTATCAAAATGGATTTAAAGCAACGCAAATTAACAAAATCGGAATGGAACTCAATTGAGGTTCCTGTGAGCGCCGAAGAAAAGGAAATCCTACAATTAATTATTCGTGGATTTCACGAGGTAAATTTGAAGTATAACAAACACAACTCGTTGTTATTGTTTTTGAAAATTGATTATAGCGCACCCATGGAAGATTATTTATTCAACAAGTTCTTCCAGGCGAAAGTGGAGGAAATTCGCAAGGTTTATCGTTTTCATGTAGCGTCCGTTTCTGTAAAATCAAATCCAAATGTGAAGAAGGCGGATATTATTCGTATTGAAAAAAACGACAGCAAAAAAATGAAAAATACAAATGCGGTTGAATATGTTTTATTGGAACTCATCGAAAATGTGTTAAAATATAAAAAGATGGATTCCGACCAATGGGTAATTCACTATTTCACGTTGTATAAGTTGATTCGTTCAAGTATTCCTCATATAAATCGTCATGTTAGTGAAATTGTAAATTACCTGCTGAATTCAATGGATGAGGAGTTGAATATGTTGGATATTCTTGGACGCTCCGTTGAGTTCATTGAAAAGAACGAACAACTTTTGAGATATTCTGACATGACGCTTTATCAACATCAGAAACAGATTTTCACTGTAATCAAAGACAATTCTGTTCCTAAACTGGTTCTCTATATTGCTCCCACCGGTACTGGAAAAACATTGACGCCAATCGGTCTTTCCGAAAAATATCGCGTCATATTTGTTTGTGCAGCGCGCCATGTTGGTCTTGCGCTTGCGCGAGCATCCATCAGCGTTGGAAAAAAGATTGCGTTCGCATTTGGTTGCGCGAGTGCGGATGATATTCGGTTACACTATTTTGCGGCGAAGGAGTATAAAGTCAATAAACGCAGTGGTGGTATCGGAAAGGTGGATAATAGCATTGGTGACAAAGTTGAAATCATGATTTGTGATTTGAAATCGTACCTTCCTGCCATGTATTACATGAAGGCGTTCAATGAGGTGGAAGATATTGTTGTTTATTGGGATGAACCGACCATTACCATGGATTACGAAACCCACGAACTACATGAAACCATTTCTCAAAACTGGCGCGAAAACTTGATACCGAATATGGTTTTGTCTTCAGCAACCTTACCCAAGTTGCACGAACTCACAGAAACCATTAGCGATTATCAAGGTCGGTTTCCGGGTGCGGAAGTGTACAACATTGTTTCGCATGATTGTAAAAAGTCTATACCCATTATCAATAAATTCGGTTATGTTGTGGCGCCTCATTATTTGAGTGATAACTACGCCGATATTTTGCGAATTGTGGAACATTGTGAGACCAACTTGACACTGATGCGATATTTGGACTTGAACGAAGTTGTGCGATTTATTGATTTCGTGGAAAAGGAGGGTTTTATTGCCACAAATATGCGAGTTTGTAGGCATTTCGCTTCATTGGATGATATGAATATGCAAAATATCAAGTTGCACTATCTTCGTGTTTTGAAACATATTCAAAATGGTGAAACACGATGGTCTGAGTTGTATAACCTGTTGAGAATGAGAAAGGAAAAACGTATTCTTTCCAACTCTTCTATTGATCCTGCTGGAAATAAAATCCGCAAATTTGCGAGCGTGGGACCCGGTACATACTCAACTACACCTACTACATTGAACCCGTCAATAAACAGTGAAAAAGCGGGACAACCAATTGTCAAGATGCCGAGTGCACATCCGGCAATTAGTACTGGTGCTAATCCTGGTACAGTCGTTCCAGTTTCACAACAAGAAGAACAGTGTGCAATTTACATCACAACAAAGGATGCGTTTACACTGACAGATGGTCCCACTATATTTCTCGCAAATGATGTGGAAAAAATTGCGAGGTTTTACATTCAACAAGCCAACATCCCGGCAAATGTTATGGAAGATATTATGAAAAAGATAGAGTTCAACAATCAAGTAAATGAGAGAATTGAACTGATGGAGCGAGAATTGGAAGACTTGGTTGAACGGAATGCATTGAAGGGGGACTGTGTGGATTCATCTATGAAATCGGGGAAGAAGACCAAGGAAGACCCGAAGGTTAAAACCGCCACAGGAACCGATGGCAGACTAGTTGAAAAAATGACGAATGACTTGGACACAATGCGGTCTATGATAAAGTCGGCAGAACTAAATGAAACATTTGTACCGAACAAACCGGCGCACTTGAAAAAATGGGCCGAAAATGTAGAAAATGTAAGTCGTGCATTTACAAGCGACATTGACGAGGAAACTATTGTTGAAATCATGTTGTTGAAAGATGTGGCCGACAGTTGGAAGGTTCTGTTGTTGATGGGAATTGGTGTATTTACAAATCATCCAAGTATTGCTTATACAGAAATTATGAAACGACTTGCGGATAGTCAAAAGTTATATATGATTATTGCGTCGAGCGATTATATTTATGGAACGAATTATCAGTTCTGTCACGGTTATTTGAGTAAAGACATGGTTTTGACGCAAGAAAAAATTATACAAGCGTTGGGTCGAATTGGTCGAAGCAACATTCAACAGAATTATTCGATTCGGTTCCGTGACGATGAACAAATTCATAAGTTGTTTTATGAAGAGACGGACAAACCTGAAGTGCGAAATATGAACTTACTGTTTAATGGAAGTGCGTAATACAAATTCGGGTGTTTAGTAGAAATCCAAAGTCATGTAAAACTGTATTATTTAAAAATAAAAATAAAAATATAAATATTTTTATTTTTTATTCTTTTTAGCGGGGAACCTAGGTTCCCTGCTAATTTATGGAGTGGCGAAACATTCTGCGCGACATAATGGACAAACATTGCTCAAAAACGGTCTAGCATTACAATGATATAAACATCCCGAACATAAATAGTGTAATGCGTTGTCCGCACAACGATAATTTTGGGTCAATCTACGTGTCGGTATATTTTCTACAAAACATACCATACATTGCCCCGTTTCTTCGGTTTCCGAAACTTGGCAAACCTCGCGAACCTGACGAACCTCACGAACCTCACGAACCTCGCGAACTTGACGAATATAAAAACATTCTCTTTTTTCTCCAGAACTACACAATGTTATAACTGGAGTGTCATTGATTATCATAGAGGGTGCATCTTCAAACCTACGAGCAAACCGTGGTTCTTGATGAACAATTTCAAACGAGTTCATTTGAAATTGTTGTTCTACATAATATGCCAAGTTTTCTTTCATATTTGATATTGACATTTGCGCTGGGATATTACAAATAAACACCTTTCCGGAACGAACGTGCTTAAAATTAAAACGGACATAACCTCTGTCGAATGAACCCGACATATTAAATACGGGAACTTCGTTTTGTTCTCTGGTGCGACGATAATTTGTCATTGTCATATAATTTTGCTTGAAATTTAATTTTTTGGAGTCGCGCAGGTCTTTAAATCAATTTTTATATGTTTTGTTATAAATTTAAAGCGGTGATTTTTGCCGTTTTCCCAAAATAGGATTTTAGAATGAAGTTTAAAATTTTATTAAGGTTTTTCGAGAAAAACATAAAAACATAAAAACATAAAAACATAAAAACATAAAAACATAAAAACATAAAAACATAAAAACATAAAAACATAAAAACATAAAAACATAAAAATATACTGTTATTCAATTATCAGGAGGGGTCGCAGGGGAACCTAAGGTTCCCTGCTCAGCATTATCCACCGGGAACCCAGGAAAATGATAACAGTTTTTCATCAAGAAATCTTATGATTGGAAAAGGTAAGGAATTAGAATTCCCCGAAGGGCGGGAGGGGGCAAGGGGGAACCGGGG
>Ga0114963_10000528_pt1 | contig 25570 bp, 15 predicted proteins | sample C_131016_EF_Meta_FD_87019 | JGI IMG/M metagenome (GOLD analysis project Ga0114963, IMG submission 87019) | Freshwater microbial communities from Lake Croche, Canada to study carbon cycling - C_131016_EF_MetaG | ecosystem: Environmental > Aquatic > Freshwater > Lake | place: Lake Croche, Canada... | reverse complement strand
GACCCTGATTCATTATCGTTATTTTTAAAATTAACATTAAGTATTGTATTATCGTTATTCAAACTATTTTTAACATTAAATGTTATCAATGAATTTGTGCCTGTGATAGCATAATATTTTATTCCAGACCCCAATGGATTTTCTATTAGGTTAGCCACATAAGCAGTAGTATTCTTTCTTTGTGTGACTGATTTGTTTAATGGTGGTAAAAATACAGAATTTTTTACCCAATAATAATAGTAATTGATAAAACTATCTGAGTTAGAATTGTATTTTTGTTTTACTGTAAAAACTGTATTGTCAATGTGTAATGGCGTGCCTGATACACCTTGTGCTAAACCTACCACTGTGTCAGCTCTAGAATTCCACTCTGATGGCAATAGAGTTGATTCTACCCACTCATATATGTCTATAGAGGAGCCTGGAAATATATTACCCCAATTTTTAGTTTTATATTCTGTGCCATGTTGTTCATACCATAACCATCTTACAGTACTCATGTCCCACCAAACTTCTCCTATATGCTCTTCTCCCCATGCTGTGTTAGCACTGACAGTTTTATTTTGTGTTCCTATATTATAAACAGCAGGATCCCATTCTGTTTTATAATTAATTTCTCTATCTGCTATGCCTAATATTCTACCTTTGATAGGATCATAATAATCTAAATAATCAATTATTTCGTTGGTTGCACTATCAAATATAAAAGCAGAATCTGCTCTATTATTATTAACAAGATTAGTTTCCGTTGATAATGCGTTCCAAGCATAAGAATCTCTCTCTTTAAGATCAAATATTGTTAATGTTCCATCATTTACACGATATGTGCTGTCATCTATTGCTGTGTCATCCTGAGGAGCTCCAACAAATACTGTTGTATCATTTATAAAAACACCTCTACCAAAATCATCATTGGCGCTAACTTTGGTTGTAACTAATTTGTCATCTATTACAAATTCTGTATCATATTTTGTAGCGGTAAAAACACCGCCGGATCCTATATTAAGATCCACTATTCTTGTGTCTCCTATATCAAATGTGGTAGCACCGTTATCGAAACTCATACTTCTTTGATTGCCAAATTTTTCAGCTCCTATCACTATTCTATTATTTGCTCTATTAATTTGTACTGAAGAACCAAATCTCATGTTTGTGGCAGAATCTGGTGCTGAAATAGTTTGTTGTAAAGTATAGGTGTTTGTTGATCCATCGGCATTCCATTTATAGACATAAACTGTGCCAGCATCTGTTTGTTCGCCTTTATCAAATCCAGGAGCAGATATTACAAGCCATTCTCCATCGATGCTCATAGATATACTCTCACCAAATGCAGTGTTTAATGTACTGCCATCTGCATTTACTCCTTTAAGTGTTTGTCTGTGAGTGAATATATGTTTTGTACTGCCGTCTTCTATACTGCTGCCATCATCATTCACACTATTTTTTGTAAATATTTCTACTTGCCCAGCGGTGCCTGGAGCAACGCTGCTCACAGCCAATATATCTGCATTGTCATTGACTGCTAATCTATGTCCAAATCTTTTGCCTGAGCCTGATTCATTGCTGAATATAGCTGAATCTTGTCTCCAAAGAGAGATGGTGCTGTCGCCTACATCTTTTTGTAAGGTATGCACATAAACCACACCAGAATCATTGTTTAAACCTGGTGCAGAAGCAAAAAGAAATTTCGGTCTTGTATATACTGTACTAGCATCCGAAGGCTCGGCTATAGCACATGCCCATCCATAATTTAAATTTGTTAATGTGGTACTATCATCTGATAGTGGTAACACGGTGTGTGATAATGAATAAAATTTATCCTCAGAATTCCAAGAAAAAATCTTTATTAATCCAGCTTTATCGTGTCTGGTGCTGCCATCAGATGTTAATGTATTTGTATAGGGTGCTCCTGCCACAATATAATTTTCATCTGTGCTGATTGTTAAAACTCGCCCTAATCCTGCTGTTTCGTTGTTGCTATCGGTCATCTCATAACTGCCTGTAGGGAAGAATAAGTTACCTGGTTTATTTTCTGCTCTATAGAAGAAATGTATATGACCTTGTCCCTCGTCTGGAGCTGATACTATTAAAGTTCTACCATCATTTCTAGCCACTACTTGATAACCAAATGCCTGCTCGTTGTCTGTGTCTGGAGATTGTAGTATTGTTACTGCATAAGGGTCAGTTTTTTCATATATGCTCCACTTACCTTCAGTATTATTGTCTGCAAATATTCTATCTCCGTTAACAAAATTTGTAGTATCAACATCTCTATAAACATTGTAAGATATTCTATCATTGACATTATCCATACTAGAAATTCTCACACTAACCCATTTATAAATGTTACCATAGGTGTTTATTGTGGATTGATCTGAAGTTAATACTGTGCCGGATACTCTATTAGAATTGCTGTAATTGAATATCAAAGATGAACTGGTAGGTGTGCTGTATATTTGATATACTCCATTCAATGGTGTAAATTGACTGTTTAATATTGTAAAATAATCTCCTTTTATAAAATTGTGATTTCCGGTTAATAATATTTCTACTTGAGTAGCATTATTAATCTGTCTCATGGCTGCTATTTTTAATCCAGTGGACGTTAATCTTAACACGTCCCATTCACTATTGTCTTTTTTTGCTATCCATACCAGATCATTTTTAGTAATTGCTGACACATTTAAATTAAGAAGATCCGATGTTGTAAATGCAGTATGGTCTACATCTAGCAATCTAGGATAACCTGCTGTTTTAAATTTTTGAACTGTGTCTTTATCTGTACCTTCTGTATTATAGTCATAAAGAGAAAATGTTTCTTGAGCAACATATTCCACTGGTTTGTTGTATAATTCTGAACTAAGCACTCTAACTGATTTGTCCCAATTTAAAGAATCTGTTGAATTGTCCAATATCTCTATACTCTGTATATTGTTAGTGAATGAGTTGTCAGACATACGAATCTGTATAGATTTTTTACTTTCAGTATTTCCAAATTCTCCGACTTTAATCATCCATTCTGGATAAAGATCGATACTGATATCTTCTCCATAAAACTTGGCTTTGACTAATTTGTTTATAGCATTAAGTGTACCCTTTTCTCTAATAAATCCTTGATAAAATTTATATTGAGAAACATCGTTTAAGAAAAGATTATCTAAATAACTTCTAGATTGATATCCTGTAAGATGTTGTGCTAACTTTTGTTGTGCTTCATCAAAATTGTTGCTCTCTAAATTGTAAAAATCATTAAATTGTGAAATTTTATAATCAAAATTAGGTATTAATTGTGCAGCAGGTTTTTGAGATTTTTTTTGCCATTTAGCTGATTCAAAAGAACTTCCAGAATTATGATTGACTTTAGAAGTATAAAATTTAGCATTATATTCCACAGTATCACCGATTTGATAATCAGTATTTGCTGTCCATGCTGCTACTTGTGCTTCGTCAAATATAAATCCTGGAGAATAATAATCACCATTCCAGTCACCAGTCTTCCATCCGATTAATCGAAATCTTTGTTGACGGAATCCTGTGGTTAATTGTAACAGTATGTCCGAGAACACTGTGATATTATCAAATAATAATATGTGTTCTTTCTGTACAGCATTCATTGAGATATTGTATATGCCTGATTCTGGAAATTTGCTAACTATTTCAAAAGTAGTACCCACACGTTTGGTACTAATTGATTTGTTATTAACTGTTCTACCCGAAGAGTCTAATACTGTGTATTCTCCTTGTAAATTTTTTAATTTTCCTATCACACTATCTTTGGTTGTAAGATGGAATCCTTCTGCTCCTGGACTTAATGTAATAGCAGATCCTGCTGCCCATCCTTGTCTGGTCCAATATAAAAATTCTTTGGCTGACATATCCCAGTTTGCAACTTCTTGTAATTCTTTTGTAAATCTATCAAAAACAAATCCTTGTGATTCTAAATATTTTCCGTATCCTGTTAAGAAATTAATCACTGATTGAACATCTTTAAACACTGCGCCATAAGTTACAATTTTTTCTACATCTGCATAATCTTTATAGATAATTGCTCGAGCATTACCTGCTTCAACGGAATAACTATTACCATTCTGTATTGGTTCTAAAACTGAGAAGTAAGGTCTAATTGTATTATAACCTACAACTTTATAACCACCTTCTAATGTACTACCATCATTTGTGGTAGCTGTGTTTAATTCTATCAATACTCCAGAATATTCAAATGTTCTAATAGGATTACTGATTCTAAATAAAATTTTATAGTTTTCATCAGGAATAAATTGTGATCCTGCTGTGGATCCTGGACTAACACTATCTGTTAATACTCTTAAATTTTGTTTATCTGAAAATCCTCCTAATTTATATGCTAATTGCACATTGAGATTTTTCATTTTATCATAAAAGAATACTGCTGGATCTAATCCATTTTTAATTAGATAGTTAACAACAAAAGGTTGATATCCTCCGGTTATATAACGAATGATTGCTCCTGTTTCGCTATCTGTTACTGTTTCTAAATGATATTTGGCAGTTCTTATACTCTGTGCTACATCTGTGTCTTTATCTATGACATTTCCTGATGCATTTAAACCTAATCTACTGTTGTCAAAAAATAATCCAAAGAATTTTGCTGGTTTTGTTAATGCTAACAATCTCATCACAGCAAAAGGATATTGAGAACTTCTTCTCCAAGCAGTTTCAGCTGGTGCTTGATCTCCAAATTTCCATACTTTATTAATACCTGATGATTCATAGTTGTCTATCAATCCTGCCTCTATCGGTGATTTTAAATTTCCATTCTCATCCACTGGTAGATAATTTAATAATCCTGGTCTAGCATATCTAGAATTGGCTGCTCCTAATCCGTTGTCATATCCAGCTGCTAAATCGTTCCATAATAATTCGTTACCCGAGCTGTAGGGTCCTGGACCATAGGTATCTTCCCACCATGATGGTTTTTCGCTGTAACCCAACATTTCCCAAGGATGCGTGTGTGGTCGGTCTGTGTCATAGAAATAGTTGTATATGCCTCTCCAATGTCCTGGTAGATATTCACCGTTTAAAAAATCTTTATTACTGCTATAATTAAAAGTGAAAGGATTAGATTCATTATAGATATTATTCTTTTGATAATCCACAGCATTTTTTCCTGCCCAAAAATAGAAATCATAACTCAAAATATTATTAATTTCGTTTATAGAATATTCGCTTGTTTGGAATGCTGAAGGTCTTACTTCAGTTTCTGGTAATAATTCTGGATTATAAACAATCTTGCAATTGTTATAAATTCTTCGTTCTAATTCTAATAATAAATCATCTCTATAATCATCGTATGCTACAGTTTTACTGCCATCGTGTCCTACTATCACATAGGTTGGTTCTACGTATGTGTTATCAAGAACTTTTTCTGGTTTAAATCGAGGATATATTCCTAATTTAGTTGGTGTTGGTGGTACAAAACTACCTGTGGTGTCGCTGTAGTCTTTAATTTTAATTATATCTCCTTCTGTGAGAGCCGCAGTTATGTTCACACTGTCATCAGTTTCACTAAAAGTATAATCATAACCTTGTAATAGTTGCGTATCATTGAGATAAACATAAACTGCTCTATTGCTAGAGACTTTTATATCAAACTGATTGTCTATGGTATATTCGGTCTCTGCACTGTCTTGTACTGTGTATGTTCTTGTGCTGACTTTTTCTCCATATCCTATCATATCTTCATAGAAGAATGGAAAACTAATTCCCTTATCTCCTATCATAGATTTTATTATCTCATCTACTGCAGTAGCAACATTACTCTCATACGTACTTCCATTAGAGATATTTGATAAAAATCCTTCTTTAAATTTTTGATATTCTAAAGAACAATATTCTATAGCCGATATTGCATTGGCATTTTGATCTATTAATAAAAACATTGCTGGTGGCAACGGTGCTGAATGTTGTAATATAGTTCCACCCTTGGTTCTTACATCAGGAAGATCTCTTAAATTACTATTGCCTGGTGTATCTCCTGTTAATTCAATATTTTTTTCATTAATATCGTGTACGTGATTTAATATTTGACCAAATGTAAAATCTGTTAATTGCTCATTGAATGGATTAACTCCTAAATTTTCTGGTACTTCATACAATCCTTTGCCTGTTAATTTTTTAACAGAGCTGTGAACTTGTATTTTTACTATGTCATTGACTGCTAAATCATATAAAAATTTTACATATTTGTTAGTGGTTCCATTTACCAGTACATAATCAATGTTTAAATTCTGTGTTGTATGATTAACATCCACTTGAACATCTAAATCCTGTAGACCAGCACTGTTGGCAAATACATCTATAGGAAATAATCTTAATTCTCCAGCTTCTACTATGAATGTTCTTATTACTCTCTGTTTACTCTCTTCGGCTCTTTCTATCCACGAAGTTCTAGGAATATTGGTATCTCTACCAGTAATATAATGTACGTGGCCAGTTGTAAAACTCTTTGAAAGAACTTTTTCTCCACTCTTATAAGTGAATGAATCTGAACCAAGATCAGAAGTAAAAATAATATCTCCCACATTATTAATGGTATTATATTTTACTCTTAATCCTAACACAGTATCCACAGGAGAAGTTTCTGAAGTTTTATATTCAAAAACAGCAGCACCTGTAAAAGAAGAATTCTCATACACTGTTTGATCACTAAATTTTACATGATTGTCGTCTTCTAACGAGAACAAAGGTTGTTGATTTAGAGCAGTTTTGATCTGTCCTTGTGTCCATATATTATCAGATTGTTTAAAATAAAAAGTTTTTCCTTGATAATTTGCTCCTAATTCTGCATAAAATGTCTGACCATCTTGTGGTATACCATCTGGTTCTTGAGTAAGATTTATTACTGAATTGTCGCCCACTGTGACAAAATTAACTTTGTAAATTCTATTTTTAACTAGCAAATCTGTGTCTGCTAAGAATAACACTCGCATGCCATGCACCAATGCTATACCATCCACAATATATCCTGCAGCATTAACCACTGTAGAAAATACATCAGTAGTAACAGTATCTATTAGAGTCACAGAATTTAATCCTTCGGTTCCGTGATTGTATAATTGTATGCCTGAATCAAATTCTATTATGGGTCTTTTGGCTCTGTCTGTTTCTAAAAGAGAAATTGTATGCCCGTTGGCTTCTGCAGTAGTTTCTAACACTGCTTTGTGGAACCATCTATTGTATCTGCTCCATGCATTATTATCGGGACTGTCTCTTTTAATTGTTATGTAATCTGGTGTTTCTGGTCTATAAAAACTTATAGCATAAGGTCTACTATCATATGAAACTGTATCATATAATTCTGTAGTTTCTACAGAATAAGATTCTGGAGTTATCAATCGAGCAGTATCAGTTAAAGTGATAGAACTTCCAACACCTTCTACATAAAATTGTTTATTATTAAAAGACGAAGAAACAGTATTTGAATCAAATCTTAATTTCATACCATTGCTCAATTTTATTCCTGTGGCTAAAGTATAATTTTTAGCACCTACTATCTCGTGTTCTACATCTATTTTTGTGGTAGCAGTGATGGTTTTGATTGTAAAAATACCCTGCATTGCTTGATGATTACCGCACTGATAATATAATATATCAGGAGCATCTGAAGGTATTGTGAAATTTAAAGTTCCAATTTCTGTGCCATTACCCGATACTCCAGAAGAATATATCACTGATGTGCTGCCATCTTCGGCTATACCTGTTGTGAACGGTTCGGTCATTATGTAGAAAGGATGACCTTGTGCGTTAATTACAAATTTGTAAGTATTACCTCTATACAAAGTTATTGTAGGATTTTCTAAATTTTTATAGGTGCTGAATGTATAAGCAGAATTACCTATACGATCTACTTTTATTTCAGTCACTGTATTTGTGCCATTATTAGAAACCAATATCGGATCTGATCCTTCGGGTAACCAATAATATTCTCTATAATTGATCAATTTATCAAAGTCTATTGCTGGATTATATGAATAAACTTTTTCTTTGTTTAATCTATCATGATTTTCAACATTTCCCCCAAAGAATTTTATTTGATTAATATAATCATCATAGGTTGCAGTAAATTTAACTTGATCTTCTGGATTGACCGATGATGTATCTTTATCTGTGTATGTTACAGCAGGTTCTAATTGATAATTTGTTCTGTCTTCACTGGTTGCTTCAATATAACTATCGGAAGGCAATCTAGTATAAGAATATTGTCTACCGATATAACCATCTAATCTTTTTAATCTGCCTGGTTGTATTAATTGATCCAGTGTGCTGGTTAAAAATCTATGATTATTATCTGTTCTATAAAAAGATGGTAGATGAGCTATGGATCTTCGAAGTACAGTGCCTTGAGAATCTGTTACAACCTCATAATTGGATTGACTATTAATAGGTGCGTCAGCCATTTTTAGTATCCCGTTCCGCTACTGCCTGTGTTGGATCTTGATCCAGCTTTTCCTGTAGTGACCGATGATACTGCTGATGTTGACCTATTGCTGGTAGTTGTTCCAGTAGTACTGGTTACAACTGTGCCACTGGCTGCCAACTGATTGGCACCTATAGCATCAATGATCACAACATCATCCACGGTCGCTCCACTGATAAAAATCTCATCTGCAGCACCACTAATTTGGAATAATGATCCAAATGACTGTTCGTGTTGATTAGGCACTATGACCACTGTTAATAGATATGGTGCTAATTCGTTGTGTATGTAAGTGGCTAATTCTGTAAAATAAAAAGTATCTCCAAAGTCAAAATTATTTAGAGCAAAAAATTCATTTATAGCCTGTATAACTCGAGTTTTGATTACTGCATTTGTAACATTGGTTAAAGAATTTTTTACCACTTTAAATGTAGCTTGAAATTGTTCTTCTGCTCTAGAACCAAATAATATTTTGTATTTTACCGGATGATAGACTATTTGATCTGACAATCCTTTCAATGGATTTAATACTCCCGAATAAGAAATTCTTAACTGATCCGATGTAGATGATTGTGGTTCTTCTCCTCCTTCAGCCAACCATGTTCTGTATAATTGATCATAGGATCTTTCCAACATATAGATATCAATGATATTGGTTTGAGAAGGGTCTATTCTAGTACCTTGTCCTGCATTGTGACGATAGTGGAATTCTATATCGCTTCTACCTCTTCTAGCATAATAATCTGTTGTGGTAGTTAATGTTATTGTTTCGCTATCATATATTTTAACAATATCGTCTGTGTAAAAATAAAATAATTGTCCATTCTCATAAGCACCTGGTAATGTTATAGCAGATTCTGTTGCTGCAACAACAAAATTAGTAGCAGAATAAGGTCGGTATCTTTCTATGTTATCATAACTGATATATTTTTCAAAGAAAACAAATTTTGTTGTAATATTTGTGTCTGGTTCTACTACTATATCAAAAATATCTGGATTGTCTACTACACCATCGTCGTCGCTATCATAGAATCCTACTTTGACTTTTCTATTATCTTGATAGCCATCTGCTTCTTCCACTGTGTCCACAATCTGCCAATCAATTGGATAACCTATACCTAATCCTGTGCTAGGCACGGTGTTACTTTTTAGTATTCTTACTGTGTCTTTAACCGATCTTCCTGTGGTATAATCATATATTCTTTCTTCGGTATCAAAATGAAATTTATTATCTCCCACTGATTCAAAAATATAATCTAAAGCTCTATAAGTCACTGTGTATGTGTTGCCATCATTGGTGAACTTGAACCACCAGCTGGCATCTAAATTACTATTGGTTGTATCTCCTGCATCCATTAAAGAAAATTCTTTAGAATAATCTAAATTAGCTGCTGTTATTACTTTCCATTCTGAATTTTCTTCATCATATCTAAGACCAAATTCTTCATAAACTTCTATTCTATCTTGTAGATCAATTTTTAAAGCAGTATCAAACACTGTTGCAAATTTTGGAATAACCGATGATAATACAGCATCTGCTGGCACTGTATCATTTAATGTGATTGGTCCTACTCCTGTTTCTAAATTACCTGCTCCATTATTAGCGCCATCTCCTACTACTGCAGCAATTTTACTCCATTGTCTATCTTGAGCAAGTCCTGTGCCTGCAGTTACTAATTTTCCGTTTAAGAATTCTCTTGAATCTGGTGATGTAAATTTTATTATAGATCCGGGTATAGCATATTTTAAATTGCTGGTTGCAAAATCTCCCACTGCTAATGGTCCGCCTGCTGTAAAATATCCTGTATTTGCATTGGTTCCTGTTGTGGTGCTGACCCAGTTAGCTGCTAATGTGCTAAGATCTTTACTACCATATTTGAGATAATAAAATTGTCTAGAATAAGATTTTGTTAATTTTGGTTCTACTAATCGATTGATTATATCCAATATTTCATTTCTATTTGTAAATGTAAATGTGAACGCTGGAGAAACTTCTTCTCTGTAAAGTATTCCATCATCTGCAAATACTGATACATTACTGTAAGCACCTGTAGGATCTATAATTTCTTTGGATCTACTGATACCGCTGGCACTTCTATTCACTGATTTTATTTTAATAATTTCCTGTGATGCTGATAGAGGTACTACGTTATAATCTTCTGCTGTGATCATTCTATTTTGAGAATAATACACTTGTGGTGCTTTGGTTTTAATACTATCATTACTCTCTGTGGCAGCAGCATTATAGATACTCTGTTGTAAAGATGCTGTAATAGTTAAAGTTTGTTGAGATCCATTGGCATCTGTGTAAGCAATACCGAATGATATACCTTGCATGTCTGCAGGTTGAATTGAAAAATTAGAATTAGCACTGGTTCTATAATAAACTCTAAATCTACCAGATGGTATATTAGAGAAGTTACCATCTCCGAACACAAGATCTATTGCATCATTATTCTTTGTTACAACATTGTAGATATCTCTTACATCAGATGATAAACTGTTATAGATAACATTATTGCCGCTAAGGTCGGGTACTTTGGTCCATGCTTTTTCTATCTGTCCAAAATCATCCAATTTATATAACCATACATCGGTATTATTAATATTGTTAACATTAATCGATTGGATGTAATTCGTAGTGGGTTGAGTTATTGAAAATTCGTAATTGGCTAATGATCCTTGTTTTAGTAGAACAAAAAATCCTGTATTAGGACTGGAATCTCCTGCTCCGTCGTTTCTATACAAGTAACTGAAACCAGTGCCTGGTATTGGTGATTGTTCATAGATAGATTCTGAATTAGATATTGTGGCTGGTACTATTTCAAAATTTCTTGCTATACCACTCACTCCTCTGGTGAATGTGAACATTGGTACATCTGTGTTGTTAGAATTAACTGTGTAAGTTTCTGTATTAATGCCTCCTATGTTGTTGGATTCTCTAGGTTTTCCAAATTTTTGTCCGCTAACCGTGGCAGAATTTAATATATTAATAAACTGCTCTCTAGAATTAGCATTGGTAGGATCGTTCCATGATATTGTAAGATTTGCTAGACTGTTGCCGCTGCTGTCTCTGACATCTTGTGTGGTAGATATTGATGTAAATTTTAAAAGTCCTGTGGCTGGAAGATTTCTTTTGGCATTGTAATTGATTAATCGTGCCAATCTTAGAATACTGTTTCTTCTAGCAGCAGTCTCTAGGAAATTTTCTCTAGCATTTAAATCCACTCTGAAACTTAAACTTTGAGCAATATAAGCAATAAGATCAATAAGAGCAATGTATTCTGAACTCTCAACAAAATCATTGAAATCATCTGGGTAATTTTCTCTAAGATAGGCAATCATGGTCCTTCTTAGTGTCTCAAAATCGTATGATTTAAAATCTGCCTGTTGGAAACTGGTATAGATTTTACGCCAATCTTCGGCTACTAGCAATCGGTTTTGTCTATCAGTGGTGGCCATAGTTTAATACACGGATATTTATGGATATTATTAAGTGCGTAGATTAAGACAGGCGTAAAAGAGAGTTTTCGTCGAATGAAAATGTTAATTTCTCGGTAATATTATAGGGCACATAGGTTATAGTAGCCTGCACACTAATACCACCTTCGGTTTCACTCACTGTTATATCTGATGTGCTAATTCTAGGATCTGCATTTAAATTCTGTGTGATATCATCGGCTATGGCTTGTTTTAGAGCATTAGTAAGAGGTTCAAATATGGCATCGTATATTATAGTGCCAAATTCTGGATTTTCTACTCGTTCACCTTTTCTCACACTTAATCTATTGATAAGATCCTGTTTGATCAATTCAAAGTCGTATAATCTAAAATTGGTTTGATCCGCTCGTGAGCTAAACCCTTTGAATACTTGTCTTAAATTGCTATTACTATTTTTATCTTCGTATGCCATAATTTAAAAAAATCCTCCTCCAAAGAAACTTGACACACTCTCTGCCATTATTCCAACTGGATCTTCAAATCCTCCTGATAGTACGCTGGTTACATCTGTGAATGATGTGTATTCTCCACCTATAACGTTTGCATAACTATCTGTAGCAATATTTATACTGTCTGAAAAGTATGAATTTCCTAATCCTGGAACTGTACCATCTATAAAACCACTTCCATAATCTGTATACACAGCATCTCCTGCATTGCCAAATATTCGACCTGCAACATCTCTTGTGGTATTAGCGATCTGTCTGTTGATTATTCCTCCTACTGTGGTAGTAGCATAATTTTTAACATTCGCTGTAAGTTGTCCTGTAAAATTATTTCCTAAACTGCTGATCGATCTATTAAGATCTCCCACTGTGTACAATACTCCACTTTGATTTACAAATATTTGATTTTTAAATAAATCAGAAGTATTATTTGATTGTCCAGTTATATTTCTAACCAATCTTTGTGATACATCGCTGACTCCTGTTTGTAATGGATTAATTGTAAAAGGTCCTGAAGTAGGAAGATTATATGTAGTTGAATATTTTTTTGTAAATTCGTCTGTGGCTTTTTGTACCGCGGTAATATCTGTGGTACTTGGTACTGTTTTTTTAATATAATCTGATAAATCAGATTCATACTGTCCTAATTTAATAACTGTATTTTCATTTAATCTATTTTGTTGTGCTACATATCCTAAGGTACCTGGAGTATTACTGTCTTCTATTTTACCACCTGTTGGAAATTTTACAAAATTATCTGAATGCCATGTCCATGGTTCATGAGTAGGTACTCGCATACCACTCATGCCTAGTATTTGTGTGTCTACTTGTAGTACACCAACACTGCCTTTTAAAGATGGAGTTACATCTGGTACTTGTATTTCTGCTGTGCCTGTTCCGTGTGGTTGATTGAATCCTGTTCTTTGCAATGGTTGAAGAAGATACGGATCTGCTGGTATACTATTAAAATGTACTTGGCTACCTACTAGATGCACTTGTCCTGCTGCTTGATGTATTTGTTGTCCTCCGGCTGCTTGTGAATATATGCTCATACCGGTGCGAAGATTATAATTTCCTTGTTCTGCTGTGACATTGATGTGTCTACTTGCTATTTGATTGATTACAGATCCATCTATACTGATAAAACCTTTAATTGTTCTATCGTAAAGATCTTCTCCTAGATGCTGATTGGCTTTAATTTTAATATTTCTGTTAGCGTACATATTAATATCGCCTTCAGAATGGAAATTAATATCTCCTCCCGATCTTAGATTGTATCCTAATTTAGAATATATGTCCACTGTGCCATCTGCAGCAAATTCCATCCATACATTGCCTGATCCATTAGCAAGATATACCACACCTTTGGTGTCATGCATTAATAATTGATGTCCAGAACTGGTTCTTAATCTTACGAGTTGGTTATCACCATTAACATCTCCGTCGTCCATAACAAAAGTGTGTCCAGCATTTCTAACCACGGCTGTATCTGATGCTGCATCTGTAGGTCCTAATTTTGCTTTTTTAGCTCCGGCATCGGTTCTGCCTGGTGTGCTAATACCGAATACAGCGCTAGGACTCTCTCTACGTGCAGAACTTGTGGTAGTTCCTCGCACTGTGTCTTGGCTTAATCCTTGTTTTCTTAATGTTTCTGCAAAAGGATGTATAGGTTTTCTAAGTCTATCTGTGCCTCCTAGACTGCTTGCATAACTGAATATTTTTCTATTAACTTCTCCAGCTGGAACAACGTCTGTTCCGTAGATATCTTTTTTAAGATCTGCTGTGGTGTCTTCCGAAGAAGTTTCTCCCACAGTGTCTTTGGAAGCTGCTAAACCCGGTATCATATGATTGACATATGGTTCTTGTACACAACCGAACCAAAATCCTTGAGATACTTTGCCTTCTACAAATATAACCAATACTCTTGTGTCAATATCTGGTGGTACCATCCACATACCATAAGAATGTTGACTGGCTGTATAATCTCCTATATCAGAGTTGTTTGTTCCTGATAATGCATTGGGACTTTTTGCTCCATAAAAAGGAGTAAGATATTTTACTTCATAAAGACTACCTGCAGGGCCTTCGTCTGTGCCTGATAAACTAGGAATTAAGACTCTAAGGCCTCCCATTTTAGCAGGGTCTACATTGTCTTTAACTATGCCAATATAAGGACCGGGATTGATCTCTGTATAAGATGTTTCCCTATTCTGTCTATTGGGTGTTGATGTGTCTCCGTATGATACCATATTTTGTTAACCTTTGTTATGCTGCTGGTCCTCCGGTTGTAATATTTCCCAGTGCATCTGATTCCCACGTTACTCCTCTGTTGGCAGCTTCTTTCATATTATCTATCTGTTTAAGAGCATCTACTACACTAATTTCTTGACCTTGATTATTGTATCTTACCATATGTAATGTTTGCAAGAATTTACCACCTTCAAACATACTCTCTACTCTTACTACTTTATATAATCCAGTAAATTGTGTATCCTCTAAACTCTGAAAATCCATAACACCTTTTTTCTCATTAATATCTGTAGGGAATTTAAAAGTTAATGTAATAAATGCTTCTGATTCGTCATAATTGAAACATTTTAATTCGTCATCCCACTGTTTGCCTTTAAATTGTGCTACCTGTTCTATCTGCTGCCCTGTACCTCCAGCTGTTGCTGTTTTTTTTGCTTCTATAGGCAAATAAGATTCTTGTCCTATAAAAGCAGGATCTCCCAGTATGGTCATCTCTACATTAACCATGTCGGCTAGAGGATTTGTGAGATACTCAAGAAAATCATCTGCCATGGTTCTAGGCGCTCCATCGTCGGTTGCAGCATCTTCAGATTTTACTGTAGTGGGTTCGCTTCTTAAAGGCAATAACTTTTCGGGAAAATCTATACTTTTATTACCATATCTTAAAACAATTTCTGATAGAGATAAATCTTTAACATTTTTTTTACTTGCTGCTTCAGCTCTTGATCCGTCTAATAATCTAGCTTGAAAATATCCATATTTGTAATTAATTTTTAAATCCATAATTTGAGTGTTCTCTCCAGTATAGATATATTTGTAGGCTTTCTTCACACTCTTACCCCATAATTTACTGGCACTAAGACCAGGCACTGTGAAATTCATCACATGAACTTGATAGGGTATTACTTCAAATACTATAACTTTACTGTCCATTTTTCTAATACTATCCCATCCTCCAGTTTGATTATTGCCATCTGGATCTCCTCCATCATTAGGATATATAGAAGTCTTAATTTTAAACCACGGTACCATGGGATCAGGCGTGTCTCCTTGTCCTTGTGATTCCATTTGATTTTCTTTAGATGATTCTGTTGCTGCTAAATCTTTCCAGTATTTGTCTACTATTTTTTCTATATTTCTAAAACCATCTGATGATACTAGTAAATCTGTTATTATTTTAGCTATGCTCATATTAGGTCTAACAGTGACTCTAAACCTAGCGTCTTTAGAATTAAGATTCCAATTGGCTGATGAATTAGCTGTAAGAGAACCTAACTTATCGCATTTAATTATATAAATATCTTTCTTTTCTCTTATTTTTTTATCAATCTCTATGTCTTGTTGTTGATTTAAATTTTTTGCTAATATACTTAGAGCATCTTGCAAAGTAGCACCATATTCTGTTTTCAAAAATGCTTTTGCCTCTCCAACGACTTTTGCTACTAATCCTCCACTGGTTCCTCTAGTGTATAAAAATCTATCTGTCATTGCAAATTCTGTCCATGGTACTGCGGTTAAACTGTATCTTGTTCCTCCTTGATCTATATTCATTTCTGCATTGGTGATTTTTATAGGTAGATATCGAGTGGTTATTCCGGTTTCTAGGCCACCTTTATCATTATATCCTTTGAAATCTAATGTTAATAGAAAAGGAGCATCTGCATGATCGCGAAAACCACAATTAAAAGCTGCTGCACGAAGTTTATCAAATAAAGTTACTCCAAATGGTTCTGTCATTTCTATTTCTATTTTATTAAAATTCATCATTTTTCTCTGTGCATTAGGACTATTGGTGGCATCTATCACTACTCTTTCAAAGAATATATCGTGTCCTCTTCTTAAAATTTTGTCTGATTTACGCTCTGTGTTTAAAGTCTTGCCTACACTTATATCAGATTTATTAAAATCAGAAAAATTTCCATCTCTGCCTATGCCTCCAGATTTAGCAATAATATCATGTGGTCTACCTTTTGTTATTAATTTTGGATCTTTTAATTCTTCTTTATAGAGAGCAGATAGAGTCCATATAGCATTATAAGAAACATATTTGTCCAATTCGTTGGGTAATGGTTTATAATTATTAGACGAAGATTTTAAAATTTTACCGTTATAAGCTGAATCGTTGGCCATTTTTATATGCCTAAATCATTTTTAAGATTGCTGAGTTTAGGTAATTGAATTACTTTACCTGGATAGAAATCATAAATTGGGTCTTCGATTACATCTGGATTTCTTTGAGCAAATACCCACCATAATCGTGGCGTACCATACAAGTCATAAGATAATAAATCTGGTCTATAAGCGTAAGTTCTATCAATGGTGTAAGACATATCGTCGTTTTCAGCAGTTATAGTTCTAGGACTTAAGAAATCTAGACTGATATTATTTTCGCTAGTTGTGAAATATGGAGAGGTATTGCTATATTTGGCCATTAGATAAATCCTACTTCTTTGCTTCCACCGTTAAGACGACCATTAACAAAATCTCTCATATTAAATTTCTTAATAGACTCTCTAGAATACACCGGTTGTAATTGTAAAGTTACTGTGCTCAATGCTGGTGCCCATGTACTATTTTTATCATCCATAACGTTGATCATTGGTTCCATTTGTGACAATGATGTTTGATCGGTTTTTTGCGTAGTACATATATAATCTACATCGGCTCTCATGTCTACGTTAAAGTTTGTTACCACCACAGGCACATTATTGAATACATAATTTCCATATCCGTTTAACTGTAGGATTGGTGGCGGATTACCTTTTAGAGCATCGTTGGCTCCTCCAAAAAACATTTTGGTTACTGATCTAAAGAAATGTAACATGGCTACCCAATATTGAGCATCTTCTTGATTTTGTACAGGAAATTCTCCAGTTACTGTGAATGATGGTACCTCACTATGACCGTATGCATAGAAAGGATAATTGCTGTGGGTCAATGCCATGGCATTGTAACTGGCAGCATGTTGAATAATAATACTCGGAGTTAACGGAAATATAACTCCACCCTCGGCAGCTAGAGGCCAAAGTACATTGTTGGGAGATTTTTGTCTATTATTTTTAAATTGTTGTCTCGATCCTCCAAAAAATATTTCATTTAAATCACTTTCTGATGGTAAAGTAACTTTAACTCTAAAATCTGTTTGTCCATTTCTTACAGTCCACGTGGCTTTAGAGTTTAATTGATCTGATACTTCTGCACCTTTGGTTAATCCTGCTCCAAACAAACGATTTAAAGTGGGATTGGAAGAAATAACTTTATTAACCCCTCCGATAACACCTAAAACTTTGCCTGCTGTGTCTAATATTCCCATTGTTAAATCCGTTTATTAATAGGTTGTTTTTTCATATAAAATTCAGTATACTATAACAATATTTATAGGCATCATAATAGGCGCACTTTATAATCTCCAGGCAACAAAGCAAACAACTAAAATAAGGAATTTTTTATGAAAAGAGTGAATTATCTGAATAATCGCGATTTGCTGGCGGAGATACACAAGAGCAAGAATACCTATTGCTCATATGTTAGTCTCGAAGACAGCGACTATGACATGATTGTTAATGATATTAAAAAGATCAACAATGCTAATATTGCCAAAGCAAGAAAGATACAAGCCAAAAGATTAACAGCCAAGGCTTGGGAGGCAGCTAAAAAATTAGGCAATAAAAGAATTAAGATGAGTGATTATGAAGTCTCTCCAAGAAAAGTTAAAAAAACTGATCTAGTGTTTCGAGTAATGATGTTTGATCATATTACCATGGACAGCGAAAGAAAAAAAAATCCTAAAACTCGAGCAGATCATCACACGAAAGTTAATTTTCCTCCATTTCAACACTACAGAATCAATGAAAAAGGACAAACAGTGTGTGTGGGTAAATCACACTGGGTTGGTGGTATGACCAATGGACATTTCAGTAATGACCACGGCAAGATCACTCCTAATCTAGCAAACATGTTTTTAAAACTAGCAGAAAGATATAGCCAAAGGAGCAACTGGAGAGGATACACTTATGTGGACGAGATGCGATCACAGGCACTGATGCAATTGAGTCAAATTGGTCTACAATTTGACGAATCAAAATCTGAGAATCCTTTTGCTTATTATACAGCAGCCATCACAAACTCATTCACAAGAATTCTAAACATTGAAAAGAAAAATCAAAATATTCGTGATGATATTTTAGAAATGAATGAGATGATGCCGAGTTATACTCGACAAGCTAAAAATGAGAGTGAGACTGTGGCAGCAAAAAAGAGACAAAAAGAATTGCATGGAGAAGTTAAAGTTTACAGCAAAGCTGCTCTAAAAGAATTAAACAAAGAATTGAAAGCAGCTGGCAAATTATCTCTTGCAGATGAAGACAAAACAAAATAATATCTAACTATGGCATTTTTTAAACGAGCTGCTTGTTTTACTGATATACATTTTGGATTAAAAGGCAACAGTCGAGTTCATAACGATGATGGAGAAGCATTTTGTTATTGGTTCATTGAACAGGCCCGAGCACACAGTTGTGAAACCTGCATATTCTTAGGCGATTGGCATCATCACAGATCTGCTACCAATGTTAGCACCATGAACTACACAGTGAGCAATATGGAAAGGTTAGGAAGAGCTTTTGAAAAAGTCTATGTAATTATGGGCAATCACGATCTATTCTACAGAGACAAAAGAGAAATTAATAGTATGGAATATTGTAGAAATATTCCCAACATACAGATTGTGAATGATTGGTTATTGGCCGACGATGTAGCCATAGTGCCATGGATTGTGCATGATGAGTGGAGAAGAATACAGGATCTAAAACAGAGATATATTTTTGGACATTTTGAATTACCTTATTTTAAAATGAATGCCATGGTAGACATGCCAGATGTCGGCACTATTAAAGCAGAACACTTTGTGAATCAAGAGTATGTGTTCACAGGACATTTCCATAAGAGACAGATAAGAAACAACATACATTACATTGGCAATGCATTTCCACACAATTATGCTGATGCTGGCGATGATGAGCGTGGCATGATGGTGTTGGAATATGGTGGCGAACCCAAATATATCAACTATCCCAACATGCCAAAATACCGAAATGTAAAAATATCACAATTATTGTCTGATGCTGACAGCATACTAGCATCAAGAATGTATGTGCGTGTGGGATTAGACATTAAGATTTCTTATGAAGAAGCTAATTTTATCAGAGAAACATTTATGGAAAAATATCAGTTGAGAGAATTACAATTGATACCAGAACAATTGGATCAAGCAGATCAACCTATGGTTAAAGTGGAAAAGTTTGACAGTGTGGATCAGATTGTGATCAAACAATTGGAAGCAGTGGATTCACAGACCTATGATAAAAAAGTATTAATGGCAATTTATAACAATTTAGATGTTAACAATTAGAGATCTCACAGTAAAAAATTTCATGAGCGTGGGTAATCATACTCAAGCGGTAAATTTTGCTGGCAAAAATCTAGTGCTGGTCATTGGTGAGAACATGGATTTGGGCGGCGATGATGCTGGTGCTCGAAACGGCACTGGTAAGACCACTATCATAAATGCCATCAGTTATGTGTTCTTTGGAGAAGCACTGACACAGATAAGAAGAGATAATCTAGTAAACAAAACCAACAGCAAAGACATGTTGGTCACTGTGAACTTTGAGAAGAACGGTGTAAATTATAAAATCGAACGAGGCAGAAAACCACAGGTATTGAAATTCTTTATCAATGAAGTGGAACAGAATTCTGGGGCAGATGGAACCGAAGACAATAACGAAGCTCAAGGAGAGAATAGAGAAACACAAGAAGAAATCAATAAATTAATCGGCATGAGTCATGCCATGTTTAAGAATATCATAGCTCTTAACACTTATACACAACCGTTTCTAGCAACCAAACAGGCCGAACAGAGAGAGATTATAGAACAATTGTTAGGCATAACTCTATTGAGTGAAAAAGCAGAACTACTAAAAGAGCAAATGCGAGTGGCCAAATTAGAATTATCAGAAGAAAAAATGCGATTAGATGCTGTGTTAGTTAGTAATAAAAAAGTGGAAGAATCTATTAAAACATTCGAATTAAGGAGTACTGCTTGGCAAAAACAAAAGAATCAAGATATTGCAAAATTTGAATCTGCCATAGAAGAATTAGAGAGAGTGGATATCCAAACAGAATTAGACTCGCATAAACGATTAGCCAAATACACAGATGATTCAAAAACTTTAAGAAATCTAGAAAAAGAAAAAAGTTATCACGAGGATTCTTTAACCAAAGCTGTTAAGCAAAAAGAACAAACTGTAAAAGATTTAGAATATGCTGAAAAAGCCACTTGTCCTACCTGTGAGCAAGATTTACACGGAGAGAAACACGAGCATCTTGTGGACGAGCTTAAAAAAAATCTTGCGGAGCAAATCGAATATGAGCAAACATTATCTGCAAAGCTGAAAGAGATACAGAATAATATAGAAACTATCGGAAATCTAGGCACTGTGCCAGATACCTATTATGATACTATCGATGAAGCATATAATCATAAAGGATCTGTGGAAGATTTAAAAAGACAACTGGAACAAACTCGTGCAAAAGAGAATCCATACCAAGAACAAATTGATGAATTGAATAAAACTGCGGTGCAAAAGGTAGATTATACCAAAGCAAACGAAATGGAAGACTTATATAGACATCAAGAATTCTTGTATAAACTATTGACTGCTAAAGATTCATTTATAAGAACTAGAATTATAGAACAAAACTTAACTTATCTTAATCAAAGATTAGCATTCTATCTAACACAAGTTAAATTACCTCACACAGTGGTATTCTTATCTGATTTAAATGTGAGAATTGAAGAGTTAGGCAGAGAATTAGATTTTGATAATTTAAGTCGAGGCGAAAGAAATCGATTAATACTGAGTTTGAGCTGGGCATTCCGAGATGTGTGGGAAGGTCTTTATCAACAGATTAATTTATTATTCATAGATGAGTTAATTGATGCTGGTATGGACGTATCTGGTGTGGAGAGCTCAATGGCTGTATTAAAAGAGATGAGTAGAACACAATCAAAAAATATATTCTTAATATCGCACAAAGACGAATTAGTATCTCGAGTAAATTCTGTATTGAAAGTAGTGAAAGAAAACGGATTTACAAGCTACGCTAATGACGTAGACATTGTTATATAATTAAGTACTTAAAATTTTTCCAATTCCAAATAGATTATTATCTTTATCTCTTAAAACATGTATGCTGTTGGTTTCTTGTAAACCGTGTTTTTCTGCTAGTGCCTTGTGTGCTTGTCCGTGAGTATTCCAAGCATAGTCTTTATCAAGATTATTCATTAAGAAATAACCACAAGCTGTTAATGTTTCATTATAATATTGTGTGTGATTTAATAAAGTGATAGAATCGATAGTTTTTTGTCTAGCCCACCTTAATCCAATTCTATTCCATGCCAAATCTAATCCTTTGGACATGCTCATTCCAAAACTTTTAATATTTGGATGATCAAAATCAAATTTTATTTTTCTAGCTGACTGAAACCAACAACCGTCAATATGAATATCTATGTTTTTTTCTTCACATTCTTTTAATATATCATTCCAGTGTTCGTCTACATCACAATATTTCCAAGAAGGTACGCTGACTAATAAAGGAACATTTGGTTTAAGATTGCCTGGATTGGTTGGTTGCATACCCATTATAGAGTAATAACTGTATTCCGATGGTAGTATTTGTATTTGCCAAGAATATTTTAAACAGATTGATTCAATAAAATTTGTGCAGCCTATTATAACATCTTTACACGGAAAAGCGTCCCATCCTTGTAGAGAATTTATTTTGCTAGATTTAAACCACTCTTCTGCTCGATCTATGAATTTTTTTCTATTAGGATTTTCATGACTTCCTGTAAACCACTGTTCTTTTAATTTTTTAATATGAGAATCAGCAATTGGCCATAGTGTTTTTGTTAATTCATTACTCATTGATATGATATATCCCGTTTGGTCCTCTGTTTGGCCAATAATCCAACATTGGTCCTTCTCTATAAACGTCTGAACTTAAACAATGTAATCCACTATCCCAAAAATAACACATATCAAAATTTGCCACATGTGGTGTCATGCCAATACTTTCAAAATATTTGAAGATTTTTTTATTTTCTTTTATTACAAGTATATTTTTTTCGTCTACTAATATACAATTAACACTGAATATAGTTTCCCACGGATTGCCTAACCATGTATCGGCAACTTTTATTATTTCTTTATTATAATTTGCAAAATGTGCTCCAGGTACCCACCAATTATTATTATGAGTTGGCACTGTTGGACGATCTTCCAAATACGCAACATTCCATGCTGGAAAACTTTTGTCATACTTGTTTCTATAAAAACTAGACAGTATTTCTTTTTCTTTAAGAGGACAGAACACGCCATCGCTGTGATCCCCTGTGTTCAATATGTGTACCCTGTGATTGGTAGCTAATTGTTCTGCAACAACCATGGTATTTTTTTTAAATTCGGGTCTGCTATTATCATAATCAATAAACATATCTTTGCCCATTCTAACTACACAAGGAAAATTTACCCAGGCCATAGGATCTTTAGATCTATCTATGATTACAACGTTTTGATTATTGGCCTTATAAGAATCAATTGCATGTTGAAAAGGTTCTATACCAGAATGATATTGAGGATTTATATATAATGTATCATCTATTGTCATTGCCCAATCGCAAGGACACATTGGAGGTTTTATTAGATTACCTTGTTGATCTAGATATAGGTCAACAGAGTTTTCAAATGTTGGTCTAACTACATTTACTCCTAAATTTTCTAATATTTTACATATATTCTTTAATTCTTTTTGTGTCATTTCTGTTATCTTACAAAAAACATCCTCTGTACGACTATCAAAATGTTTATAAAAAGTTTGTGGATAGGTATCTCCAATCCATATTTCTTTTAATGGATTAATTTGAGAATAATGTCTTATTTTTCCTAAAGTACTCATGTTATTTGTATCTAATATACACGCTTCTTCTCTGTCCGTCTACTATTTCTGGTTGTACAGCATGCCAGCTTTTATCATTGTTGAGTAAAGCATATCCTTTATTCCTTTTATACACTATTTCGTGTACTTTGCTGGAAATTTTTGAAGAACTGTACAAACTTGTTCCAGGCTGTTGTTGATCACCTATATAGATTTGTATGGCTAATTTAATTCTAGTGTCGTCTAAATGCGGGGTTAGATAATAACCAGGATAGTCTATCCAAATATCTGATGTGTCTGGAGTTAATTTTATACCAAAGATCTCTTCTAAACACGTGGTTATCTTTTTATTTTTAAAAAAAATATTAAGTTCTTTACTAATCGTTTCAGAATAATCTATTCTCCTTCTAAAACTTTTTTCCAATTTCTCTTGTTTCTCTAATGTAGTTAATTTTAATTTTTCCAAATCTATCTTTAATTTTTCCAACCAGACATCATCAAAAAAATCCTGGTATTCTTGGTAAATTAAACCATTTAAGTTTACCAACGGTGTTTTTTGTATTGACTTGACCACGAAGTCTACGCTATCATTGTGCATGTGTTAATTAATTAGCATCTAACAAAGGAGCATAAAAAATGTCAAATACACATGACTCAATAATGGCAGCTATTCAGACGTACTCTGAAGAGAACCAAAAATTCACTGAAAAGGGAATTAAAGCATCAGCAACAAGAGCTAGAAAAGCTCTAGCAGAACTTGGCAAGCTGATCAAAGCTAGAAGAAAAGAAATCCAAGAAACTAAAAACGCTGAAAAAAACGCAGCTTAATTTAGTATAAAGGAATTTAAAAAGCCTGTGCATGCAAGTGTGCAGGCTTTTTTTATGATCCAAACCATCGCCTTGCTACGGGCGTTGAATGTTTCAAACACCACAGTGTCCATTCTCTATCGGTAAATTTTGCTCGTACCACAATCTTATCTTTCTCAAAAGCAATATCACAGAGATTCTTCAGATATAGTTCTTGCACGTGTGGAAAATGTGCTAACCAACCTTCAAATAATATTTGTGCTTGAAATGCATCTTCGTATCCACCTACAGTTTTTAACTCGCCTATGATTCTGGGTGTGCCGTATTGTTTCATACGTCTTTACCTATAATAAGCGAACCGTGTACTCGCACTCGTATATGTCCGTTGTAGTATTGATCTGATTCTAGTACTTTCCTTGCAAACTGTTCACGAGCTTCTATGTAATTGCATTCTGCTTTACTGCGACAATAATAAAGTATTTCTCTGCGAAACTGATCTTGCCCTAAAGATTCCACGTCTCTATTCAATTGATCACTGCTGCCGTAGTAGTCCTGCCAATCGCTGGCTACAGCGCCTCTAATTTTTTTGCGTACTTTTTTTCCGTTTTTTTGCGTGTGCATTTTATATCGCGTAGTTTTGAATCGAGCCAATTTCTTTCCCACATACATTCTGCCGGACACTGTGTTGGTAATAAGATACACAAATCCCACACAATCTGTTGGTAATTGTTCCACCGGCTCATTTTTGTAAATCCACTGCATGTCCATATTTAAACTCAAGAATCACTACTGAATAATATACGCATATTATATACACATGAAACAGGCACTTTAAAATCAAAAAAAAATTTCAATAGGCTCTATAGCGTCTTTGGTAAAACAGTGAACTACTCCCATTAGCGTGGGCGGCGAATCACTCGACGCAACAGGCAAAAATGATGGAGCTCTGGGAAACAGATCCAACTCCAGGTCCGTGCGAGATTATCATACAAAGATCGCACAGGCTCGCGTTGTAATGAATGAGCTAACGGGTACAGCACAACCGCCCGGCGACAGCAGCGATGTATGGAGACTGCGAACTCACCACATGCGTCAGTTCAAGTTGATTCGG
>Ga0114963_10000525_pt1 | contig 25617 bp, 18 predicted proteins | sample C_131016_EF_Meta_FD_87019 | JGI IMG/M metagenome (GOLD analysis project Ga0114963, IMG submission 87019) | Freshwater microbial communities from Lake Croche, Canada to study carbon cycling - C_131016_EF_MetaG | ecosystem: Environmental > Aquatic > Freshwater > Lake | place: Lake Croche, Canada... | reverse complement strand
CCTGTAAAGTAACAGTCAAAACGTTTACCTACATAATCCTCTCCAAGCTCTAAAGTATAGTAATTTACATTGTATCCCATCATTACTGCATGTGCTGCTGCAGCAACCATCGTCCAAGACTTACCTCCTCCTGGATTACCGAACATGATAACTAAATCTCCAGGTCCAAATCCTCCTCCGATGGTTTCATTCATTATCGGCCAAGGTGTTGGAATAGTAGGTCTGTAGTTTTCTCTATAACGGCTCTCTACATCCTTATTATACTCATGACCCATATTCTTATCCATACCAGCTCTCATAGCTCTTTCAATCAATCCTCTAATACCGTCAAAGTCTCCTTGATTTAAAAGATCTGCTGAGTTTAGTAATGCTGCTTTAAGTTCTTGGTTTTTGGCAAAGGTAGTAAATTCTTCTACAACGTATGCTAAATCTTCTTGAGTTGCTTCATAACAATTTCTCAATTCTGATTTAACTGCTACTTGTAAAATATCATTCTCTACTTTTTGTAATTCGATCTTCAATGCCTCTAAGGAAATTGTAGTATGATACTTATCATAATACTTTATAGTAGTTTCTAGAATCCATTTGTGTGCATCTGAATCAAAATAATCCGGTCGTAGTAAATCTCTTGTATTAAGCAAGAATTTTTTGTCTGTTAATAATGCTCCTAATACTTTTAATTGAAAGCCTTTTCCGTAGGAAGATAATTTTGCTAATGATGTCATGTAACTTATTTTATTATAACTTATTTTTTATATGTTGAAAGCGGTCTGAATATTTCTAACCATCCCTCAACGTTTTTGTTTAGAGCTTCGATTTGATCTGCCTCTAACATGCTTAAAAAAGTAACAGCCTGTAGAGAAGGTGTTGGCTCTTTTATCTTATCTAATATATGAACTATTTCGTAATCTCCCAACCTTGGCTCTAAAAGATTCATTAGTTCATAGTTAGTTTTTACTTTATTCCAATCATACAGTATTTGTGCGAATATTTTCTTAGTTTGTAATTTTTCATTACAAATTTTATGAATATCGATTAAATCAAATAGAGGATCTTTTACTAGACCTGGAAACTCTTTTAATAATGTTTTAGGTCCTAATCCTTTTATACCTGTAAGGTTATCTGAGTTATCACCTAGTAGTGCTTTCATTACTAAATAATTCTCAGGAAGTAAACCTAGTTCTTCCTGTACCTCTTTTTTTCCATAGATTTTTTTCTTAATAGGGGAATAAACTTCTATATTTTCGTCCACTATCTGTAAAAAATCCTTATCAGAAGAAACAATTGTTACCTTTTTATTGTTAGCTCCAAATTTCTGAGCTAAATATGAGATTGTATCATCTGCTTCTATCTTATCAATAGAGATTAGGGTAAGAGGTAAGCATTGTAGGTACTCAACCAATCGTCCCATTTGCATTGTCATGCTCTGGAATTCATCATCTTTATCATCGAATATTTCCCAATTGGTAATCCTCTTAATATTTCTATTTGCTTTGTATTCAGGATCAATATTCTTCCTACTTGAGGAAGAGGCCTGTCCATCAAACACACAAATGATTCTAGTAGGGTCAATTGTTCTCATTAAGAATCCTAACGATCTCAAAAAACCAACAAGACCACCGGTGTGATGGCCTTGGGGATTCATTGATTGTAGCATTGCAAAAGACCTTATAAAGGTATTCATGCTATCTACAATTAAAACATGGTCGTTTAGTTTTCTGTCTGGCTTTTGTTCGATTTTATTTAGTATGTCTAAATAATTAGTCATCGTTCAATACTATATCTCTAATATCTTCTCCTACTTCAGCTTCTACTGCTACTTCAAAATCTGCTGATCCTAAAATGTTAGTCCAAGATCCTTTGTAAGTATCTTTATATTTATCGATTGCTTTTTTCTCATCTTCGATGAAACCGTGCTGGGTCATTACAATTGATCCTCTTGATTGGATTCTGTTGATGTGATTCTTCTCAATCTGTACTTTAGTCTTTTTAGCAAACTCATACTCCTTACCTTTAGCAATTGCTTTAATTTTTGAAGTACCAGGGTTTGTTATATTTCCAAAAGTAATAATTAAAGTTGCATCATACCACATTGCCATTCCTCCTTTGTTTTGAAGTTTAGGTTGACCCATTGGATGCTCAGGTTTCATAGTCCATACTTTATTAATTGCTACTAAAGTATTTGTATATTTGTTTCCTTCTTTTCTTGATAACAAAATCTTTTGATTTAAGTTATTTCCAAATTGAGTAGACATTGCTCCTGCATTCCATTCGTTATTGTTCTTATTTGATCTTACAGATAATTCGCATGGAACTGATCCTACAGAGTCCCAAAAGAAGCATAAGTCATAAGGAAGGTTTCCTTTCTTTTGTTCGTCAATTAAGTCTAGTATGTATGCTGATACGTCTTCAATTGTATTTAAAGTTCCTCTATCTGCATATAAGAAGAATCCCTGGTAGTCAGTAATCTCTCCTGTTGTCTCGTCTACAACCTCTTCTACCTCTAACCCCATAGTCTGAGCATGTGGCCATGACCATTTCATCTCAGTAATAATGAATACTGGTAATACTCCTGCTTTTTGTGCATTCACAGCAGCCTCTAGTAATAGAGTTGTTTTACCTGTATCTGAATGCCCTCTTAAAAGAGTAATGTGTCCGGCTGGTATACCTGGAAGAGAAGTAATGTCTTGAAAGGCTTGAGATACTTTAATCCAGTCTTGTTCTTTAAACTTTACTGAAGAGTTACTAAATCCTTTGTTCTTTTTGAACTTGTCTAAACTAAAACCGCTTTTGATTATCTCGCTAGCGGTTTTTGCTGTTTCTTTTTTGGCTGCCATTCTTAGTTGAATAAGTCATCAAATTTATTTACTGTACTTTTGTTACCCGCTACTGCAGTCTCTAAAGTGAAATCAGTTGCGTGATTTCCTAAAGTTGCTGATAGATCAGTCTCTTCTGCTACTGCTGCAACTGGAGTTGCTGGTGCAATTGATTCTGCTGCTACTGGAGCCGGAGATGCTACTTCTTCTCCTGGGTTCAAGTATTCTTGTAATTTTTTCTTGATGAACTCATAGTCGTACTGAGTTTGTACTTCTAAAGCATTTGGTTGTTCTTTTAACCATAAGTCAACTTGTGCATTATTATCTGATAATGGAGTTTGTTTAGGTTTAATACGAACTGTAGTTGTTGGGAATTGACCTGGTCCTGCTGCTGGTGTATTTTCTACAACCATATCCCATCCGTTGATTACATCTGTAAAGTCTCCAATGTCTTCATCTTCTGCTAAAGCAAGTAATGCTTTGTAGATGTTAACTCCGAATGACCAAAGACGAACTCCTTTATCTTCTTCTCCTCTTACAATAACAGGAGCAAAGAATCTTGATTTAGGAGATAACTTTCCAGATAATGACCAATTGTCTTTATCAGAAGTCTTTCTTAATTCTTTTACAAATTCTTCGATTGGATCTTGTTTGCCATAATTTGACAATGACATCATAGGGAATTTCCCAATGTTGTAGTGTAGTTTCAATTCTGTGAAAGGATCTGCAGCATTAAAAGCTGAAGGTACGATTCTGATTGTTGATTTTCCGTTTGCAGGTCTCCAATAGATCTTATCGAAGTCTACTTTTTCACGGTCTTGATTTCCGGTGCTGTTTAAAGCGGCCAATTTAGCTTTGATAGCATTAATGTCCATAATGTAACTGATTTTAATTAAAACTTTTATTTATATAAGATAAGAAGAATATTTTAATATTCCAACTATAATTCTATTATTCTAAATAATTTTGTGTTGACTCTTTTCAATTCTGCTCCTTTTGTTAATAGTATACAGTTTTGATAGTCATTCCAGTTCACTTTGAAGCTTACATCTAATACTCCTCCATTTAGGGATTCAATTAGACGATTTAGTGAATTGATTGTGTATAGAGTATTTGATTCTTTTTTTCTATGAACTAGAATAGTATTTTCTAAGAAGTTAGAAACATTTCCAAATTCTACATTATAAGTGCAAATATATTCGTCTTGGCTCTTTGAATAAAGAACAAAGATTTTATTATAAATGATCTTGTATTTGGTTTGTATTGTACTTAAAATATCTTCTAGTTGTTGTTCTGAAGAGAAAGTACAAAATAACTTGTTGCTCATGTCGGCTACATTAAAATTGTATTCGATATCATAATCGAACATTGTTGGCGCTACATTATCTTGTATCATTTATAAATAGGTTTTTATTTTATAAAACTAAGTTACTACTGTATTTGAACTTAATAGGGTATTTTCCTCCCTGGTTCATTATTTTTTCTAAAGATTCTAATGTCTCTTTTCCGTCTGATTTATCAAAATCAAATACAAAAGCATCATAAGTGTAGAGTGTTAATTTACTCTTTTTATCTTGAAGAAACATTAACACATCTTTTAATATAAGGATATTTCTTGAGGTTTCCAAGCTTTGCATCATATAGTTCATAAGCTTCTGTGGATGCATATCTGGAAGATCTTGTGTAAATCTTTTTCCTGATATTGGATCTTCTACATACCCTTGCTCTTTAAATTGTTTCCAAAGACCGTTTATATAATTCTGAATCTTATCAAAAATATCTAGGAAAGCATACTCAGGTGGAATCTTTCCATAAATTGCATGGAAGTTAATTTGTTTTGCTTTTGCATATTCATCCTCAGCTATTTCATCTTTTCCGAAGTAAAGCCTTGCCAATTGAACGTGAGCTGATTCCTCTGTCAATTCATAACCTATTTGCTCGCATAATAACCTCAAGTGATATCCATCAAAGTCCATTTCTACAAATACATCGTTCTGAGGAATAATTGCTTTTCTAAATTCAGGTGCTTTTGGTATTGCTGCAAAATTTACAGAGTTAAAAGCATTTGTTGGACGAGAGGTTGTATTATATAAATTATACGAGGTATAAATAATATTGTTATCAATACTATAAACAGGATTACTTGGTTTAAATAATTCTAGGAAAGATTGGTAGGTTATTCTTAATCCAGCTCTTTCAATCATAAAGAAAACAGACGTTGCAGTTTTATTATAAAAATCAAAGCCATTGGGTATTGCAATATGCAATATCTTCTGCAATGACTTGTAATTCTCTTCACACTTCTCAAATAACTTTGATATTGGAATGATAGCATTTATTTCTTTAAATTCATGAAAGCGATTGTAATACCAATTGCAAGTTGAATTAGATCTTGGAAGTTCAAGCCTATTGTAAGAAGTCATTGCATGAAGCAAGGAAAGATCTATAACATTCGGTAATATAAAGTGATACATCAATTCTTTCTTATCAAACGTATAAAGGGTTGTGTATTCTTTTAGTATACCGGAGACACAGTCTTTTGTTAGGTTTAATCCCTCGTCATGACTTATTGGAATAATGTATCCTTCCAGATGATCTAGAGGTCTTAAGTAGACTGCTACGGTAGTTGTGAGAAGCGGATGGTAATTATCATTTGAAGAAATAACTTCAACATAACCTCCTTTTCTACCTAAATTCTTTAGAAGCTGTATTTGCTCCTCTGTCTCTACTATATAAAACATTTACTATAACCTTTTATTTAATATAAGAAAAAAGGCCTGCAAAAGCAAGCCTTATTTTATTTTCTTAAATCGAAATTTGCTTTTCGGAAATCTTCCTGTCCTGCATTAGGATCTTTTACTACCTGTGTCTGTACTCTTGCTTCTTGTACTGCCGGTAAAGAAGCCGGTGTTGTCAAATAAGTATAGTCTGTTACGAATTTTGAAATCCCAGGCATGGTACTTTCTAAGTTCTGAATTGTTTCTTTATTTCTAGATTCTGATCCTTTAAATGTGATTCCATTTACTACTAAATCCTGTACTGGGTTTGTAATATGCCAAGGTACTTCTGTATATGTAAAATCTGGTATTTCTTTCTTTCCTTGTTCGAAAAGCTCTTGAGAGGTTTCTGATATTTTTTTATCCCGATTATCCTGTACAAAATATCTTTTTGCAATTCCTTTATTTATCTCATCTTGAGATAATTGTTTTTTAAAAGCTGATTGCAGTAATGCTAGTAAAGATAGTCCTCCTGCTACATATCCTGCTATATCTGGGAAGCCTGATGTTTTTTCTACCTTTTCAAGTTCTACACCATTTTGCTCAGGTGTTTGGCCTGCAAAGTATTGCTTTCTGTAAGTCTCAATATAGAAACCTTCGTAAGATTCTTGTGTAGCTTTTACTATAAATTGCCCTAAAGTTGCTTTCTTAGCCTTCTTATATTTCGATTGCGGTAAATACTTCGGCGGATCAGTAGTTTTTAACTTTTCCGGAAGTGGGGAAGGTGGTGGTGTTACGGGAGGCTCTACTGTTGGTACAGGTGGAGGTGAAGGTGTTTTCCTTGTCATGTTAACTACTCCTGGATACTGTCCTTGTAGTCCTAGCTTGGCTGTTTGTATAAGGTTATCGTCTGGAGCTCCAATTAACTTATTTCCTTCAAAAATTTGTTTCTCACCTGTACTTCCTATTTCGTAAACTACAATATACTTTTGTGGTCCGTACTTTTTTATGTCGTATTTGTATACTATAGTGGTTGAAGTTTGAGCTGGAGGTGTTACTCCAGGTCTTGCTTTTTCGTACAAATCAGTATTACCTGGTCCTAATATTCCAAAATTCTCAGCTGTACTCTGTACAGAAGCTTCTGCTGAAGCAATAGTATAGCTTATTGCTGAAAATTCTAAATCTTTTATCTGCTTTCCATCTGCATACACGGATACTATAATAGTATCCTTATCTAGTACAGATTTAAAAGTAAATGAATTAACTGCTATATTTGCCATAAATTTTCTATTATCCTAAATTATAATATGTTGGTATAAAAGCTGGTGATTTACCTGTGTATTTTTTTCTTGTATATACAAGTAGGTTTGCTATAGTTGCTACACTGTATCTAGCTTTTGCAGGATTTGCTCCGCTTCCTCCGTAGTTAGCTACTTGCCCTATACCCGTTACAACGTTACCGACTACTGTACCGTTGCTTTTCTTAACAACAGGTGCTGATGCCCATACATATCCGATTTTGTTTACTGCCGATGCTAGGTGTGAGGATTCTCCTGCATTTTTACCTTTAATATAATTCCCTATTGCCGGTGACTGTTCTAATAATAGCCAGTCTCCTATTTTTTCTTGATTTTCAGCTGTATAGAAATCCTTTCTTGTTAATCCTGCACCATTCATTGCTGCAAGTAGAGTTGAACCTTGCGGGTTGTTTATTACTTGATATCTTCCAGATGCAAAAACTCTGTTTTTATTTGGTTTTCTATTAGGCTTAACTCCACTGTATTCCGGTAATTTTGCTTTATCTAATAAATCTCCTAAATTTATACCATTAACATTTACGCTTGATCTTATTGATGATCCTCCAATGTTTGCTACAGAGTAACTATTTAAACTTTCGTGGTAACAAATTTGATTTTTTAATTTGTCTAATGCCGGGTTTGTTGATACTATATTATTTGTTGATGGAGCATAGGTTGTTAAAGAATCAGTTCCTGGTATCTCTTCGTTATTTTCTCCTGTTACTGGATTAACTTTTTGATCTGGTGCTATAGGCCTATCTGCTGCTCCTTCCAGTATTATAGTTTGTGCTTTTAGTTTAGTAATCCATCTATTATTTGCAATAGTATGCTCTACCCCTGTTACTAAAAAGCCTATTGTTCCGTAATACTTATCTGGCATTATTCCTTCGTTAATTCGAAAGGCTTGTCCGATTTTCATTCCAGATATTCCATCCATTTCAATACCTACTTCAAAAGGTATAATTCCTGCTGGTCCTGCTGTATTACCTTTATCTTTAAAAGATTGTAAATAATAAGCAGCATAAGCCTGATACTGTACTACTGCATTTTTTACGTCATCACTGTTATATACCTGTTTGGACCATACAGTATCTAGTACTTTTGTTATGTTATTAATTCTTTCTTGCTGTACTTTAAGTGCTTCTTGATGAGCAGCTTCTTTTTCTGCTGCTGTTGCTCCTGTACTTTTTATGTTTTGCTTTCGTTTAGTCATAATTCTATCCGTAAGCCCTTCGTTCCACTTAAACAAAGCCTCTGCCTCTAACCCAACATCTTCTCCAGATGCTTGTGCTGAGACTGCAACCATTGTTGCAATGGCTGGCGATAATTTAGTAGTAAAGTCAAACTGTGTTACAGAGGATTTAAGTCCTGTAACATTTAGTATTGGAACTTCTTCTTTATTATCAACTTGAATTGATCTATCAACTATGTATAGAGTTTGTATAGACTCTTCGTAGTGAAATCCTATTTGATTTATTCCTCCCATTGCGTCATTTATGGCAGCAAAAATTGGATCAAATAAGTTATAAACTGTTCGCGTTTCTTTACCACTATCTACTAAAGCTTTCATTTGACTTTCAATTAAATTAAAATTCAGATGGATGTTTAGTATCTCAGTTGGAGCCCCTTCGCTGTAAGTTTGCATTTGTGTTTTAGCAGAATCTAGTATTGGCCATCCATTTGTATTTGGTATAATACATATTCCTGGGTCTGCTGATGTATGATAGTCAAATGTTCTATACTTGCTAGTTGGAATTTTAGAAGTTTCATCATTTGCAGGCCGAGTTTCAGTGTTAATCTTTACAATTAGCTTATTGTTCTGATCTACTAGTAGTATTGAATTAACAATTCTACAAAATTCTCTAAGAGAGATATAGTAATGAGCTTTGTCTTCTGGAGATGTTCCATTGGCAAGTGTGTTTGTTTTAAGACCTACTCTAAAAACTTGATAACCTGTAGTACCGTTTAGTAGCTCATATTTAGCAGTAAAATCAGGAAATACCTCTTTTATAATACTCCAGCTAGGTAATCCTTTCATTACCTGCAGTACGGCTTGTATTAGGGTGGCTGGTGCGGTTTGTGGTGTGTTACTTGCTGCCATTATTGTAATAAACTATCTACTTCTTTTCCTATAGCTATATAACTAGGTATACCGCCGTTATGTGGATTACCGCCATATTTCTTATACTTGGACATATCTCCAATTGCATTTGCTGTAGCTACAAATCCTGCTTTTTGAAACATATCATAGTAAGCATTAACTTCTTTAGGTGTTATCTTTTTATTATTCCCCCAACCCCATGAACCTTTTACAACTATCAGTTTTGTAGCATTTGGAAATACTCTATTTATTGCTGCTTTAAGCGTTGCAACATCGTCTTTTTTACTAAATGCTCCATTTGTACCTATAGATACTACTACCCCTTTTACTTTATCACTTACCGGATATACCCCTACTGCTTCTGCTAACCATTTAAGGTTTTGTCCTGTTTGATGCAAAGTAGGTATTCCTTCTGTGGTTCCTATCATAGCTGCTTTTGTAGTACTATTTGCTATATAAGATGTTTGAGAATCTCCTATTACTATATACTCTAAAGTAGTGGCTTCTTTTGCTAGTGTTTCTGGGTTCTTTTCTAGAAGTTCAGCTTGACGTTTTTTAGCTTCTACAAACTCTTCTGATTTTGTGTTTGTTTCAGCTGCTGTTGCTCCTTGTGATAGTGGGTTATCAATATCAATCTGTAGAGATTCTATTATCTCTCCAATTGATGTTAAAGATGTAACACAATCGTATCCTCCATCTGCTCTAAAACTCCATGAAAAGTTTTTTATAAATCCATAAATGGCATCGTAATTATATCCGCTCTGTTCTTTTAATGTTTCTATTTCTTCATAAAGTTTTTCTTTTGAAGTACCTGGTGTAAGAAAGCTTGTTATTGTTTGCGGAATACTCACGTAATTTTGATCTGTTGTATAATATACGCTGTGTCCCCATTCCAATAATACGCTAAATCCCGGTCTCATAAAAAGCCTTTCTAATTCCTGTAATTGACCTACATCCCAGCAATTGTATGTTATTGTGGCTTCTTTTAGTAACCCGAACTTATTAATTGATTTAATATCAACTCCTGTTATACCCGGCATAGGTCTAAAACCTTTTCCTGAAGGAAAATTTGAATATGTTTTCTCACCTGATCTTCCATATGTTCCTCCAATAAGTACATATTTGTTAGCAAGATTATCCGTTCCGTTTACTCGTACACTAGATGTCATCTTAACCCACCCTGTCCTAGAGGCTAGATAACGTAAAGTATTATCATCTCTATTAGGTTTAGACATAAGCTTACTTCTTACCTCTAATTGCTTTAAAACTTTTGCATCAAAAGGTCCTCCTATAACTTTACTATTAGCCATACTACCTGTTAGTGTTATTAAAATTACTAATAATGTTTTCAATGTCTGTAGGTATTCGTAACTGTATTCCTGGTTCTACAACCAGCGATGCTCTTTCTGAATTATTAGCTGCTGCTATAATCCACCATAAACTATAATCATTATAAAATTGCTGGGCAAGAGTATCATATCGATCTCCTGCTGTTGTTATTACGTAGTAATCTTGCGAATTTAAAGGCACTTCAGGATAGATTACATTCTTTCTGTAAGTTTTTCCTGAAGGGGATTTAAGTTCTGGTATGTTTTGATATCTATTCATTACTATACTGCTCTATTTCCAAAACGTGTTATACTCTTTATAACAGCATTTGCTTGTCCCTGCTGTATCTCTGCTTCTGTTGGCGGTTGAGGTTGTTCGTCGTCCATTACTAGTGGCGGCTTTTTAATAAGCTTTTCGTTTTTCAAAGGATCTCCTCCTAATACTGGATCATCTATGAAGAATCCTTTACCTAAAGTATCTTCTCCTGCTTCTGCTGCATTTTCTAATCCTGTTGTAAAGAATTTTTTCAATCCTGTTTCTGGTGTGAAAGTATGGATTGGTGTAAAATCTATAGAACAGTCAAGTACCATTGGTAACTCCTGCATACTATTGTCTCCTCCATCTGCTTCCGGCTCTTTCATTGCTATCTCCCATGGATAATCCTGTTGCCATGTAAAGTTCACACTATTAAGTACACCTGGTAGCTCATACACATAATCCCCTACTGTAAGCTTAGTAATAGTTCCTCTCATAAACTGACCTCCTGCACCGTATGTAGGAGCTGTTGCTGAAGCTAGATAAACCATTTTTCTGTAAAGAGGTTTCATCTCTGCTCTAGTTGCTGCTGCTACTTTAAAAGATAAGGTAATTTTTCTTCCAAAGCCACCATAAACTTGCATATCTTCTGCTCTCCCTAAATACTTTACTCCATTCCACGTTGCAGAATAATTATCTGCAAAAGAATCTAAAAGTGCTCTAAAATAAAGTATTCTTGTAGTCTCAGGTGTTACAATATGAAATCTAAATTTAATTAAATCTCTTCCCTGTGTATTTCCATTTACTTTTGAGTTTTGAATATCTAAACCGTTTATTTTATCGGTTTCAGCTGCAAAAATATTATTTGCTGTATCAACAGGAGTACTTGCAAACCAGTATTGATTTAATGATTTATATGCACCTCTCCTAGCTCCTTGATCTCCCAGTAAAACTCTAGACTCCTTATTTACACTACCACTTGCTACTGTAGTTATCGTACTTTTAGTTGATAAGTAATTATTCTTAATTCCAAAAGTATCTACTCTATCTTGTCCTTCAAAAATCCTATCATCCGGTGTGTTAGTATCCGAAAATGGACTGTAATTTGAAGCCTCTGGTGATAGTTCGGATTTCTGAGGATTTCCTTCTTGAAAAGTAGCAGCTATTACCTCTCCCCTTAAAGCAGATGGTGCACCCTCTACTCCTCCTCTTCCAAAAAATTGTACAAAAGCTGAGGTATCTTCTTCGTTAGCAGGTCTAATATATGTATCAGTCCTAAATGCTTTTAAAAAATGTAATCCTGTACCTTCTACCGGTACCTGCGCTAGAGTACTTGCTGCAGTCTTAATTACACTTAATGCAGTATCTTTTGCCTGCTGTATTGCAAATTGACCTTTACTTTCTGCTTTTTCAAGTTTTTTTAATAAGTCAGTTTGCTTAAGTAAAGCTTCGTTCTCTAAAAATCTTTGACCTGGCTTATCAATCATCATTTGAGCTATACGAGATAAATCGTCTACTCTGCTAGTTACCTGCATAGATAAACCATTACTAGAAGGAGGGTTGTTTAAGTCCTTAGTAATGTAGGGTTTATCGCTTCCATAACGAAGACTTTTTAAGTTTGTCTGGAGATTTAAGAGTCCGTTTGCCATTTATTGCTTTTTATCCTGGTAGGTGTGCTGTGTAAGGTAATTGCTGACCGGTTGGTGATACTGTTGGAGGTGCTCCATTTAAATCCAATGCTGATGGAATTTGTGGGATATCCGGTGTATCGTTAATTGATGATTGATAGTGTAGGGTTGATGCTGGATTAGCACTTGGTATATGTGGAGGTGTAACTCCATCTAACCCTAAATTTGATGTTGGTAGTAAATCTATTAATCCCATAGTTATTGTTTTTTAATTTATTATAAATAGTTTATTTTATTATTTGTCACCTAATCGGTACATATTTAATCCTGCTGACTCGTTTAATTTTTGTTGGTTAACATAAATGTTTCCTCCTGCTTTTGTTGCTGCAATTAATTCATCTATTTTAGCATAGAAAGCTGTCAATGGTATAACTGCTTCTGGTCCTGCTTCTCCTACTATTGCACTTCGTGCTCCGTTTACAATACCTCCAGTTGCCATTTTTTTAGTCTCTTTTGCCGGTCCTGATGGTTTCAAGGCAAGGTTACCTATTCCTGTAAACGCATCGCTAGGGAAAATATCTATTGCGTGATCTGATAGCCACTTAAGCGGTGACATTCCTATTGCTCCTAATAATCCATCTGCTACAGATACTGCAGTTCCTACAGCTGGTATAAAATTCATAGCACCGTTAAGTATTGGATAAGCTGCTCCTTTGATTATTTTTTTACCTAATTCTCCTGGTTCTACTTTTTGCCCAGCAGCTTGTTGTGCTCTTGCTTCTGATACATCACTGTAAACACTTCCAACTGCCATTGCAATAGAAAGTAAAGGTCCTAAAAATTTACCTACTGATTTTAATGCTCCCTTCATTGTATCGGTAGCGCCTTTTAGTGGATTTAACTTTCCTAATGCTCCGCCTACTTTAGATACTGTTCCTCCAACAGCTTTACCTATCCCACTATTTGCAATCCTACTTCCTAAACCGCCGAAAAAACTTCCTGCTTTTGCAAATAAACCTCCACCACCTTTTGCTGCTCCGGCTGCTGCTTCTCCTGCACCACCGGCAGCACCTGCAGCTGCTTCTCCTGCGCCTCCTGCTGCTGATGCTAGTCCTTCTCCTGCTGCTGCACCGCCGCCACCTTTAAAAGACTTAATAACCTGTCCTACACCTTTTACATCTTTAACAACACTTCGGAAAGTATTTACTAACTGTAACCCTGCTAAAGCATATATTGCTACCATTAAGGCATCAATACTATTACCAAGAGACTTCATTGTTGCATCTAACTTATCTGGACCTAATGCAACAGCCATCGACTCCATTGCTTTAGTTTGTTTAAGTTGCATTTGCTCTTGTAGGGTATTTGCATCAACTTGATTTCTTAAAGTCTTATCTCCAATTTCATTTAAAGCTTTCTCCATTCCTACTTTTCTAGCTCTAAGTGCTACTTGTTTTTGTAGGTCTTCTAAAGATTTAGCATCTCGGTATCCGGATTCTTTTGCAACTGTTTTTAACTGTTCTTGTAGAGTTAACGAATTTCCTAATTCATCAGCAGACATTCCAAGCATCTTAGCAGTTGATTCCTGCTCAATTCTATTCATCTTACCGAAAGATGCTACAGTAATTCCTTGATTTTTAAGCTCTGTGGTAAGCCCGACCATATTATTGGTTAATGCATACGATCTTGCTTTCTCTAAGTTATATTCTTTTCCTGATAATAATTCTGCTTCTAATTCATTTCCAATAGATGATTCAAAATCTAATAGGCTATCTGCTGTTTTTTCAACCTGTTGCATGTTCATACCTAAGCTCTTTGCCTGGTATACTGCTTGTGCTAAATTTTGTCCTGAGGCTTTAAAGCTTAGTTGAACACGTGCAGAAGTATTTGCTACTCCTTTTATGATCTCTCTATTATCTATTTGAAGTTTTTTCTGACCGTTTAGCAACTTTGTTTGAATAGAGATATTTGCTGTATAATCTTTAGCATTTTTACCCATATTCATAGAAGCTAAGCTAAATTGTGTAGCTTCTTCTGTACTAAGCCCTAATTGATGATGTAAAGCTGCAAAATTCTCTGCCATATCTGCAGAAATAGCTCCATTACTTCCTAATGCTTTATTTACTTCTGATTGTGCTTCTTGGAATCGTTCTGAGTTAAACCAAAGTTTTTTTGAGTCTAAAGAAGCTCTCATCATGTGATCTTGCATCTTAGCAGCTTCTATTGAAGATACCCCTAAATTATGCTGTAGATCTACTGATCTTTCATTAAGTTGAACAAAGAAATCTACAGAAGAAGTTAAAACTGCTCCTAATGCTGCTTTTCCTAATCCAGCTACAAGTTTACTCGCTCCAGCTCCAGCTGCTTTAATACCTCCTACTATACTTCTATCTCCTGAAGTCCAGGTATCTCTTAAAGCTTTGGAAGCATCTCCCATTGCAGGAAGTGCTTTATTAAGTACCGGGATTTTTCCGATCATTTCTTTAAATGGACCGAAAATATCTATTTCAGAAATTTCTTTGTACTTAGCTTTTAGCTTATCTGCATGCTTTAATTGCGAGTCTAATGCATCATCTACATGTTCAAGAGTTTCTAAAGCTTTTTGAAGATAAGGCTGTTCTGATTTACTTGCACTAATCTGCCTATCTTTCAGTTCTGCAATTTTAGCTTGAACTCTAGCTTGATCTTGCTGTACTTTTAGTACTGCTTTATTAAACTCTGCTTCTTTTTTAGTATCTGCTAATTGTTTTGAAGTATATCCAGCTAACTCTTTTGCTGAACTAACAGCGTTTGAAAAAGAAGTTTCGTATGCTGCTGCAGACTCTCCTGTAAACTTAGCAGCTTCTTTTGCATTCTTACCTAATGCATCTGCTAATTCTCTAAGAACAGTAGTTAGGCTTGAGGCTTCTTTATTGAAGTCTTTTAGGTTTTTTAAATCTGCTGCTGAAACTGTGCTTTTATTAGCTGCCATTTATTTTGTGGTTTTCTTATAAATAGGTAAAGGCATCAGTTTTTTGATGCCTTTGTTGTATATGTGGCTTCTTTTGCCTGTCTCTCTATAAGAGCTTTTTTTATTCCGTCTTGTATTGTTTTATCAGTACTGTTATTTTCTTTTTCTTGATAGTGTTCGACTAGTTTACTGTATGTAAATTTTCTTAACCATAGAGGCATATTATATACTGTCTCCCAATCATATCCTCCTTTTCCAAAAAAGACTATATCATGTATCTGTGTAAATACTGCAAGCCTATATTCGGGCGTCAGGCCAAAAAAAGGTAAGACCTATCGGCAAGTCGGTGTCCTCCTCTTCACCGTTTGAATTTATTAATGTAATACTTAAATCTAAATCTGGGTTTAGTGTGTTATAGTATTTTCTAAATTCTCTAGCATCTCTTGCAAGGAAGTAATTATTTACAAAATCTCTAATATCTTTCTGATCTCTTACTCCGTTAATAGAAGTAACTAAATGTGCAAGTCTTACTGTTATCTCACTTACGCTATCTTTATTAATTTTTTGCAACCCTTTTACCTCTTGGTCAATTTTTACACCTTCTCCATGAGTTAGTAATTTAAAAGTAATTACATTTCCTGTACTTGGAAGGGTAAATGAAAATTCATTCTCTGTTGCTTTTTCTAATTCTGGAGATAATGGTTTTGGTTCTATCTTACTAAGGTCAGCAGTTTGTTTAACTCCATCGTATTCAAACTCATAGTCTTTTCCATAAGCTAAAATACGTGCTGCAACCATCATAGCATTTTTATCTCCTTCTAAGATATCATCGTAATTAACATCTGTAACTAATAGAGATTTTAATAGTTTATCAATAACAATTCCTTGTCTGATATAATTTGCATTTGTTAAGATATCCTCTTCTTTAGCAGTCATGTATTTTATTTCTACTTTTCCTGAAGCTAAAGGAGAATCTGCTGGATATAGTTTTCCTTTTGAAGGTAATTCTACTACCTCGGTTGGCAGTTTAAATTTTTGTTCCATAAATTTTATTTGTTAGTAACTAGTTCTATATATAAATATACGAATAAAACTTTTTTAAAACAACAAAGCCTGACGATTGCCAGGCTTGTTAAATTTATTTTGTATTCTATTAGTAGTTTAAGATACAGTAATCCATTGCTACTGTGATTCCAATCTCTACGATTCCTTCAGCAGAAGTCCAGTCAAATTGTCCGAAATCTCCTTTTGTTAAGAATGCTCCTTTGATGATCCATTCTCCTACTACATCCCCAACTGGTCCTAAAATGTTTAAAGTTAAGTCTTTTTTGTAGAAATCTGAATAACCTGATCTACCTGTTACTGATTCATGTCCTAGACGTGCCCACTCCATTACTGCTTGAGCTCCAGAAGGTGTGATTGGAGAGTATAAAGTCATATCCATATCTTGCCACTCTCTTTTACCTCTAATTTTTCTGTAAGAGTTAATATGATCAAGTTTAATCATCTGATCGGTAAAACCAGGTGCTTTGACGTTCTTAACCATGAACGATGGGATATTGTCTATGTACATTACAAACCTGTGCTGAACCATTGGTTCAAAGGCTCTGAACATTATTTCGTTTGGATCTAATACTGCCATTTTATATTATTTATTTTATTATAAATATCTGTTTTTTAATTTATTATGCAAACGTTGCTCCTGTTGGTGCGATTGTGAAATCAAGTACTACGAACTCAACTGTTTTAGTTGGTTGAATTAAAATCTGTCCGTTTAATTGATTTCTATCAATTGAATCTGCTGTGTTGTTAGTATCGTCCATTATTACTCTGAAAGCGTAAAGACCTTGTCTCTGTACTACTGATTGTAAATATGGATTTACTGCTGATAAGAATTTATTTCTTGTAGTTAAAGTATTTTGTTCGAATACTAAAGTTCTAGCTTGATCACCAATAAATTTCTTAAGAGCGATTAACAATCTTCTAACATTTACTCTATCTAAAGCTGATGCTTTTGTTTGTAATGTTTTTTGTCCGAATACTGCAATACCTGATCCAGGGAATGTAGCGATTGGGTTAATTTTTCCTGCGTAAAGAGTATCTCTTTCTCCTTTAGTAATTTTTCTTTCTGCTTGAATTACTCCTGGAATACCTCCTCTTACAAGTCCTGCTGGTGCAAACCATGGTGCTGCAATTGCATCTGTGAATGCATAGATACCTGGTACTAATGTTCCTGCTGGTGCCCATTCGTTTCTTCCTGTAGCTGATCTTACTTGTACCCATGGCCAGTAAGTTGCTGCATATGAACTATTGAATCCTGCTGCTTGTCCTGTTACTGCTCCTATCATTGATCCAGTTGGTACTAAATCTACTACTGCGATACAATCTCCTCTATTTTCTGCTAATGCAATAACTGAGTTAATTGCTGAATTTGCTCCTGCTGTTGTATTTGTAGCAATCAAACCTGGAGTTGATATAATGTTGAATTGGTAATCATCTTTATTTGATAGTAAAGAGATTGCTGTATTGTAGCTTGCCCCTACTACTCCTTGTGCGTTAGTACCTGCTGTTGTTATAGCATCAAACCATGTAACTGCCCCCATTGCTGCTGTTGTTACAACGTTATTTCCTGTTGCATTGTAGAAAGAACCTGAAGCTGCTACTGGAAGAGATCCTGAGTAAGATACCCCTGCTGAGTCAGTATTTACAGAAATTCCATCTGCTGCTAAATAGTAGTTTGTAGGTAAGTTAACTCCTGATACTCTAATATAATCAGATTTATTAGGGAAATTTCCTTGTTTGTAATTATACGATACTCCTGATGTTGTATCTGTTGCTACTACTGTAACTTGGTTACCAATTACACTTTCAATATAATTTGGTGAATTTGGATCTAAAGACAAGTTATTAAATGTCTCTAGTATTGTTTTATTGTTTGTATTATCATCACCTCTTCTTACTGCTAAAGAGAATGTACCTACTGCATTGTTAATATTACTGATTTCCCATCTTATATTGTCTGAAGATCCAGATACTAAAGATCCATCTGTATTAAGGTATGCTTGTCCTGCTGGAGATAATGCTGTGTTTAATCCTGTTGCATTATTGAAGTTAACACCTTTACCTATAGTCTCTAAAGTAAATGGTTGATTACTACCTTTTGCTGATGCTGATACAAATGTACTGGTTGCTCTTGTATAGTCTGCAGATCTAGATACAATTCTTGTTACCAAAGCCGTATTACCTCCTTGTTGGAAGTATCCTTTTACTGCTACTGATGTTAAGTATTCGTATTGTTTTGAACCTGAAGTTATAGTTTCACCGAACGTTCTTAAATAATCGCTATATGAAGTAACAATAGTTGGCTCTTCTACAGGTCCTTTTACTGTTGGTCCGATAAACGCTGCCCCTGCTGCTACTGGAGCTGGATTGATAAAAGAGATATCGTTTTCTCTTGCATATACTCCTGGAGAGATAATTGCTTCTGCCATGTCTTATTTAATTAATTTTAATTTATTATAAATATCTTGGAATTTTGATAACCCATTTTAATATACAGAGGGTTTCTGTTCTCTAATAAATAGGGAAAAGGAATCAAAACCTTTTTTATAACATATTAATTGCTGCTGTATCTATAGAAATACCTGCTACAGATAAGATATCATTCTCTAAAGTAAAGTCTTGCCTCATGGTTAATTGAGTTCCTGCCTCTACATTTGATGTATCAATATCTAAACCGTATCCGGTTTGATCTACATATACGTTGTAAATTAAATTGTACTGTTCAGTAATTTCTACTGAAGTAAGTGTTTTGTCTGTTAAGAATTCTTTTAGTGTCATATTTTTTATACGTTTATTAGTTCCATTGTGCTTGCACTTACTGGTGAAAAGTTTATTGAATTTACCCCTATTGGACTATTAAATGATCCAGTATAGCTAGGGTGTATATTTCCGTTTGGTAGTAATTTTACATAACCATTTACTGTAGAACCTGAATAAGTTGTAAAGGGTCCTACTACGTGGATATTACTATCTTGGTCTACAAGTATTTTACTGTTGTAGGAATTAAATACATTAAACCCTACTCCTGGGTTGAAGGTAGTATCTAAAGTACCATTTGAATTTATTCTTGCTATTGAATTTATTGTAGAACCTGAGTATGATGTAAATGTGCCTGCTGCAATTATTTTTTGATTTGACTGTAGGGTTGATGTGTAAACTATATTATTAAATCCTGTCCCTACATTGTAAGAAGTATCTATACTTCCTGTACTATCTAATTTTCCTATATATGCAGATGAAGTAGTACTGTTATCTGCAAATTTAAAAAAAGATGGAAAATCTCCTGTTACTATAAAAGAATCATCTGGGAGTACGTTTATGTTATAAACTGTACCGTTTGTTTGAACATTTAAACCTATGTCAATACCTATACTATTTAATCTGGTTAAGTAGTAAGGGGTTGTAAATATCCAATCTGGATCACTATAGTAATAGCTGTAAAAATTTCCTCCCATTAATATATCTCCTGTAGATTGTTGTTTAATTGATAATATGCTATTTTGGTATGTTAAACTGGTTGCAAATGTAGTATCTTGAGTTCCGTTTGAATTATATCTTAATGGGTTATTAATACCTGGACCTAGTGTTGTAGTACCTACAAGTATTTTTTGATCTGATTGTGTTGTTAGTGATGTAACACTCGGAAGATAAGTACTACTGGCACTTGCTAATAAATTTCCTTGTGGGTTTATTTTTATAACAGCACTACTAGTTGTAGATGAACCTGAATAGTTTGTGGAAAATCCTGCTAACCAAATATTTCCTGAAGAGTCTTGAGTTGAAAGATTAACATTCCCATTAAATCCTGTTCCAAAATTTGGAGGTATGCTTACATTTCCTTGTGTAAGGTCTAATGCAGTAACTTTTCCAGTTCCCGCAGCTAAATAATTTTGAAAAGTTCCAAATAAATAAGCATTATTACTACTATCTATAGATATTGTTCGTACTCCGGTATTTGATGTTCCTGCAGTATACGCTCCTGGTGCACTACTTGCACTAGCTGCTGTGCTTAAGAATGTAGGATCTATACTACCACTTGAAGTAAGTTTTACATAACCTGTTACTGAAGATCCACTATATGAAGTCATAGCTGAGTTTCCATGATGTATGCTTCCTGATTGATCTTGAGATATACCTGCAGGGAAGGCACTACCATTGACTCCAGTTCCTATATTAAAAGTTGTATCTACTGATCCATTTGAATTTAATCTTACTAGATAATTATTGGATGAACCTGAGTATGAAGTAAAATTTCCTCCTACAAGTATCTTATTATCTGACTGGAGAAATACTTTATAGACATAATTACTAAATCCCGTTCCTATTTGAAAAGTTGTATCTTTTGTACCATTTGAATTTAATCTTACTAGATAATTATTGGATGAACCTGAATAGGAGGAGAATGTTCCTCCTACTACTATTTTATCATCTGGTTGTACTTGTAGGCTGTATACTGTATTGCTAAATCCTGTTCCTATTTGAAAAGAAAAATCTTTTGTACCATCTGCATTTAATCTTACTATGTAATTATTAGGTGATAAAGGACCACCAAAAGACCAAGCCCCCCCAGCATATACACTTCCTGTACTATCTACTAATAGAGAGTTAACAACATTATTAAACCCATTATATTGTCCTGATCCTGTTGCAATAGAACCACTTGGGTTTATTTTTACAAAATAATTTGCTGTTGAACCTGAGTATGTTGTAAATTGACTTCCAGCATAAATACTTCCACTTGAATCTAATTCTAAAGCACTATTAATTTGTGTTGCAGCATCAAATCCTGTTCCAACATTAAAAGTTGTATCTAAAGTACCGTTTGTGTTTATTCTTGCTATTCTATTTATTGCAGAACCTGAATAGGATGTAAATGCTCCTAATACAAGTATTTTTTGATCAGGTTGTATTTTAGCTCTGTATGTTGTATTGTTAAGTCCTGCTGTTCCAATATTAAAAGTTGTATCTAAAGTACCATCTGTATTTATACGTCTAATTCTCTGTGCTGCTGCTGAACCTGAATAGGTAGCACTTGCTCCTACTACTATAATTTTTCCATCATTTTGAATTTGTGCACCGTATTGAATACCACTAAATCCTGTTGTACCTATATTAAAAGTTAAATCTCTTGAACCGCTTGTATTTAACCTTACTGCACGTAATGCTCCGGCTGAACCTGAGTAAGTACCTGAAAATGATCCTACTGCTATTATTTTACCATCTGATTGTAGTTGCATGTCGTATACAGTACCATTACTAAATCCTGCCCCAAAATTAAAAGTTGTATCTTTTGTACCGTTTGAATTTAGCCTTGTTATGTGGTTTTGTGCTATAGAACCTGAGTATTGAGTAAATAATCCTCCTACTAAAATTTTACCATCTGGTTGTACTCTTATAACCTCAACCTGATTATTAAATCCTGCACCAATATTAAAAGTAGTATCTCTTGTTCCATTGGTATTTATTCTTGTTATATAGTTAGTTGTGGATCCTGAGTATGAAGTAAACTGCCCTCCTATAAGTATTTTACCGTCTGATTGAGTTGCAAAAGTATATACACTACCATTTAAACCTGTTATTGGATTAAAAGTTGTATCTGGAGTTTGTTGTGGGGTTAGTTTAGCTAAATATGGTGAGGAATAAGCAGTATTGTTAAAAGCTCCTCCTACTATAATTTTACCATCTGATTGGGTTGCAAAAGTTATTACAGTGTTATCTACAAAAGAAGTAGCAGCTGCAGCGAATGTACTGTCTAAAGTTCCATTTGAATTTATTCTTATTAAATTATAAGCTGATGAGCCTGAATATAATGAAAATCCCCCCCCTACTAATATTTTACTTTGTGATACAGGTAGTATATTATATGCTATGTTATTAATTCCTCCTCCTACATTAAAAGTTGTATCTAAAGTTCCATTGGTATTTATTCTTGCTATTGAATTTATTGTAGAACCTGAGTAGGTGGTGAAATTTCCTCCTATTAATATTTTCCCATTTCCATCAATAGCGGAAGCATATATATTATTATTTGATCCACTCCCCATATTAAAAGTAGTATCAATAGAGGTTGTTGAAGTTGTTTTTAATAGATTATTATAATTAACAGCTCTAAAACTATTAAAGCTTCCTGCTATTAATACTTTTTGTATTGTAGCAATAGCTGCCGAAACTTGTCTTTTTATAAAGGCGAAAGGTGTAAACATTTTTTATACGAAATTATTTATATAACTAATATATGCGCTTGATGAATCAAAAGCAATTAAAGAAACTACATCCACTGCATTTGCAATCATTGACCCTGTGTATAAAGATCCGCTTGATTGTTTAATAGCTGAGTTGAATGAAAGTGTTCCTGTTCCTGCAGAACCTTGTGTTACTCTAATATTGACTGTTTGACCAGGTAAGATATTTGAGGCACTAACATGTGTGTTTGCTCCATTAGCAAGTGTTAGAGTAAAGAAATTACTTGTTGCTAAATCAAAAGAAGCTGTTGTAGAAGCAATGGATAGTGGTGATACATTTCCTCTTAATGAACCTGTTACTACAATACTACCTGTTACAAATAACGAACCTGTTATTGTATTAGTTCCTACTACGGTATTATTTCCTATAATGGTTTTAGAACCTGTTATAAAAATAGAACCAGTTACTGTTTTATTCCCCACTAAAGTAGTTGATCCAGAAACATTAAATGAACCTGTTATAGTAAGTGAACCAGTTATAGTTTGATTTCCTATAAAAATATTTGAACCTGTAGTTGCAAAACTTGATGTACTTGTATTTAATACATAAGGCTGTAACATTGAACCTGTACTACTTGTTAATTGGTAGTTAGGAGCAAATGATGCTGTTAAAGCATAGGATGAACTTACCGCTTGCAGTACATATGAAGCACTTTGTGCATTTTGAGCGTAAGAAGCAGTATTTGCTAGAAGAGTGTATGAGGAGGTAGTTGTTAATAGATCTTGGTTAGGATTATATCTTAAACCTCCATCTACTTGAATAAATCCTGGTCCTGATGTATCTACAAATAGTACGTTATGTTGTAAGTTCTGTGTGGATATACTAGTTGATACTTGGAGTGCAAAAGAAGCTGTTTGTGCAAAAGAAGCTGTTCCAAATAAAGAACCTGTTATACCTGCTGCTACGTTTAATGATCCTGATATAATTGCACTTCCACTTACATCTAGTTTTGCATTTGGTAATGTTGTACCTATACCTACGTTACCTGCTGTACTAATTCGCATCTTTTCGCTTGAATCGACTTGAAAAACTAATCCATTTCCTAATCCATTAATAGTTCCAATAGCTCCTGCTGCTGATAATTTTAATCTTTCAACACCTGCTCTTTTAATTATAAAGGCAGGATTTGTATTTGAATCTAATAAAATACCTGTATCGGCAACTGTTGTGTAAACATTTAATGGATGGGTTGGTGTTGATGTACCTATTCCCACATTACCACTTTGGCTTACAACTAATAACGGAGTAGATCCTGAGTATATTTGTAAAGGTACTTGTACTCCTGAACCTGATATATTAACTGAACCTGATATATCTAGTTTTGTATTTGGTGTTGTTGTTCCTATTCCTACATTACCCGATCCTGATACTATTGTAAAATAGTCTGTGGCAGTTGTGTTATCTAGTCCTATAGAGAAACTAGTACCTGCTGAATTTGCAATACCTGTACTCCAGTTAACTGATCCTACAATTCCTATTCTACCCCAGTATTCACCACTTCCAAAATCTCTATATCCTAATCGTATTCCTTGTGAAGTACCTCCTGGTGTTCTTGTTCTAACACCTGGTAAGGCATCTGTAGAAAATAATCCGTCCGCTGTATAAGTTGAAAAGTTTGATTCAAAAAATGAATTTCCTACTACTTGCAATTTATATGTTGGACTTGTTGTTCCTATACCTACGTTACCTGTTGAGGTAATGCGCATTTTTTCTCCGTTAGTACCTGTATACCATTTAAACCCATCTAAAGAGTTAAACCACATTTGTTCAGATCCACCACCAGATCCATCTAATCCAATTCCTGAGTCATTGGCCACCCCTCCGTTATCGTAAAATTTAAGTCTGTAGGCACTATCTACACTATTGTCCCCAAAAGAACCACTACTAAGAATTGTACCTCTTACATCTAATAAAGTTACTGGGGTGGTTGTTCCTATACCTACGTTACCTCCCAAAGGTTGAAGGGATAAATCAAATAATTGTGAATTATTACCTTCTCTTTGATTTTGAATAGAATATAATCCTGAGTTGTATCCTCTAAAAATAAGTCCAAAAGGATTTGCTGAATAAGATAATAGTTTTGTGCTTATTGACCCTGTTACTCCTGGTTCAGCTGAGTATATTCCTCTTATTACTCCTGTTACATCTAGCGTTTCGCTTGGTGTTGTTGTTCCAATACCTACGTTACCTGCTGAGGTAATACGCATTCTTTCAGTAGTATTGCTTGTAACGAATTTTATTTCGTCAGCATTTAGTGTACCAAAAGATGTAGGACCATTTCCTAAATATTTGTTTAAGTTATTTACAACTCTAGTATTAGGTACATCAAAAACAAAAAACTCAGTTGCTCCGTTGTAGATACTTAAGTATCCTGTATTCCAAACAGTACCTAAAGTTATAGTTGAACTTGCAGGTAATATTAAACCACCATTAAATCTACCATCACCATTTACATCTAATTTATATCCTGGTGATGTTGTTCCTATACCTACGTTACCTGCCGATTGATATAATACACTACTTGATAAAGAAGTTCCTGTGTTCCAAAGTGGAATATAATTTGCTGTACCTCCTTGTACGTTTGAAGCTGTACTAGCTAAAGAAGCTGTTCCTATTACACTTCCTGTAACTGTTAAGTTACCATTAATAGAATAATTTCCAGTTAATACTTTACCATTAGTCCATTGTGAACCATTATATATTGGTAAATCTCCGTTAGTTCTTGAAGCTACAGATACGTCTGAAAGAGATACAAATGTAGTAGCTATAGGTGAAGTTCCTGATGATCCTATACCTCCTACGTTTCTAAATAATCCACCTTGTAGAATAGTAGCTTCACTAGCATTTAATAAATCTCGAGCAGGTGTTCCAGAACCGCCACCTTGAATAATAATATACCCTAAAAATATAGCATTTTGAGCTGTATTAGGAGCTTCAATAAAAGGTTCAGAATCCTTAGCATTTGTAGCATCTACCAAACTACGGTACCTATCATTACCGTAATAAACAATAAAGGCATTTGTTGGAGAGTTTGGAATCCAAAATACTCTCTGTATTGACCAATAAGCTCCACCTACAAGTGATAATGTACCTGTGGTAGTATCCACGTAATATTTACTGTCGATAGCATCGTATCCAGCATTTGCAACTCCTGTGTCAATAATAGGTGTTGAACCTGATATATAGTATCTGTAAATCTTAGATGTATTAACTGCTGG
>Ga0114963_10000524_pt1 | contig 25630 bp, 19 predicted proteins | sample C_131016_EF_Meta_FD_87019 | JGI IMG/M metagenome (GOLD analysis project Ga0114963, IMG submission 87019) | Freshwater microbial communities from Lake Croche, Canada to study carbon cycling - C_131016_EF_MetaG | ecosystem: Environmental > Aquatic > Freshwater > Lake | place: Lake Croche, Canada... | reverse complement strand
TTTCCGTCGCGACGACGTTCGCTCGCTCGTGTTCTTGCATGATCTCTTCCCACTGTCACATCGCCACTTGTTCGACCGGGAACATCACCATCGTGCACGTAATCTTCACCTGACCTATCTCGATGCGGTCTCTCACGCCGGTGCAATCGCGGCCAACTCGAATTACACCCTTGGGCAGTATTCGGATTTCTGCCGACTTCTCGAGGCCGCCGCATTTGCTAAACAGAAGACCTCGGTCGTGCATCTTCCGTGGCCGAGAATGGCGAAAGGCGGGACTCCCGACGCGACAATTGCGGATCGAATGTTCGGCGACGCCGCAATCAAGGTGTTGCTGATTGGCCAACTTGATAAGCGAAAGAATTTCCAAGTCGTCGTTCGAGCCGTCAAAGATCTCATATCGAAGGGAATTGACGTTCGGCTGGGGATTCTCGCGGGATATTCTTCGATGACCGATGGAGTCCTCCGTGACGAACTAGATTCGTGCACAGCCGAACAAAAATCCCGAATCACGATTGAGGGGATAGTTACCGACGGCGAGCTTCTCGCAATCTATGACGCCGCCAACGTGGTCGCGGTTCCGTCCGTCGCCGAAGGATTCGGATTGCCTGTCATTGAAGCACTCTGTCGTGGCAAGCGCGTAATCGCATCGAACTCAACGGCTCTCACCGAACTCGGAGACCTGTTTGGTTCCGACGCGGTGACAATCGTTGACGCCTACGAATCGAGTGAATGGTCAACTCAGATTCTCGCGGCAGCAAAGCGAAAGCCGCTGGCTGCGGTCGCGATTCCCGCATCGATTCCCGTTGACTGGAAAGACTTCCACAAACGACTTCTGGCCGCTGCGCCTCGCTAGGCCTCTTCTTCGTCGGTGTCGAGACCGCTCGGGCGAATTGCTCGCGCAGCCATATTTGCGACAACTTCGGCGACAGTGATCAGTTTGAAAATTGAGCGTATTGACAAGGCCATGAGGACGAGCAGTAGTTTGTTCAATGCGGTGTCGACGCCGGCGGACACATACATCCAGGACTCGATGAATGCGGACCCCACCGTGAGCGGGAAAACCACCGCGAGCAGTGGCCAAATAATCGTAAAGCGCTGGACCGGAAGCTTGGCGAGCAGCAACATTCGTTCGGTGTGTACGTGGATTTCCGTTTCGGCTTCGGCGTTTCCGGCGGCAGACAATTCGTCGCGCATCTTTTCGTGCGCGGCTTCGTTGTAATCAAAGACGACGAGCCATTTCTTTACCGCGACCGCGAGGTACAGGATCACCGTCACGAGAATGATGGAAATGATGATTCCAGAAGGCATATAGCCGTAAAGGAACAACCCGACGATAACCCCGAGCACGGTCCCAACCGCGGTGGCCAGCATCATCAAGCGCCCAAGAAGGCGACCGCGCGCCAACATCTTCCAACGCCGCTGTTGGCCGGTCATGGCCTCAGTCTCGGTTTGCAGTTCCGACAACGAGATCTTCTTCAGGTTTAGCGTGTTGCGGCGACGAAGGAAATATCGCAAAAGCCGTTGCCCGTAACCGGTGACGACCGCGGCGGACAGGGCGATGAGGGCGAAGTCCCATGGCGGCAGAGCGCGCAACGATCGTGAGAAGCTCAGTAACCACGAAAACTGGCGAATCCATTCCGGGACGGTATCCGAGAGGAGAACTCCCAATAGATAAAGACCCGAGAAACTCAGGATGAACCCGATGAAAGTACGAGTCGCGATTTCGCTCGCAAATCGGCGGGTGAGGAGGAGGATCTCGGGCATCGGGCTAGAAGCGTCGGGCGAGGATTAGCCCGAGGAGCGTCTGAACCGAGTCAGACACGGGTTGCGTGCCGTCGAGGGTGACGTCAGCCGCAAGGGGGGCTTCATATCCCTGTCCAACGCCCGTCATCTGCATTGAGGTATCCGCTTGGCTGCGAGCGTAAAGACCCTTCGGGTCGCGCTGCATACACACTTCGAGCGGTGTGTCGACGAACACTTCGAAGAAGTCACCCTCGGCAAATCGTTCCTTTGCCATTTCGCGATCCTCCCGGAATGGCGAAACGAGCGACACAATGACAACGAGGCCGGCTTCCATCATGAGTTCCGCGACGCGAGCCACACGACGAACATTTTCCTTGCGATCCTCGGGCGAGAACCCAAGGTCTTCCGACAAGGTCGAGCGCACGGTGTCGCCGTCGAGTGTGGTCGAACGGATACCCATGGTCATGAGTGTCTTTTCGAGTTCATCGGCGACGGTGGATTTACCCGAACCAGGAAGACCGGTGAGCCACAGAACACAGGAACGGAGACCGTTGAGAACTTCGCGCTCAGCACGGCCTACCGCGAAGTCGTGCTTGACGACGTCCGATTCACGAACGAGTGGGTGCTTCGACATCCCCGCCGCGACGGTCATGGCGGACAGTCGGTCGACGAGGATGAACCCACCCGTGTGCATAGATTCCGAATAGGGGTCAAGCAGGATGGGTCGGTCTGTGACAATCTCTACTCGACCAATTTCGTTGACCTCGAGCGCACGCCCACGGGCCTGTTCACCTGTGGTGATGTCACGGACATAACGAACGGTCTCGACGCGCGCGGGAACCGAGATTGGTCCAGCGCGAAGGATGTACGACGCCTGAGTGTCGAGGCGCTTCGTGTCGATCCACACCATCTCGGCGAGGTGGGCGCGGGATGACGGAACATCGCCCGTTGCACCGACGATCACGTCACCACGAGAAATGTCCACCTCGCGGTCAAGCGTGATGTGCACGGCCTGTTCCTCGCCAGCGGTCTTCGCCTCATTCGGGGCATAAATCCCCATAACTACGGCTTCCGTGAGAGCGGGCCACACGCGAATGGTGTCACCGACCGATACGGTGCCTCGCGCGATTGTGCCGGAATACCAGCGAACGATTCCGGCCTTGGAAACGAACTGCACGGGCAGGCGCAGCGTTCCGTCACCAGCAGAGTGAACAAAGGTTCGCTTCTGGTCAAGAATCGAGAGAATTGTGACCTTTTCCGACCACGCCATGTTTTCGGAAGGCCGAGTCACGTTGTCACCGGTCAGCCCGGAAACGGGAACAAACGTGATGTCTTCGAAGTCAAACGGTTCAAATCGACGGGTCAATTCCTCGACGATTCCGTCAAAAACGGACTTGTCGAATCCGACGGCATCCATCTTGTTCACGGCGACCACGATGTGCTTGACACCCATGAGTGAATTGATGGCCGCGTGCCGAACGGACTGGTCGCGAACGCCCTTCGCAGCGTCAACCAGAAGGATCCCCATGTCGGCCTCACTTGCAGCGACCGCCATATTGCGCGTGTACTGCTCGTGTCCAGGGGAATCCGCAAGAATCGCACGGCGGCCCGACGGCAGGTAGACGTGACGGTGGGCAACGTCGATCGTGATGCCCTGCTCGCGCTCAGATTCGAGGCCGTCGGTCAGTTGGGAAAAGTCGACTTCACCGTTGGAGAGGCGGCGAGTGTTGTCGATTTCGTCGAGCGGGATCGAGTTGGTCTCGACAAGAAGTCGACCGAGAACAGTGGACTTCCCGTCGTCGACGGCTCCACACACAACGATACGAACAAGTGCGTCAGACATTAGAAATACCCCTCGTGCTTCTTACGTTCCATTGATGAAGCACCCTTGCCGTCGATGAGTCGACCTGCGCGTTCTGACGTTGTCGAGCGGGACAATTCGTCAATAATCTCGTCAAGTGACGCGGCCTCACCCTCGTCTGCTGCCGTAAGTGGATAGCAGCCAAGAGTGCGGAATCGGATTCGACGCATGGCGGTCGATTCCCCGGGCTCTAACGGGTAACGGTCGTCATCGATCATGATGAGTTGGCCGTTTCGCTCAATCGTTGGGCGTTCTGCCGAGAAGTACAGTGGCACAACCTCGAGCTTTTCGCGACGGATGTATTTCCACACGTCGAGTTCGGTCCAGTTCGAGATGGGGAACGCTCGCATGGTCTGTCCGGGCTTGAGAGTGGAGTTGACAGTGTGCCAAAATTCCGGGCGCTGGCTTGACGGGTCCCAGGCGTGGCCAGGCTCGCGAAGGCTGAACATGCGTTCTTTAGCGCGCGAACGCTCTTCGTCGCGACGAGCCCCACCGAGAGCAACGTCGTAGCCGCCGGCATCGAGTGCGGCCCGAAGCGCAACGGTCTTCATGAGGCGGGTGTATTCGTCCGAACCGTGGGTGAACGGCGTGATCTTGTCGTCACGACCATCGGGGTTCGTGTACACGACCAAGTTGAGGTTGTTCTCGCGCGCAATGCGGTCACGGAAGGCGATCATTTCGCGGAATTTCCACGTCGTATCGATGTGGAGAACGGGGAACGGGACGGGCGCGGGGGCAAAGGCCTTCACCGCGAGATGCAGCAGAACCGTCGAATCCTTCCCAATGGAGTACAGAATTACGGGGTTCTGAAAGGCGCTCGCGGCCTCGCGAATCGCCCAAATCGCCTCAGCCTCAAGCGCGTCGAGGACGGCGTTTTCGTCATTAATCGTCTTGGCATTCACGGACTTAAGCCTACCGTCTGTTTGGCTGGTGACTTAATCGTGCCGTCCAAGCAAAATTCGAAAACCGCGGGCAAAAGCGCCGAGCGCACGGGTAAGCCGGGGCCGTTCCAACTCGGTCAATCGAGCACTAAACGCGTCATAGCGTGGAATTACGTACGCCCGCGCAACCTTTGACGCAAAGCCAATTCGCGCTTCACGATGAAGGTCAGGCTCTAGAGCTCCAACTGAAACCGCCGATGCATCGAACGGAGCCGACGACGACGAGAACCCGAATCGTGCGAACGATTTCTCCGTCATGTGCTCACCGATCACACCGATATATTCGCCTTGGCTAGACCCCGTAGAGATTCCATACCGGTCGAAATGACCAAGGAGTGAGAGCTTTACCTGGTCTTGGCTCACCCCGATCGGGAGTACGCCCATCGACGCAAGCGCTCGTGCGATTGCGGGCTTATCGCGTTGCCAGTACGGGTTCTTGGCAACGGCCGCAAGGTATCCATCGATGTTGGATCGTCGCTCGTCGAGGTGCGATGCGCGCATCAGAAACGCCCACAATCGCGAAAGCGGATACACGCTGTCCGCGCCACGCGTGACCTCGCCGAAGATTTCGCCCGTTGCGGACACGGCGGCAATTCGTGGGGATTGGGCCGATTGCGTTGCAAGGGCGGCAATCGTTGCGAGATACGTTGAATTGGGGACATAGTCCTCCTCAAAGAATCCGTACCATTCGGCTTTCGGGTCGCATTCGCGAAGGTTTTTTTCGAGAAGGTCAAATGCGTGTGCGATTCCCACGTTGTGCGGCGAGATAGAGATATGTGCGTCGGGGAAAACCGCGCGAGCAATCGCCTCGACTTCGGCGGTGCAATCGGTTTGACCGCTTTTCTGTGCTTTCGAGCCGGTGTAACCATCGATCACAATCACGACTCGTTTCCCCGCAACGGGTAACGTCTGGTCCGCAAGCCCGCGAAGCGTCTTTTCGGCATATTCGGGCCGATTGAAGAGGAGTACCCCGACGGGGAAGGGGAACTGGGGCACGGGAGCGTCTTCCTGTTGATGGTCGATTACGGGCAACAACCGCGAGAGGCAGCCACGCCCCCAACGCGCTGAAGCCAACCTATCAGGCGGTGTCGCGAACAGCGCTAGAGCCTTCGCGATAGGCTTACCTGCTAGGCGACCTTTTGACTTTTCGCCCCGAAATTTGGATGCAGAGGACCTGAGATGGCACGACAACTGACGGGTGTTCCACGCGCACTCGACGAGCGCCGCCTTCTGTCAACGGGCTTTTCTGCACCGGGAATCGAACTCGCCTGGAAGTCCGACGCACCAATTGAGACGGGCACGCTCGCATCCGATTTCGCCTACGTCAACGGTGAATGGAAAGACCTTGACCACTGGCGATACTGGCTCCTTGAGCGCCGTCCCCGAGATCGTCACAGCCTCATCGCTCCCGAAGCGATTTTGCGTATCACAGACGCTTTCGTGTCGATCGACAACAAGATTGTGACCGCATCCGGGCTCACGCTTCGAGATTCACGATTTTTCGGCTCAGAAGCTCAGCGCCAACCACTGCTCGACACGGACGTTGTGGCGGATTATTCGGGAACGCACGGAACAGCACTGACGCGCCCGCCCGCATACGGACACTGGCTGCTTCATCGACTTCCGCGGATGGTCACACTTCATCAGCAGTACCCCGAGGTTCCGATTCTTAACATCCAATGGGGTGACACCAAGCTGCTTGCTCGTTTGGGGATTGACGAGTCAGGAATCCAGCGCTTCCCGAAAGCAGAGAGAGGCTCGTTCGTTCATCTCGACGAACTTCTCGTGCCAACTCACCTGTCGAAGCCGGGATACAAGCGAGTACAGGACGCGAATCGTTTGGAACGTGTCGTCGAGGCTTTCACCAAGGGAATCAAGGACGACCCAGCGTTGCCCGAACTGTTGTACGTTGCCCGGCGCCCAGAAGGAAAACGAATGGGAGCAGAGAACAAGGACGAACTTCGAAACTATTTCGAATCGCTCGGTTTCACCACTTGGTACCCCATCGACGATCCGATGGAGAAGCAAATTCAGCATTTCCGTGCGGCAAAGGTCGTCATTTCGGAGGTTGGATCCCAGGCGCTCACCTCGATGTTCGCCGGACCAGACACAACCGTCATCATCATCACCCCGGAGAAGTCCAAAGGGTGGGGGACAGAGCGTCAGTTCCAACCGCGCTGGCGGCAGTGGCAACGTGTCGTTTGTGAAGCCCGAGGCCAGCATTACGCGCAGATTGTTGCCGCACGTGACGCCAACATTCGGACGTGGTCAGTCGACATGCCCACTCTTCGGCAAGCGATGGAAACGTACCCGTTGCGGGTTTGGTAATGCACGACATCGCGGAGCGGGCGCGTTCTGCCCAGCGGGACTGGGAGCGCGTTCCGATTCGCGAGCGGGCGGCGATCGCTCGCCGCTTCTCGCGGTTGGTCTACCGGCACCAGACTGAGATCCTCGATTCGATTCAGCACGAGACATTAAAGAATCGCCTTAGCGCTTTTGAAGAAGCAGTGGATGCCGCGCAACTAGCCCACTTTTACGGTCGCCGTGCAACGGGATTTCTGCGGCCCTCTCGGCGCAAAGGCGCGATACCTTTTCTGACTCGTGCGATTGAGTATCACCGACCGGTTGGCGTCGTTGGCGTGATCACACCGTGGAACTATCCGTTTACGCTTCCAGCATCCGATGTCATTCCTGCGCTCATCGCAGGCAACTCCGTGGTGCTCTTGCCCGATGCGGCAACTCCCGCTACCGCCGACATTGTCGAGCGACTTCTGCTCGAAGCGGGACTGCCGAAAGGAGTTCTCACGATTGTTCACGGCGGCGGTCGTGTCCACGGCGACGCCCTGGTGGCCGAAGCTGACTTCATCATGTTCACCGGGTCCACCGCGGTCGGTAGAACCGTAGCGGAGAAATGCGCCGCGAGGTTGATCGGATTTTCGGGGGAGCTCGGTGGCAAAAACCCGATGCTCGTCTTGTCGGATGCAGACGTGTCTGCTGCGGCACGGGCTGCGGTGCGGTCCTGTTTTTCCAACTCAGGTCAACTCTGTGTCAGCATCGAGCGCATCTATGTAGTGAACGAACTACACGATCGATTCCTGACGGAATTTAGCGAACAAGTTCGCGACATGAAATTGGGGGCGGGCTCGGACTGGGAAATCGACATGGGACCGCTTATCTCGGTCGCCCAGTTCGAGAGGGTATTCAGTCAGGTTGCGGATGCGGTCGCCCGCGGCGCACACGTGGTCGTCGGTGGGAAGCCCCGACCGGACCTTGCTCCAACGTTTTTTGAACCGACCATTTTGACGGGCGTTACCGACGACATGTCACTCGGAGCAGGGGAAACGTTCGGCCCCGTTGTCGCGGTGTACCGAGTAGTCGATGACACCGAGGCCATCCGCCGCGCCAACAGCTCGGAATACGGACTCAATGCAAGTCTGTGGACGCGACGCGACGGTTCGGTGTCGCAAGAAATCCGGTCGGGCACTGTCACGGTCAACGAAGGATTCTCGGCCAGTTGGGCATCACACGGCGCACCAATGGGAGGCGTGAAGTCGTCCGGAATGGGACGGCGTCACGGCCGGGACGGAATTCTCAAATACACCGAGGCCCAGACGGTTGCCACCCAACGATTATTCGGCATTGCTCCCGTGGGCACCCAATCGAATTACTCCTATTCGAAAATGCTCAATCGTCTTCTTGCGGTGTGGAATCGACTGTCGTAGGACACGTCTCGTCGATCAATCGCGTAACGCCCACTGGCGGGGCAACAACACCACGGTTTGGGCACTAAACCGACACCTGTTAGAATCGTGAAGTTGTCAAGAGACAACGTGCGCCTGTAGCTCAACGGATAGAGTATCTGACTACGGATCAGACGGTTGGGGGTTCGAATCCCTCCAGGCGCGCATTTCACTACATCGCCGCCCAAGGCATTCCGACGTGCTAAACGCGGCTACAGGAACCGTTTGATGATGTTCTTGATGCGTCGCACAAGTCGCGTGACTACCGTTGGCTGATTTCCTTTTTTGGCACGTTTCTTTTTTGCCGTCGCGGGCGTTCCGACATTTGATTTGAGAGGCACACCGTCAGCAGCCATGATTGCGTCGACTCGGCTGGCGAGGATTGGGTAGACATCTCGGGTGTAGTGACGGATCCGATTCGAAATTTTTGATGAATCCGTCACGATGTCTCGCACATCGACCAGAGAAACATTGGAATGACGCGCAACAACACGGTCAACGATTGTGTTGTACGTGCGGTGGTGCACATGCCGATCGGGTTCTTTATTGTCGTCCAATACAACCTCGGCCCCGTTCAGCAAAATGAGCCGCTGCCCGTCCGGAAGCGATGCGATCAGCCACTCGAGGTTTGCTTCAAAGTCCTCCTCGCTGAGCGGACCTTCAAATCGGAAATTGTCGACAAACCATTCCGCAAACTCTTTACTGAAACCTTTGTCAAATTTGTTGGATTTCGTGGAATCGCGATGAAATCCACCCCAGGTGACAACAAACTCTGTGTCTCGGTAACGATAGATTCCTTGCGTGTAGTCCATCAAGACGCTGTACAACTTGAACTTATGCCCGTTATCGAAGAAATCGGTTTCGAAGGTTTTTCGGTCAACAAATGGGATTTGATCAATAACGTCTTTGAACTTGTCAACAAACTCGGGGTTCGCTTGCCGCAAGATCGCGGTGTGTTCCGTATGTACTTGGGCCCCTTCGGACGAGACGTAGGTCATCTCTTCATCCACCGAGACATTTGCTGTCAGGTACCCCTTCAACTGGCGAAGATCGCAGCCACCTTTGATGAGAAGACGTTCAGCGGGTTCATCAGTGTTGGCGACGCCCGGTTTGGTCGGAATGCCAGCCTCGGCCAAAATCTCGTCGACCCGGCTCGCCAGGATCGGATAAACCTCGCGTTTGTAGTGACGAATGCTGTTGGTGACTCGTGAAACATCGGTGACAATCGTGCGCACATCAACGAGGGACACCTGCGCGTGCCGTCCGACAACGCGGTCAACGATGGCGTTGTATTTCCGATGATGCAGATGTCGACCGGGTTCACGTTGGTTGGGATGCTCGACTTCGGCGCCGTTAAGGAGGATTAGTCGAACTCCCTTCGGGAGCGTTGACACCACCCACTCGAGGTTTGCCTCGAAGGCCTCTTCGCTGAGTGGTCCTTCAAAACGGAAGTTGCCGACAAACCACTCGGCGAATTCCTTTCCGAAACGTTCTTCAAGATCAGAACCCTGCGTCACAAAATTGTTCGTGAAGTGTCCGCGAGTGACCACAAACTCGGTGTCGCGGTATCGATAAATCCCTTGTGTGTAATCCATCAACACGCTGTACAACTTGAAGTGTTGCCCGTCGTCAAAGAAATCAGTTTTAAAGGTTTCTCGATCAATAAACGGGATGCGGTCGATGACGTCGCTGAATCTCTCAACAAACTCCGGGTTTGCTTGTCTCAAAATCTCGGTGTGTTCGTTGTGTGCGCCAAAACCTGCCTGCGTGACGTAATTCATTTCCTCATCAACCGCTACATCAGCCGTAAGGTACCCCTTCAACTGCCGCAGGTCGCAGCCACCTTTAACAAGCAATCGTTCGACTGACGTCGTTGTTTCGACACTATCTTGGCGAGAATCAACCTCGGTGATCCAATCAATGGTGGTGTCTCGATCGAGGGTTGCGGAGACTTCGCCGTTGATGGTGATGTGTGGGCTACCAAGTTTTTGATACAGCCAACTTTCAACAGCGAAACCCAAAATGCGGCACGAGAATGCGAACTGTGTGAGGGAGCCATTTTCGAGCGCGTAAAAACCGGCGAGACCGTAATCTCCGTATTTGTCGCTCACCCATACGGCCCTAGTGGTCACATCGGTTGGGTTGATGTATTGAGCCAAGGTTGACTGATCGACCCGAAGCTTTGTGAAATTCAACTGGTTGGATCGATTGATGAGATCCTCGAGCCGTTCCAGGTCGCTGGCCGTCGGTGGCAGGACCGCAACCTTAATTTCCGATTGCCGAAGGAAATCGTTGGTGTCCCCCTCAAACGATGATTGTTCCGAGATTTTCTGTTCGAGAACTTTGTATTGCGTGAGTCGCTTCAGCCCTTTGTCGGGTTTTCCGGCAAGTGCGGGGTCTTCCAACAATGTCTCGAGGACGTCCGGCAACGCGACATTGAGCTCGGGGGAAACGAAGCGCGCCGCTTCAAGGTTTTTTGCGAGATCATCAATGAACAGCACATTGACCGGACGCAGATTGAGATCCTCAATCAGGCGTCGAATTCGGGGTCCTTTTGGCGTCCAATCGATACTGGGAAGCACGAAGTATTTGGAAAGCCCCACTCGCTCGAGTTCGGGAAGGGCAACGGACTCGTCGTTCATTGAACAAATCGAACTGATGATTCCACGCTCCGCGAGAGCGATGACGATGTCGTGGTTACGAGTCACATGCTCGATTGGGCCTTCAGAAATTGTTCCATTCCACAAGGTGTCATCAAGGTCCCAAATGACCAGTTTGATCTGTTCCACAGTTCACACTTTCAGTGACATTCGCTTTTCGACGAACGTGACTCAACTCTACCTCCGCACGGTTTCTGTTCGAGTTCCGAACGATGCACCCTTGCTGCAGCATGTTAAATCTGTGTAACGCGGGTGGTTCACTCCCGGTGGCGGTGGAGTGACGACCGTAGGTTTGTGACATGACCACAACTACTCCAACCATTGAAATGAATGACATCGAGCCCATTCCGGCGGGCGAGCGGCACGGCAAGGCCTGGCACCTTTTCACGGTCTGGTCATCGCCGAACCTCGAGTTCGCGACGGTGTTCGTGGGCGCACTGGCCATTGGGTTTGGCCTCAACATCTGGCAGGGAATTCTCGCCATCGTCGTCGGTAACGGCCTCGCGGGTATCACCCACGGAATCCTCTCCACATGGGGACCCAAGGCGGGTCTTCCGCAGATGGTTCTCGGCCGTAACGCGTTCGGCAAATGGGGAAACCTCATCCCGTCCGGCCTCTCGACACTCGTCGCGGGGATCGGATGGTTCGCGGTCAACACCGTTTCCGGCACCTATGCACTTGAAGCGTTGATTCCGGGGCTGAACATTTTCGCCGCACTCGCGATCATCATCATCGCGCAGGTGGGCGTCGCATTCGTCGGCCACAACCTCATCCAGAAATGGGAACGGTACGCCTCGTACTTCCTCATCGTTGTCTGGCTCATCGTCGTAATAGTTGTCTTCGCCCTCCCCGGCGCATTCGGCTCAGCTGACACCGGAGCAACCGAGTTCCCGTGGGCGGGATTCACGCTGACGGCGGGTGCCGCTTACGGCTACACCGCAGGATGGACCGCGTTCGCATCGGACTACACGCGTTACCTTCCCGCGGCCACATCGTCGAGGGCTCTCGGTTGGGCGGCCGGCCTCGGAAACTTCCTCAGCACCACGATCATCATGATTGTGGGCGCGGCGGCGTTCAACGTGCTCGCGAACGGAAACTTCTGGGGAATCGAAAACCCCACCGCGACATTCACGGCGATTTTCACCCCGTTCTTTGCCAGCATCGTCTTGCTCGCAATCGTGCTCGGGTCGGTATCGGCCAACATCCTCAACGTCTATTCGGGCGCGATGTCGTTTATCGCGATGGGATTCAAACTGGGATTCAAAGCCCGACGCGCCATCATGGTGGCGCTCGCAGGTGTCGTTGGTGGACTGATCTCGTACATCGGCGTGGTGGACGGTGACGTTGCGCACCAGCTCGACAGCTTCCTCCTCGTCGTGTCGTACTGGGTCTCGCCCTGGATTGCAGTCGTACTCACCGAGCGCATCATGTCGGGCGGCAAGGACGCGGGAAAGCGCGCGCTCGCACCGAAGAACTCGTGGGCAGGTGCCGCGGCGTTTGTTATTGCTACGGCGTTCTCGATTTGGGGCTTCGCGAGCCAGGTGCTCTACACTGGCCCGCTCGGTATTGCCCTTCACCACGTGACTCTCGATAATGGCGCGATTGTCGACGTCCCGGACCTCACCGCGGTTGTCGGCTTCGTCCTCGGATCGGTGTTGTTCGTCGTCTTCTCCAAGCTCGACAAAAACAGCAAGAACTGACGGAGAATCTCAACGGCAATGGAAATCGACACAAATCGGTTGTATCCGACGGATGCCGACAAAATGTCGGTCGCCATTGCCGAAGCTCGACGCGGTGGCGCCGAAGGGGGAATCCCCATCGGCGCCGCCCTGTTCGACGAGGACGGGCGTCTGCTTGGCAGCGGGCACAACCTCCGTGTACAGCAGGGCGACGCCTCAATGCACGGCGAGACGAGCGCCTTTCGCAATGCGGGTCGTCAGCAGTCCTATCGAAAGGTCACACTCGCCACGAGCCTGTCGCCGTGCTGGTATTGCTCGGGCCTGATCCGACAGTTTGGAATCGGCCGGGTCCTCGTTGGTGACGACGTGAATTTCCTTGGCGGTCAGGATTGGGTCGCCGAACACGGGGCGGAGGTCACAGTGATGAACGACCCCGAATTGATCGCCATGATGGGCGACTTCATCGACGCGAACCCCACCCTGTGGAACGAAGACATTGGGGTCGACTAGAGCTCCTTGGTCTCCCTAAGTGAATGCGGCTTGGCAATCTCGGCGCTCACGGCATGGGGCAAACGTGGGCCTCGGAAATCGTAATCACGGTCCACAGGTACGGCCGAGTTACTGCGGCGACAAGCGGTCCGCAGGGGGGAATCGGGCGAGCAGGCGTCTTACCCGCGGGGAATTGGATGCCGTACCCAACGCCGATCGGCTCAATCCCCTCGCTGGGAACTGCGGTGAACGAAGCTGGGAATGTTTTGAGTGCCGGGCAGTTCGCGGAACATGCGTTGCGTTGTTCGATGGTGAGTTCCGAATACAGTTCCCCGTAGCTCAACTTTCTGGCGAGCATGTCCCAACGTCCCTCAATCCCTCGTGCGACCGTCGTTGGGTTGAAGTAGTTGGATTGGTAGGGGAACAACTGCACTTGGGCAACGGTGGCCATTGCCGCCGAGGCGATGAGCAATCCAGTGACGGTTGGGCGCACCCACGTCAACCTCATGATCGCTGGGGTTTTCGTACCGAGGTATAGAACAATCATGATCAGCATTGCGATCGCCGGAAGAATGAAGGTGAACTGCCGAAGTCCTCCGTAAATCGTTGATTTGAGCACGATCGCCGCGAGCGGAAATGCCGCAAATTGAGCGAAGGTGAAAACGATCGCCGGGAGAGCAAAATCACGTTCCGTCGTGGCGGATCGGAACAGTCGCGAGAGGACGAGCCATACCGCGCCCAATGAGGCAACCACCAGGAGGACGACAAGGAATTCCGGGAGTTGTGCGGCTGTCCACTTCGGCAGGTAATACCAAGGTGGAGGGGTCGACAGTAGTTCCCCGTCCGTCAAAATCACGGTGCCGTGGGGGAAACTTGCGGTCTCTTTGAAGCTCTTGAACAAGATGTACAAGGGGTTGATAAACGCTTTGGGGTAGATGATGAGCATCGTCAGGTAAGACGCCGCAACCGCAATGATGGGCGCGACGAGTTTCGTGGCGCTTTTCCGCAGGTCAGCGAAGTTCGTGAACCGAAGGTCGATCAACAACATCGCGAGGAATCCGATGAAAATAGCCGGCCACGATCCGGGGCGGACGCCCCACAAGATCAAGGTTCCTCCGTACATCGCCACGAGAGCTCCGATGCGCAGTCGGCGTGTTACCCAATCTGCGGGAAGAGTCAATGCGATGCATGCACTGGTGAAGAGCGTGAAACCAGCGGCGATGGGGATGTCCTTGACATTGAACAGCGCGGACCCTGTCCACATCGGAATCGACATGAGGAGCGCTGCCGTTGCGACCCCCCACACTCGAGAACGTGTGACGAGTGAGACACCCCAACCAGCGGCGAATACGCCGATGAGCGAGAAGGCGATGACGGTGATGTGCCGAGCATTGTAAGCAGCGTCACTTATTGAGATGACTCCCCATGTTTCCGCCCCAGACAGAACGGCAACGACGTGTCCGATGAGGGTAAACAACGGGCCGTAGGAATACGGGTGGCCTTGCGCCGTGGAGATAGTGATGTCACCCGCGTGTGCTGGTGGGAGGGCATAAATCCCGTATAACAGGAACGTCTGAATCTTTTTGACGTGGAGGATTTCATCACCGTAGTATCCGAGCCGACCGACACCGGCAAAGGTGAATACGGTCATCCCTGCGAGATAAAGCCAGAGGACCCATTCGGTGGCGCGCTTGAAGACGGTCACAATCGGTACAACCCCTCGCTCGCGTAGACGGTATCGATTTACTCTACTGAACGATTGCGAGTCAAAGGGTTAGACCCCGGGTCGTTGGTTTGTGAGGCCCTTGTCCATGGCAGCTCGTGCGGCCGTCACACTTGCGCGATCCGAAACTTCGGGAACACCGACCTGCCAGAACGCACCACCCTCAGTGAAGTCCTTTGCGCGAACTTTGGTGACGATGACAACACTCGTTGTCGCGGCCCTGGCTTTCTCGAGTGCCTCAGCGAATTCGCTGAGGCTGTCGACCTCGAAGGTCACAGCCCCCATTGCCGCAGCGTGTGCCGTGAAATCGACACGAGCGTCCGTGCCCGTCCCGGTGGAATCCGCGAGCATGTTGTTGTATGACGCGCCTCCTTGATTTGTCTGAAGTCGCTCAATGACCGCATAGCCTTCGTTGTCACAAACAACGAGGATCATTTTGTGTCCAGAGAGCACCGAAGCGTAAATATCCGAATTCAGCATCAGATACGAGCCGTCACCGACCATCGCGAACACTTCACCGGTTTGGCGGGCCATTGCGGCGCCCCACGCACCCGAGATTTCGTAGCCCATGCACGAAAATCCGTATTCGCAGTCGAAGGTGGCTATTCCCTTACTCATCCAGTTAATGTTGAGCTCTCCGGGCAATCCGCCGGCCGCGGTCAGAACATAATCATCACTCGTGGCGGATTCATTGATGATGCCGACGAGCTGCGCATAGCTCGGAGGCCATACGCCGTCATCCGCAATGCGCCCATCAACGAACGCGCGCAGATTCCTTTGGGACGTGTGCACTCGATCGGTCCACGCGGCGTCGGTTGACCAATCGCCAAGGGCCTCGCTCATTTCCACCAGAGTTTCACGAGCGTCCGCGACGACGGGAAGCGAGCGATGTTTCATCGCGTCGAATCGAGCGGCGTTGATTCCAATGAATTGGGTCTCTGACGGGAACAGTGTCCACGACCCCGTCGTGAAGTCTTCGAGTCTCGTCCCAACAGCGAGGATGACGTCGGCGTTGCGGGCAATTTCGTTGGCCGCGTCCGCGCCCGTGACACCGACCGGCCCGGCGTACTGCGGATGACTGGCCAGAAGGCTGGACTTTCCCGCAACGGTTTCAACGACGGGTATTCCGTGCTTTTCCGCAAAGGTGGCGAGTTCTGCCTCGGCCCGCGAGTAATGCACGCCACCACCCGCAATGATCGCCGGTCGCTTCGCACCGCGAAGAAGTTCGACGGCCTGTGCAAGTTGTGAGCGATCGGGACGCGGTCGCCGCACCTCGTGGACGGTGGTCTCGAAGAACGACTCGGGGTAATCGAACGCCTCTGCGGCGACATCCTGCGGCAATCCAATGAATGCCGGCCCACAGTCGCCAGGGTCCACCATCGTCGCGACCGCATTCGGTAGCGAACTGAGAATCTGGGCAGGGTGGGTGATTCGGTCCCAATACCGCACAACGGGTTTGAACGCGTCATTCACCGTGATGGATGGAGTCCCGAAATGTTCGACCTGCTGAAGCACCGGGTCCGGAAGCCGCGAGGCGAACGTGTCCCCGGCTATGAACAGGACGGGAAGCCTGTTGGACATCGCAACACCCGCTGCGGTGACCATGTTCGTCGCCCCTGGGCCAATCGACGATGTACACACCATGATTTGTTGGCGGCGGGACGCCTTGGCGAACGCTGCGGCTGCAAGTCCCATCCCCTGTTCGTTTTGGCCACGCCAAACGGGAAGCTCGTCGCGATGCATCTCGAGAGAATGCCCGAGGCTCGTCACGTTTCCATGTCCGAAAATTCCGTAAACGCCGGGGAACAGGGGAACGTCCGCACCGTCCACAACGGTGCGCTGCGCGATGAGGAAGCGCACGAGCGCTTCGGCGGTTGTGAGTCGAACGGTCTTAACGGGCATCGGTACCACCTGCGAGGTCAGTGACGGTTTCCCACGTCTTCGAATCCCATGATTCGATGAGGGCTTGCTGAACGCTGACGACATCCACGGCCTCGCGGAAGCTTGGAGAGAAGGGAACGTCCGTCGCGAGAGACTCGAGGAAGGAATAATCCTCGATTGCCACGATGTCTTCGAAACCGATTGGGTTTGCCTGTCCAGGAGAGAAGACTCCGTGGAACGGGAAACGGTCGCCACCGAGGATGGTGGTGTAACCCGAGCTAGGGTCGTCGGTCAACTTGTAGTACTGCAATTCGTTCATTTGCTCGAGGTTCCAGCCGATGGCGCCCTTTGTCCCGTAGACCTCGAAGGCGTTCTGACTTTCGGGCCCAACCATCGTGCGGCTCACTTCAAATGTCCCGGTCGCACCGTTTTCAAACGTGCACAGCATCGACGCGAAGTCCTCGTTCTCCACGTTTCCCTTCGGGTCCTCCGGGCGACCGCGCCCGTAGTGACTCGCGGCACCGGTCGGAAGGGGACGCTGCGGGATCGTCGTGTTCCTCATGCCGACCACAGACGTGATGTCACCGATGAGGTATTGCGCCATGGAAACCGAGTGGCTGAGAATGTCGCTCGTCACGCCGTACCCCGCCTGATCCTGAATGAAGCGCCATGTGAGAAGCCCCATTTCATCACTTCCGTACATCGACACGAAACGGCCTCGATAATGGGTGATTTCACCCAGTGCTCCCGATGCGATGAGGTTTCGCGCGTGAATTACGAGCGGTGCCCACAGGTAGTTGTATCCCACACCCGTGCGAACACCGGCAGCGGTCGCGGCTTTGAACGCGGCAACAGTTTGCGCCGGGGTTCCACCGATCGGCTTTTCGCTGAATACCGCTTTTCCGGCGGCGCACGCCGCCTCGATCATGGGGACGTGCAGCATATTCGGCGCTGTCACCCAGACGACGTCAACGTCATCCGAGTTAATCGCCTCATTCCAATCTGCCACTGCACGCTGGAAACCGAAGTCGCGCACCGCGCGTTCACGCCGCTCCTCTTCGGTGTCGGCACACACAACTAGTACTGGATCGAATGACCGATCTGGAAACAGGGAAGGGATTCGGAGCATGGAACGGCTGTGTGCCTGCCCCATCCAACCGAGGCCCAATACGGCGACGCCAATTTGTCGGTTCACGAGTGACTCTTTTCTGTGCGACCCGTCGCCGAGGTCATCGGCAGTCGGGGATCTTGTTGTTGGGTGTTCCAGTTTTCTCGAATCCAGTGGTGCTCGGGGTCGTCACAAAAAGCCATCGTACGTTCGCCGCCGGGGCCAGCCAGCACATTGAGAAAATACATCGGATATTCCGGTGGGGCAACGGTGGGACCGTGATAGCCCTGGGGAACGTTATATACGTCGCCGTCGTGGATCGTCGCGGTGTCATCGACGGATCCGTCGACGGTGTAGACGTGAAACAGCCCCTGTCCCGATGGATTGCCGTGAGCGCTGTCTCCCTTGCCGATCCGGAAATAGTAAATCTCTTCGTTGGTCGTCGCGCAGTCGCCGATTCCGTCATGGCGGTGCGGAGGCCAGGAAGACACGTTCCCGCCGGGTGTGATGACTTCACACACGTTGATTCGGTGTGCGCCGGTGAACGACGTCGGGGTCGCAATGTTCGTCACCTGTCGCGTGGCCTGACCAGACCCTCGAACCTCAACCGTGACATTGGTTGCGTCAACGTGGTGAACGGGGAAAACCTCGGATGCCCGCGCGGTACACAGGGCGATTTCGCCGGATTCCCCCGCAATAGTTATGGTCGACCCAACGGGGATATACATCCAGTCGGACACCGCCGTGAACACACCACGGCGACCCTTGAGCGTGAAAGCGGCACCGTCCACCGTGACCGTGACGTTTTCAGCCGACAACGGCACGAGCACACCTTCGTCCGCGTCGAGCGTGACCGAAACCGTTGCCGTCGCGCTCAGCGTGTAGACGTGCAAACCGCTATACGCCCAGCCCGCGTTGTCGGGCGTGACCAACACGTCTGCCGTATCGGTTGCGAGGGAACCCGCGGGGAAAAACCAGGTCATGGTAAAACCTTCCTGTCGTCTGGATCGTCGGAACGGACGGCGGCGTTGGCTCGTCGCACCGCCCCCTCTGGATCGTTGTCGTTGGGGTACAGCAACGTGCGACCGGCAACCACGCCTCGAACGTTGGGCTCGCGCATCGATTCTTTCCAGAGATCGAAAATCGCATCCGGATTACCGTCGGGTTCGCCCCCCAACATAAGAATCGGGAGCGTCGTTGCTCCGGCAATTTCCGTCATTCGGGCGCTCGCGGGAATCTTGAGCCAGGTGTACGCAGAAGACGATCCGAGCCCCGACGCGATTGCGACGACCTTTATCAACGCGTCATCAGAGGTGTCGAGGATCGCTCCGCCCGACGAGTCCTTGAGATACGGCAACGGTTCGACCAATGCCATGAGGGCTCGGTCCGCCAGTTCGGTTGTCACTCGTGCAACCGTCTCGATGGTCCGCGCAACCGCGGGGTCGGTGTAATCAATTCGGATGAGGGTCTTGCCGCCGTCTAGCCCCATCGATTCGACGTGGTCGACGTCGTAGGCCGTGATTCGGTCATCGAGTTCCCAGGTCGCGCCAATGATTCCACCGCGATTCATCGTTCCGATGGCGAGTTTATCGTCGAGCGCCCCGAGCCAGGCAAGTTCTTCGAGGACGTCGGCGCTCGCCAGGACGCCGTCCACCTCGGGCATCGCGAGACAACGGACGAGACGGTCGAGGAGTGTGAATCGGTCGGCCATCGCCAATGGGTTCAATCCGAGAGAAATCTTGCCGCGCGATGTGTGGTCGGCGGCAATAATCACGAGTCGACCGTCGTGTCCCGCGACTGTTCGGCGGCGACGAGACGTCAAGGCATCGGTGAACGCCTCTGGCTTAAACACCCGCTCCTCGATTAGCGCGCGATAGTGGTCCCGATCAACGGTCATGCTGCTTCTCCAACCAGTGTCACCAGTTCGTCCATGCGCGGCATCGCATCGGCGCAGGTCAGTCGCGTTGATACGAGCGCACCCGCGGCGTTGGCGTAAAGACCGATTCGGTCGAGGGACCACTCGTTGAGAAGTCCCAAACACAACGACCCACCGAATGCATCACCCGCTCCGAGTCCGCACACGACGTCGACGGGAATCGCCGGGATGCGAACCCGCTCGGACGTAGTCGCGAGCAATGCCCCGTCCGCACCGAGCTTGATGATGGCGAGCCTAACCCCCGATTGGAGAAGAGCGTCCGCTGCGGTGTCCGGATCGCGAGTCCCGAGTGCAACTTCGCACTCGTCACGATTTCCGACGACGACGGTCGACAAGGAAATGGCACGAACGGCCATGTCGCGAGCCGCGTCGATGCTACCCCACAGTGAGGGGCGGTAATCAAGATCGAGAATGGTGTGGTCATCTCGCGTTCGCATCGCCATCCACTCGAGGCACGTCTCAGCGGTTGACCCCTGCGCCAATGAACCCTGGCTGATCCACAAGACCCGCGTTCCTCGAACGACGTCTGCGGGCACATCGTCTACGGTCAGAGTGGTGTCGGGTGCGGCTGGACCGCGATAAAAAATGACGGTTGGGCTTTCCGGCGGGGTGAGCGCGGCCAGCGCGAGCGGAGTCTGTTTCCCGTCTCCGGTTCCGACGTAGTCGGTGGACACGCCCCAGTTGTCAAGGCGGCCGCGGATGTAGTCGCCAAAGGCGTCATCCCCGACCTTTGTCGCCAACCCGACGCGTAGTCCGAGTTGCGCAGCGGCAACGGCTACATTCGTTGGGCTGCCGCCGACGGATTTCTGAAAGTTCTGCTGCCCGTCGAATCCCACGTTAGGTTCCATAGCGTAAAGGTCGACGCTGATGCGACCGACGCTAAGGACATCTAACGGAGTCATGACCATTACCCCAGCGTAGGTGCGACGACATCGGTGAGGTACTTCAGGGAAGTCGAAACCTCTAGCGCGGGACCTTCGCCTTCGGCGGGGAATCCGCCGGTGATTGCCGTGTCTTGTTCGATGACGTACCAGCCGCGATAGCCCGCCGATTCGAGCGTTTGGACGACACCGAGGATGTCGACATCACCGGCTCCGAGGTTGGTGAATACACCGGCCTGTGTTGCGGCCATGAGGGACACCTCACGCCGCAGTACCGCGGGAACCATGTCGAGGCGGATGTCTTTCAAATGGACGTGTCCAACTCGGTCCATCGCGTTGGCGGCGAATTCGACGGGATCTTGCCCACCAAACGCCATGTGGCCGGTGTCGAGGCAGAAGTGAACATCGCACCCGTCCAAGATCCGCGAAATATCGTCCTTCGTTTCCACGAGCGTCTGGACGTGCGGGTGAAGTACCTGCTCGAGACCGTGTTCCGCACAAATATCATCGAGGATTCCCAGCATTTCAATCATGTGCCGCTGTTCCTCGGTTGACAGTTCTCGCGGGTGCGACCAGTCCATGTCCTGCACAACTGACGAGACGAATTTGGTCGCGCCGGTCTTCTGGAAAAACTTCGCGGTGGCTGTCGCGCTTTCGATCGCGGCGTTGCGCTGCGCTGGGTCGTGCAGCACCAGCGGAGTGAAACCACCGAGCAGCGTCATTCCAAATGCACCAAGGTCGGCGTTGAGCTCGTCGGGATCGCTGGGGAGAAACCCGTCCGCCCCAAGTTCCGTTGCCGTGAACCCCAGATCAACCATTTCACTGAGCACCCGCCTTTTGGGCAACATCGCACCCCAATCGGGAACTTCGCAAATCCCCCACGAGATGGGCGCCGACGCGACGCGGGATAGGAAATCGGACACGGCAAACCTTTCGTTGGAACGTTCCAACAAGTATGGCAGACTGAAAGCCCAAACCGCAAGATTGTGCGGTCCCACGAAAGGGGGCAGTCGTGAAAGTTCTTGTTGTCGGTGCTGGCCGCATGGGAATGATCCGGGTGGAAGACCTGGTGGCCGATTCCCGAGTCAGCGAAGTGTTGATTACGAACAGAAACGGTGATCGTGCTCACCGTGTCGCCGAAGAATTCGGGGCCACCGTCATTCCGTGGGATTCCTACGCCGAAACGGAAACGGACGCGGTCGTCGTCGCGGTCGGTACCGATGCTCACGAAGAAGTTTTGGGTGCGATTCTGCCGCACGGCATCCCGGTGTTGTGCGAGAAACCAATTGCGTTGACGATTTCGGCGACAAACGACGTGATTGCCTCGGCGGCACAACACGGCTCGACACTGCAAATCGGGTTCCAGCGCCGCTTCGATGACTCGATTCGCGCGATACACGACACCATCGAATCGGGTCAGATGGGCACTCTCTATTCCTTGACGATGACGGCTCACGATCACACACCGAGCGCACGAGAATTCATCGCCGGAAGTGGCGGCATTTTCCGGGACATGTTGGTTCACGATTTCGACCTCGTTCGTTGGCTTAGCGGAAGTGAAGTGAAAACGGTGTACGCGACGAAAGCGGTCCGGGCGCATCAGGATTACGCCGAATTCGACGACGCCGATGTGTGTTCCGTTCTCGCGGTCACGACCAGTGGAGTGCAGGTGCTCATCACCGGAACTCGACACGACGCACTGGGGCACGACGTCCGCGTCGAAGCCTTTGGCCTCAACGACTCCGTCTCGGCAGGACTGAATTCTCGGACGCCACTTCGGTCAATCGAAGGTGAACTTTCGCTCAACGCCGTCCCCTACGTCGGTTTTGTCGATCGATTCCGCGAAGCGTTTCGAAACGAGACGAGGTCGTTTGTGTCCTTTGCCCGCGGAGAAATCTCGAACCCGTGTCCCCCCGATTCCGCGGTGGAAAGTCTTCGGATTGCAATCGCCTGTGAGGAATCGGTCCTGTCGGGTGCGGCCGTGAGGGTCGCAGACATCCTTTAGTCCCATGGCGCGCTCTCGTCCCACACTTCACCACGTCGCGACACTCGCGGGCGTCTCTAAGTCGCTTGTGTCGCTGGCGTTAGCGGGTTCACCGAAGGTGAGTGATGCCAGTCGCGCAAGGATTAAGCATGCGGCAGCCGAACTTGGATACCGTCCCAACGCGGCGGCGAGAAGCCTGAAGGTTCGCCGCAGTCAAACAATCGGTGTTTTGATTCTCGATCTGCACAATCCGGTGTTTGCTGAGATTCTTGACGGGGTGCAAACCGAGGTTCGACAACACGGTTTTAGCACGATGTTGATTTCAGGAAGTAGCGATCCTGCCCTCGAGCAAGCCGAAATCGACACTCTTTTGAGGTTTCAGATCGAGGGACTCATCTTGATCGCCCATCGATTGCCCGAGACAATCCTTCGCAACGTGGCTGCGGAGGTTCCCACGGTCGTGGTGACCCGAGACGATCTCGACATTCCATACATGGATTCCGTATCAAACAATGACGTCGAGGGTGCGCGCATGGCCGTCGACCATTTGGTCAACCTTGGGCATCGGCGAATCGTCCATTTGAACGGTGGCGAAAATCCGGTGTCTCACGCCCGTGCGGACGGATATCGGCGAGCGATGACCGACCACGGCCTGTCGGAATTCATTCAGATTGTGCCGGGAGGTTTGACCGATGCCGCGGGATTCGCCGCAACGAGCGAAGCGCTGCAATACCGGCCGACTGCACTCTTCGTCGCGAACGACGTTGGTGCGATGGGGGCAATTGCGGCAATTGAGAACGTCAACCTGCGCGTCCCCGAGGACATCTCGGTCATCGGGTACGACGGTATTCGAATCGGTGGCATGCGACGCGTCAACCTCACCACGATTGCCCAACCATTGGCTGAACTGGGACGAAGGGCAGCACAACATATGCTCCGCCGCATCGACAACCGTGAAGCACCCGATCAACACGAACATCTACCCGCGTCCCTCGTGATTCGGGGAACGACCGGACCCGCCCCCGTTACGTCGACGTAAATTCCGCCGCCCATTCCCTAAACCATTCCAGGCACTCTGGATTGGCGAGCGACGACGTGTCGCGTTCGATTCGACCCGTCACGATGTCCGCGACCGCGAGTTCGGTCTTCTTGCCACTTCGCGTTCGTGGCAGTTCCGGGACTTGAACGATGACCTCGGGAACATGCCGTGGGCTCGCTTGGCGTCGAAGGCTTGTCCGAATCAGGTCATCCAATTCATCGTCGAACGGGTTATCAAGGACAACAAACAACACGATACGGGTGTCGCTACGAAACGGCTGTTCGATTGCCATCGCCTCGACAACGTGGGGTAGCGACAGGACGACGCGATAGATTTCGGCGGTGCCGATGCGAACTCCCTTAACGTTGAGGGTCGCATCCAGTCGTCCAAGGATTTCGAATCCTCCCGAAGGGGTGCGGCGCGCGTAATCCCCGTGAGCCCAGACTCCCGGGAAACGATCGAAGTACGCACTGTGCCGCCGCGATCCGTCGGTGTCACCCCAAAACGTCAGCGGAACGGTAGGGAACGGTGTTCGACACACCAACTCGCCTTCGTCACCTACATCCGCCTCGGTCCCATCCGATCGGAATACCGTGACATCAAGACCCAGCGCGGGACCTTGAATTTCTCCTCGAACTACCGGTTCGGTATCAACGCCCAACACCAAACATCCACACAGATCGGTTCCGCCCGCGATGGACGCGACGACGACATCCGGAGAAACGGACTCCGCCACCCAGTCGTAACCCGATGGCGCGAGCGGGGAACCCGTCGAAGCGATTGTACGAAGCGAGGAGATTGCGTGGTCACGCGAGGGAGTGATGCCGGCGCGCCGCCACGTGTCGATGAGCGCAGCAGAGACTCCCAAAAACGCCAGGCCCTCATCCTCGGTAATGGTCCACAAGCGATCGATGTCGGGGTAACCGGGACTTCCGTCGCACAGCACTATCCGGGATCGTCGGCCAAGCCCACATAACAGCCAGTTCCACATCATCCAACCGCAGGTGGTCGCGTACAACATCGTGTCGTCGTGTCGAATGTCGAGGTGATATCCCTGTTCACTGAGAACCTTCAACAGGACCCCCGCCGCCGAGTGAACGATGCATTTGGGGCGACCAGTGGTGCCGCTCGAAAACAAAATGAAGCCGGGGTGGTCGAACGGAAGCGCAGTCGTGGTCAGTTCACTTCCTCGATGCGGCGCGAGCCATTGCTCCCAGGTCAGGTGCGCATCAGTGTGGCCGATGACAACGACGGTCGTGAGGGTCGGCAGCGCATCGACAACCTCCGCAATCGATTCGCCGAGCTGGAATTCTTTTCCACCGTATCGGTATGACTCGGCGGCGAGGAGAAACGTTGGCTCAATTTGGCCGAAACGATCGACGAGCGCCGTCGGACCGAAATCCGTTGATGCAGTGCTGACAACGGCTCCAATCGTGAGTGCTCCGAGTGCACAAATCACCGTTTCGATGACATTCGGTGTCCACGCCGCTACCCGGTCACCGGCATGTACTCCCGAATTTCGAAGTGCGGCCGCACACGCGGCGACTTCTTCGCGTAACTGTTCACGGGTCAGAGAACGCCGAGGGGAATCTTCGACATACGAAACGAGCACTTCGCTCGAGGGGTCGCCTGCCAACAGCGTGTCGACGATATTGAGTCGGGCGTCCGGAAACCACGACGTGTTCTCGAAACCGTCTCCTGACGATTTTCGGACGCCGCGTTCACCAATAATTCCCAAGTCGTCCCACGCCTCGGCCCAAAAATCCTCCGCGTTGTCGATCGACCAGCGGTGCAGCTCGCGAAAATTGGCGAAACCGTGACGGTCGATTGCGTCGCGCATCAGCATGAGCGCATCCTATCTTTTGACACCCATGGACAGAGCTGTGTCAGAGGAAGGGTCGCAGTTCGACCCGACGATTACACGCCTTCGATGCGCTAATTGCCAGGGATTCCGCACGATCCACA